>Ga0114999_10008461_pt1 | contig 11469 bp, 12 predicted proteins | sample ArcticOcean_MG_C_3_FD_89820 | JGI IMG/M metagenome (GOLD analysis project Ga0114999, IMG submission 89820) | Marine microbial communities from western Arctic Ocean - ArcticOcean_MG_CB8_126 | ecosystem: Environmental > Aquatic > Marine > Oceanic | place: Arctic Ocean: Canada Basin | collected...
CGAACGTACGGCGCCGTAAGCGTAAGCACGGCTTTCGCTCGCGCATGCGCACCCGCGCCGGCCGAGCAGTTGTGAAGCGCCGCCGTGAAAAGGGACGTCGCCGCCTTACCGCCTGACCGGCATCGCTACGTGTCCCTGCGCAGCCGCGCAGAATTCGCACGGGTGTATCGGGAGGGATCAAGGCGCCGGGTGGGAGAGATCCTTGTAATCTCGGCTGTCGGTGAACCAGGCCCGCCGCAAGTGGGTGTGGTCGCTGGCCGTCGGGTCGGGAGTGCGGTTGTGCGAAACAGGGTGAAGCGACGGCTGCGGGAAGCCTTGTTGAAGGCAGAATTGAGCGGAGGAACGAGCTACCTCATCGTGGCTCTTCCACTGATAGCCGACGCCGGCTTCGACGAAATCGCCAGGTGGGTGCGGCGCGGCGTCCGTTCCAGTCGAGGGGAAGGGAAAAGACGTGAGGCGTACTAGGTCGCTCAAGATCTACCACCTCGCCTGGTGGATGCTTGGTGCCGTCAAGCTGTACCGACGAGCAGTGTCACCGTTACTGGGCGCTAACTGTCGCTATTTACCGACGTGTTCCGCCTATGCAGTAGAAGCTATCGAGTCGCACGGCGGTTTGCGTGGCGGCTGGCTTTCGCTGCGGCGGATTGCCCGCTGCCACCCGTTGCATCAGGGGAGCTACGACCCTGTCCCCGCCATTGGTAACGACTCGGTGGGACGGTCCGGCTGATGGGCGCGCTTTGGAATGGCATAAAGGCGGCCCTCGGGTACACCCTGTCCTTCTTCTACAACGTTGTTCCAGACTATGGAATGGCGATCATTTTGCTGACAGTCGCTGTCAGCCTCCTGCTGTTCCCTCTGACCCTCAAACAAACACGTTCCATGAGGAAGATGCAAGAGATCCAGCCCGACATCAAGCGGCTCCAGAAGGAGCACAAGGGCAATCGGGAGGAACTCAATCAGGAGTTGATGGCTCTCTACAAAGAGCGAGGGGTCAACCCGGCAGCAGGATGTTTACCGCTCATAGCTCAGATGCCGATTTGGTTCGCTCTTTTTCAGGTGCTCCGATTGAGCGTGGTTACGGTGGCCGCTGTAGGCAGCGTCGCCCCGAATAGCCCGGGCGACGAAGTCGGCCTTCGACAAGGTGACGTCGTTCAATTTGTCGACGAACGAGAGATCGGTTGGTGGGAGCAGGTCGAGTCTGAATTCAGGAACGGCCAGCCGCACTCGATAACCGTACTGCGGAACGGGCAAACGACGACCTTCACACTCTCGGGTCTCGACGGCCTCGAACCCACCGGGGAAAAGGAACTCGATCCCGGCAACATCGTTCCGAGCGACTCGGCCCTCGAGAATGCGCTCAAGGACGGTAAAACCAACTTCTTAGGCATGGACCTGTTGGTGCAGCCCTCGGAAGCGGCGTCGGACGGCATTGGGGAAGCCATTCCCTACATCGCACTCATTCTCCTCGTCATGGTGACCGGCTACTACCAACAATGGCAGACCACGAGGACGCGCAAGGACGATGGTGGGCAGATAAGCCAGCAGCAACAGGGGATGCAGACGGCTATGAAGATCATGCCGCTCTTTCTGGGGTTCATCTCTTGGAACTTTCCCACGGGCCTTGTTCTGTATTTTGCAGCTTCGGCTCTCTTCAGAATTGGCCAGCAAGCTGTGATTATGCGGTTGGACGACAAGGAACCCAAACCGCAAACAACTGAGGCGGCTGGCGAGGAAGTGGTCGACACCGAGCCGACTGATGGACCGAAAGCCGGCCCTTCACCACATGCCAGCAAGAAGCGCAAGAAGCGCAGGAGGAAATAACCGGATGGAAGAATGGGTGGAAGCCGAGGGCCAGACAGTGGAACTCGCAACTCAAGTAGCGATGGAAGAACTAGGCATCGCCGCTCCGGACGAGGCCCAGGTCGAGGTCCTACAGGAACCGAAACAAGGATTCCTCGGACTCGGTGGTCAGGATGCGGTAGTGAAGGTAAGCCGCCAGCCGAAGCCGGAAGGCGGAAGGCGGCGGCGTCGCCGTCGGGGTGGCAAGGGTGAGCAGGCGAGCGCCTCGAAGCAGAGTGATCGCAATCGCTCCCAATCGAAGGGCCAGCAGGCGTCGGGATCAGCAAATCGTTCGAAAGGCCGGGGACACAATCGGGAGGAGTCGGCGGTGACAACGCCAGAAGTGAACATCGAGGATCAAGCCGGGTTGGCCAAGGAGTTCCTGGAGGGTCTCCTCGAAGCATTTGGCCTCGAAGGTGAGGTAAACACGCGCGTCGAAGACTCCATATTGTTCCTCGACGTGACGGGAGACCAGACTGAGGCCCTCGTAGGTAACAAGGGAGCGATCTTGCAGGCCGTGCAGGAATTGACGCGCACTGTTATCCAACGCAAGACATTTCGGGCGCCGCGTATGCGACTGGACATCTCCGGCTATAACGAGCGGCGGAGAGCGGCGCTGAAGATCTTTGCCAGCCAGGTTGCAGAAAAGGTGTTGGCTGACGGCGGCGAGGTGATGCTCGAACCCATGAACCCTGCCGACCGTAAGGTGCTGCACGATGCCGTTGGCGAGATTGAGGGCGTACGATCCTCCAGCGAAGGCGAAGACCCAAGACGGTCTGTTGTGATTGCTGCTGTCGTCTCCGACTGACGACCTCGGATGCCTCCCCCTGAGCGCTCGGCTCGGGCGCCTGGGTGTTCAACGTGAAACATTTTGTGGTTCCTACGTTGGAGTGGCTGGGTGAGTCACTCAGCGACCGGGCGCTGGGTGTGTTGGGCCAGTACGCTCGATGGCTGGCCGACGAAGGGATCGCAGCGGGCGGGCTCGGACCAAGGGAGGCATCCCGGATTGAGGAGCGCCATCTGGCCGACTCGCTCGCATTCGGTTGTCGCCTCCCTTCGACGGCCAGCGTCGTCCTCGATGTTGGCTCCGGGATCGGGCTGCCGGGGATTCCGTTGGCGATCCTACGTCAGGAGACCCGGTTTGTTCTTCTCGACCGATCACGCCGTCGGACCGATCTAGCGTCCCGGGTGGTTCGAATTCTCGGACTGGATAATGTTGACGTGGTCACCGCTGAGATCAGGCACCACGAGGTGCTCTATGACGGACTGGTTATGCGCGCCGCGCTGCCGCCGCCGCAACTCGTGCCGCTTCTCGGGGGTTTGCTCAACGCCGCTGCCTCGGCCACGGTCGGGCTCACGAGGCGCAGCGAACCGGAGCAGAACGGTGCCTTGGCCGCCGTCCTCAATGAAGCCGGCCTCACCGCTGAGACCGTCGAGGTTCCGGTGCTTGACTCCCCTACCTGGCTCCTTAACATGAGGCGCCGTGACCTCGTCGACTGAACCGGCTTCCTCCAAAGCGCTGATTGTCGCTATTGCCAATCAAAAGGGCGGCGTTAGCAAGTCGACGACAACGATCAACCTGGGCGCCTCCCTCGCTTTGCAGGGAGAACGGATTCTGCTCGTCGATCTCGATCCACAGGGCAACACTTCGTCGGGCCTCGGGATAGACCGTCGGAGCCTTGAGTGGTCGACGTATGACATTCTCGTCGAGGACGTGCCCGTCGAGGATGTAATCGAGCCGACCAGCGTGCGCGATCTCTTCCTGGTACCAGCAACGATCGAACTGGCGGGAGCCGAGATCGAAATGGTGTCGATGTTCTCGCGCGAGAAACGGCTAGCTGTCGCATTGGCCCAGGTGAGCGATCTCTACGATTTCGTGCTCATCGACTGTCCTCCTTCGCTGGGACTACTGACAATCAACGGATTGGCGGCCGCCTCGGAGGTGATGATTCCTATTCAGTGTGAGTACTACGCGCTCGAGGGCGTCAGCCAGCTTGTTGCGAATATCCAACGCGTGCGCGCCAACGTGAATCCCGAGCTAGAAGTCGAAGGGGTCGTGCTCACAATGTTTGACGGGCGCACCAACCTGTCGGCGGATGTGGTTGGGCAAGTACGGGAACACTTTGGTGACCGCGCCTACCGGACCGTGATCCCGCGCACCGTGCGGCTGTCGGAGGCTCCGTCATACGGCGAACCCATCGAATCCTTTGATCCTATGTCGCGGGGTGCGATTGCATACCGTGAGTTGGCCCGCGAGTTCAGGAGGCGACATGGCCGCACGTAAAAGTGGTTTGGGAAGGGGACTAGACGCCTTGCTCCCCGCTGATCGCCCGGATGAGGGCTTTGCAACGATCGGATTGGACGACATCGTTCCCAATCCTGCCCAACCCCGGCGTCGATTTGATGACGATCTCCTGGAGGCCCTGGCTGCTTCTATTCGAGAAGTCGGGATTCTGCAACCGGTGGTCGTGCGCCCGGCTGACGCCGGCGGCGTTCACACCCTCGTCGCAGGCGAGAGAAGGTACCGGGCGGCAGCCTTGGCCGGCCTCTCCGTGATTCCCGCGATCATTCGCGCAGAAGGGGGCGAAGGCAGAAACCTCACGGAAGCATTGATCGAAAACGTCCAACGCGAGGATCTAGGCCCTCTCGAAGAGGCTGCGGGGTATCGGCAACTCCTGGAAGATTTTGGATGGACGCATGAACAAGTAGCGGCTCGAGTCGGCAAGAGCCGGCCCTCGGTAACTAACGCAGTCAGACTTTTGCAGCTCCCGGCGGCTATCCAAGGAATGCTCGACCGTGGTGAGTTGACTGCTGGTCATGCGCGGCCGTTGCTGACGGTCGACGACGAGCTGTTTGCTACGCACGTTGCCAAACAGGCGGCGGAAGAGGGCTGGTCTGTTCGCCAGGTCGAGGAAGCGGCGAGAGCGAGGGCCGGAAGTCCGCCAGCCGTCGAACAGCGTGCACCGAAATCTCCACTTCCGAGACCGGCCGCCATCATCGAACTCGAAGACCGGTTGTCGGAGCACCTGGGCTCACGAGTCACGATCACCTACGGTGAAAAAGGCGGCAAGCTCGTCGTTGGCTATCGGGGACTCGACGACCTCGAGCGGATCTACCGCAGGTTTTTTGGCGGATAGTCACCCGAGTTCAGCGTTTGCGCTGAGAACCCGCGCCGGCACTACGAATCTTCGCTGCCCTCCTCGCGGTTACCCGCCGCCAGGAGGTCCAGCACCCCTTGCGCCGCGGCTCCGCCCGTCATGTCGTCGAGAGGTTCTACGGCAATCACCACGGCCGGCGATCGCGTGTCCTTGAGAATCGGGATGGTTCGTCCCGCAATCGAGACCTTGAGATGTGAGCCGATGGCCGATGCAATGCGGCGTCCCGCGCTGCTTTCGCTGTGCATCGACCCGAAATGGAAAATGCCGGCGGGTGCCGGGTCGGGCAAGGCAAAGGCCACGATGAAGTCAACTCCGAGCCTGTTGGCGCGCACGGCGCGGACTCGAGGAGCAGGCGAAGTGTCCACACTCCGGGACATGATCGGATGGGCGCCGAGGTCCTGGATAATAATGGAAAATGTGCGAGCTGCCGCCCAAGAAGCACGCGTCTCCTCGTCGGAGCGAGAAAAGGGATCGACGAAAACTTGCTGACCGACAAGCGTCGCCGGCAGCTCATCGAGCCACTGCTGTTCGCGGATACGGTCCCGGCCGGGTTTTTCGGTCGCCTTGGCCATTAGCTCCAGCTCAGCAGCCACCCCGGACCCCGCAATACCGTCCTCGGGAAGCCGGCGATTCGATTGAAAATCGAGTAGGCCTCCCAGCGTGTCGGGTCCGAATATTCCGTCGGGTTTCCCGGTCTCGAAGCCCATGGCATCGAGTTTCCTCTGGAGATCCGCAACGTCGTCCCCGCGCATCATCGGGATACGGTGGTACAGCAGCCGATCGCCAAGCCGATAACCCGCGCCCACCAGGGCGCGCCAGGTCTCCGATCCCACGATTCCGTCGGCAGGGAGCCCGGTGCTGTGTTGAAAGGCGATGACGGCCCCGCGAGTGCCCGGACCGTAGACCCCTGCAGTGTCGGGCTCCGTCGCGAAACCAAGTCCGCGCAGCCTTTGCTGGATGTCGCGGACCGGCGCGCCTTCATCTCCGACCCGGAACAACCTCACCGGACCATGCTCCCATATCGGGGCCTAATAGCGTGGTCGGACCGGATAGTGGTGGCGGTCCGGGCCGGATCGATCGCTCATCGAGTGCGGTGGCACCGGCGCGTGTCGGCTATAGAAACTCGGCGATCTCTTTTTCGAGTTGGGCCTTCGACCTGGCGCCTACCAGCCTTCGCTTTTCTTCACCTTCAGCGAAGACGATCATCGTAGGAATGCTCATGACGGAGTAGTTCATGGCAGTCTGCTGGTTCTCATCGACGTTGAGCTTCGCGACTCCGAAGGTATCGGCGTTGTCATCTGCGATCTCCTCGAGTGGCTGCGTCATCATCTTGCAGGGACCACACCACTCGGCCCAGAAATCAACCAGGACAGGCTTCTCGCCGTTGATCAGCTCGTCAAAATTTGTATCAGTAGCGGTAATCGTGTTGTTTCCCATCGGCGTGGCCTCGGGGCCCCCACCTCCTTACGGATTCTTGCGACTTGTTGTGCTCGAGCGAACCGAATTGTGGTCTCTCAACGCTCGATCATCAACAACCCGGCAGCGTGTTGCATTCCTGGTCAGTCTTGCTGATCGTGCAGCCAACGCTCGGCGTCGATTGCCGCCTGACAGCCCATACCCGCAGCGGTCACCGCCTGGCGGTAAACCTTGTCCACCACGTCGCCGGCCGCGAAGACTCCAGGGACAGAGGTTCGCGTCGTGCCGGGCGGCGTGACCACGTACCCGTCGTTATCGAGTTCGAGATGCCCCTCGAAGATGGATGCATTCGGCGTGTGCCCGATCGCCACGAACAGGCCGTGGACCGGGAATTCGGACTCCTCGTCAGTGACGACATTGCGCAGTCTGAGACCGGACACACCGTCATCGCCGAGTACTTCCTCAGCGACTGTGTCCCAGAGGACGTCGATCTTGTCGTGAGCCATGACCCGGTTGACCATGATTTTCGAGGCGCGGAATTCGTCGCGACGATGAATAAGGGTCACCTTGGTGGCGAACTTGGTGAGGAACAGCGCTTCCTCCATCGCGCTGTCACCGCCCCCGACGACTGCCAGCTCGCGATCGCGAAAGAAGAATCCGTCACACGTGGCACACGCCGACACGCCGAATCCGCGCAACCGATCCTCCCCGGGAATACCCAGCCAGCGAGCCGAGGCCCCGGTTGAGATGATCACAGACTCGGTGGTGTAGAGGTCCTGGTCGACCCAGACACTGAACGGGCGCTCGCTCAGGTCTACGCGCGAGACGTCCGAGCTGATGATCCGCGTTTCGAATCGCTCGGCTTGTTTCCGAAAATGCTCCATGAGCTCGGGGCCCATGATTCCGTCCGGGAAGCCCGGATAGTTTTCAACATCCGTCGTGATCATGAGTTGGCCGCCGCTCTCGAATCCTTCGATGAGCAGCGGTTGGAGGTCGGCCCGCGCTGCGTACGTCGCAGCGGTGAGGCCTGCCGGACCCGATCCGATGATCAGAACCTTTTCAGTCATTGTCGAGTGCCTCTTTCGGGCTCTTGCGAATTCTCCTACTCCAGAGAAACGCCCCGACTATCACGAATAATCCGCCGATCGTGGCATAAGCCGTTCGGACCCCGATGAGCTCACCAAGAAGCCGAGATACTCCGACCACCAGGAATATGACCAGAAGCAGGGCAAGGGTGGCGATAATCACGCCAAGCGCAATCCATTTGGTGGCGCCGCGCACGCGATCGACCGTCAACGCCCGGATCTTGACGGCAATGGTCTCAAGAAGCTCGGCGATTTTGGTCGGGAAGTCGTCCATTGCAGGAAGGTTAGTCAACGAGGTTCCGCGCACTTCTGGATGGGGCTGCCTTGCTCAGCCGTCCAGGGGAGCCGCAGCACGGACGTTGCCCGGAGGCGCCAGGTGCGTGCAGCGAATAGCCGCCACGGACCGGGCGGTTATGCAGAGAGGAGCAACTCGCAGGTGGTGGCGTCCAGAAGCGCCAGGCTCAGCGCCTCATCGCTGGGTCCCTGGTAGAGCACCAGAACAGCTTCGCGCCCCTCGAACTCGGTGAAGGCAATGATCGTCGCAGGGCTTGCCGCGTACGGGACGGCAACCGATTCGAGATCACACAAAACGCGAAGCAAGAGAGCCCTCGACGTTAGGGCAGGATCCGCCGCCGAATACTGTTGCAACACCCTGTAGGCCGGGTTTAAGAGCACGTCTTCGACGGCCGTGTCGCCGCGGCCGATCAGTCGCTGTCGCAGCGCATCGAGTTCAATTTTATCGACGAACTCCCCGGGAGAATCGGCAGTGGCGGCGGCATCCGATGGTGCGATCTCTGCGAGCGCAGGCGCAGGTGTCGCGGCTGGCGCCGGCGCGGCGGATGCGGCAGCACCTCCGTGCGCGGCCTGGGTGGGAGCAGCTGTCGGCGCCGCGGTGGCGAGCTCGGCCGCTTCCGGAGCAAAGGCGACGTTCTGGGAGTCTCCAGTCTCGCCCGAGCTACCAAACAGGTTGAGCGCAGGGCCGGCGATGACCACCGCAAGAAGCACTGCGGCGGCACCTGCGAGCGCGCCCAGTCGAAAGCGACGCCGCTTCGTCGGCGCCGGGGATCCGCCGCCTTGGGTTTGCAGGTTCAGCCGGCTGCGTACTGCATGGCGTAGCTGCGACGACTCGACCGCCGTGAGGTATACCCGAGGCGTCTCGCCAGTCGCTCTTAGAGCCGTTCGCTGGAGCTCGAGATCCTCACTGCACTGCGCGCAGGCGGCGACCTCTGCTGCGGCAGCGCTATGAGCGTCGAGAGCGCCGTCGGCGAGCGCCATGATGATGTCGAGGTCGTGTTCGTGCATGCTCATTCTGTCTTTTGATGCTCCGAACCGGGTCTCAGGTTCCCGAGTTCTTTTGCCAGCAGCTTCCGTCCTCGAAAGACGCGGGATTTAACGGTCCCCACCGGAACCGCGAGCATATTGGCGGCTGTTTCGAGAGCCAGACCTTCGAGGTCGACCAGCACGACCGCGGCCCGGAACTCGGGCGGCAGCGTCTCGAGGGCATCTTCTATCTGGGGCCGCAGTTCGGCAGAGTCGAAGCTGTCGGCCGATTTCGGGTCGGGTGGATCGAGAGTGTCGGGTAGGGGTTGGGCGGCTTTGCGTTTCGCTTTACGCAGTTGGTCGTAGCAGGTGTTGACGGCGACCCGGTAGAGCCAGGTGGAAAAGGCAGCTTCGCCCTTGTACCGGTCGGCTTTACGAAACACGGTGATGAACGTCTCTTGCGCCGCGTCGAGGGCGGCGTCCCTGTCGCGCAACATGCGTAGGCAGATGCCGAACACGCGGTCCTCATGTGCCGCCATCAGTTCGTCGAACGCCGCTGTGTCGCCGTCGAGGAAACGGGCAATGAGGCCGATGTCTTCCGTTGCTCGATCCGTCATTCGAGGCGAATTGTTGTCGGTGATTGGGGCAGTGTCATGGCAAGAAACGCACCAGGGCGATCTCAGCGGAGTATCGGCCCGGGTCTCTCTCAGGAACCCCTGTCAGCCACAGCAGCCAGGTGCCTTTATTGCGGGCCGGGACGCGCGCGAGGTTTGGTCCGTCGAGAAGTGTCCCCGACCACAGTGGCTGCCAGTCCCCAAGATCGTCTCCTACCGATTCGCCCCACATCAGGCGATATGTCGTGCCGGGCGTTCCCACGATCTCGACGCGCCGCGGGGTTCCGGAAACGGTGAAGGCAACGCCGATTCCCTCCTTGTCGGTGCCGAACGGCGTGAAGTAGGTATCCGTGGTCCAAGCTGTGGACCTTGCGTCGTCGAGGATCAAAGCAAGATCATCGGGGTCGGGGAAGTCGGAGCCCGACGGATCCCATCCCACAGCTTCGGTCACTAGTGCCGGAGAGCCGGTCAGCGGGGGGAGCGTGACGACTGTCGGCGGCGTCGCCAGGCCGTCCGCAGGTACAGCGGGGAATAGGAAAGGCGATGACGGATCGACTTCGATAGTTCCTCCGGTCGCCGCGATCCCGAGCGCAACAGCCACCAGGGCGGCAGAGACTCCCGTCCACCGCCACGACCATGATGACCGCCTATCAGTGATCTCGGGCGGCGGAAGTGCACGTAGTTGCGCGGCCAGGGCTTCAGCGCTCAACGCGCCACTCTCGGCATCTGAGAGGATCGTGTCCACTGCGCCCGGTAGCCCTTCGGCCACTTGGGATGGCCTGACGCCGGGAACATCTCGTCCCGTGATCGATATCCGGAATGCTGCCGCGAGGGCGGCGGTATCGGCCCGCCGCTCTCCATACCGGCTTCGGCGGCCGAATGCAGCGAGTTTGGCCGGCTGGTTGCCGGCGAAACCTATTGCCGCAGTGTCGATGGAACCATGGCTTGTTCCGGATGCATGGAGTGCGGCGAGCCCTGCTGCCAGCTGAGGCCCTCCGCTGAGGAACTCAGCGACAGTGAGGGTCTCGCCGGCTCTTAACCGGTCGGCCAGCGAAACGCCGCCGTGCCACTCGACCACTGTGAACGGGTTATCGACGGAACCGATGCTGTACACCTCAGAGAGGCTGACGTGGTGCGCTGCTGCTGCTGCTCGAATGTCGGCGATGAAGGCCTGGCGTCGCTCGGGTGTGGCGGATGCTTCAAGTATTCGAACGAGCACGGGGCGATCGAGCGATGTGTCGGTCGCGAGCCATTCCTCGATGTCCCCGTCGCGCCCGAGGCGCACCTGCGTTTCGTATCGCTCTGGAAGCTTGGGAGCCATGCCGCCTCAGCTGTGTTCAACAACGGACGTTACTCAGGAAGAAGGCTTGGCGTGGCCGCCTTCAGCCTGAGTTGCGGAGAAGAAACAGCGGGTCTGGGAGGCGTACGTAACCCTCTGATTCATAGAGACGCATGGCCGGTTCGTTGTCGATCTGAGTGTTGAGAAGCATGACCCGGCCACCCGCGTCGCGTGCCTTGCGTGCGGCGACGCGTACGAGAGAGCGGCCCATTCCGTTGCCCTGCCAGTTCGGGGCGACGGCAACTCTCTGCAGATACGAAATCGCGCTTCCGAAACCGACAATCGCGAATCCGGTTGGTTTGCCGTCTGAATCGCGGATGATCAGAACGCTGGATCGGCCGGTTGCGTCCAGTGCCTCCTTGAGGCCCAGTTCGTCGAAGCGCCAGAACGAAGAGAACGCGGCCGCATCGATAGCGATCAGGTCATCGAGATGACCGACATCGGTTTCCACGACGAGATGATCTGGCGCTGGCGGCTGGTCTTCTAACGAGAGCCGCATGAGTGCCAGTCGCAGGAACTCCTCGTAGCCGGCCGTTTCCCAAGTACGGGTCGAAGTCGGCGGAAGCGGCGGCGAAAGTACCGAAGGCGCTCCGCAATCGATGATGCGGTCTGTGCACGCCGTCAAGAAAGCCTTGCCACCCCGCATGAGCCGCAAGCTTGCATCGGGTTCAATGTCGTTCCAGGGTCGAGCAGAGGCACTGGCCCAACCGCGTCGAAAACTCATGAGTCCCGGCCAAGTGCCTCGCTCAGTGACGCTC
>Ga0114999_10008464_pt1 | contig 11468 bp, 9 predicted proteins | sample ArcticOcean_MG_C_3_FD_89820 | JGI IMG/M metagenome (GOLD analysis project Ga0114999, IMG submission 89820) | Marine microbial communities from western Arctic Ocean - ArcticOcean_MG_CB8_126 | ecosystem: Environmental > Aquatic > Marine > Oceanic | place: Arctic Ocean: Canada Basin | collected...
CCGAACCGAAGAGATCGTTGCCTTCCCATGTGACATCGCCCACCCGATACTGCTGACCTTCCTCCACTTCGACATCGATGAAGAGTCGGCTTCGGGTCTCATCGTAGTAGATGGAGTCTCGGACGATGGAAGCCTGTTGATAGCCCTTGGAGCGATAAAATGCGACAACACGCTCCTTATCCTCTTCGTAGGTCTCGGACTTAAACTCAGACTTTCGCCACCAGCGCTTCGGCTTGGTCTCCATCTGCTTTTGCAGTTGGCCACTGTCGATGGCCTCGTTGCCGATGATATTGACCGCGGCGATCTTCACCTTGTCTCCTTCGTCCACATCAAACTGAAGGAAGACCCTACCCTCTTCATCCGCATCAAACAGTTGCCCATTGACCTCTGCGCGCAGGTAACCCTTCTCACCGTAGAGTTCCAAAATTCGCTGCCGTCCTCGAGCAACGTCCTTTGGGGCCACGACCTGGCCAGACACCAACCCCACGGCCTCTTTCATGTCTTTCTCTTTGAGCTCTTTGTGTCCCTTGAAGCGCACCCCTTCCAGCGTTGGGTGTTCGCGGACAACGACGATCAATTTGACGCCAGAGCCGGATTCGCTCTCATCTGCGTAAAGTTGAATGTCGGAGAATACCTGCAGCCCCTGAAGCGCACGAACCGCCTCCTGCACGTTTTCCTGGGAGAGTTCTACACCGGTCTGCAGACCGATCGTGGAGCGAATCAATGACTCTGCAACACGCTTAAAGTCACCTTGGATCTCAATTTCCTGAACGTTGGTTTGGGCCAGGGACGGCACCGCCAGCAGCAGGCAGACAAGCGCTGTTGCAACGCGGCCGGCTCTATATTTGCGGCTATGCAGAGTTTCAGACATCTCGGATGGGCCTCCGTTGTGTCAGCCATAGCTGACAAAAGATCCTGTCCTGGCAACGACCCCGGCCGCTCGTTGCTGTGGACCAAATGTCGAAAAAAGCCGTCCTATCGCGGAGATTCCTGGATAGAACGGCTTGTTTCGCTATCACGCCGATTTTCGGCGCACGCTAAGTAAAGATGGCTCTAACCGGCCACCTCGGGCTTCTTCTCTTCTACGGCTTCAGCTGCGTCACGCTCGTCATCAAATACAAGCGTCTCGCCCTTCTTGGTGACTCGAATTCGACTGCCTGGACCAAAATTTCCCTGCAGGATTTCTTCTGCCAGAGGATCTTCCAAGAGCTTTTGCGCTGTACGCCGAAGATATCTGGCCCCGTACTGCTGATCAAAACCCTTCTCAGCAATCAGGCTCTTGGCCCCCGGCGTGATACGCACCTGAATGTCACGGTCCACGAGCCGAGTCTTAAACTCGTCAAGGAAGATATCGATAATTAGGGCGATGTCCTCGCGCGTAAGTGCATGGAAGATAACCGTATCATCGATCCGATTCAGGAACTCCGGATTGAAGGCCTTCTTCATCGCATCGTTGACCTTCTCTTCCATCATCGCCTGCAGGGAGTCGTCATCGGTTTTACCAAAACCGAGAACACCTCCGGAGCCAACTTCGCGAGTGCCGACATTGGACGTCATAACCACCACGGTGTTGCGAAAATCGACTTTCCGTCCGGTGCTATCCGTCAGTCTGCCTTCATCCAGCACCTGCAGCAGAATGTTGAATACGTCCGGATGGGCCTTCTCCATTTCGTCGAGAAGAATGACAGAGTACGGACGACGCCGAACACGTTCGGTCAACTGCCCGCCCTCATCAAAGCCAACATATCCGGGAGGTGCGCCAATGAGCCGGGACACGGTAAACTTCTCCATGTATTCCGACATATCAACCGTTATCAAAGCCTCTTCGTCACCAAAGAGGAACTCAGCCAGTTTCGCAGCTGTATAGGTCTTGCCGACGCCGGTGGGCCCGAGGAAGAAGAAGGAGCCAATCGGCCGTTTGGGGTCCTGTAAACCAGCACGGCTTCTACGGATCGCCTTTGACACCAGGGTGAGCGCCTTTTCCTGACCCACGACTTGCTTCCGGAGTTCCTCTTCCATCGCCAGCAAGCGTTCCGTCTCGCTGGCGGCTAGACGCTGGAGAGGGACCCCTGTGACCGAAGATATAACTTCGGCAATGTCATCCTCGGTAACCTCAACGACCTCGTTGCGCACCTCTTCCTCCCAGGCGCGACGTTTCTGCTGCAAGCTCTCACGAAGGCTATGAGCCTCGTCTCGAAGGCGAGCAGCCTCCTCAAACTCCTGTTTTTCGGAACACTCGATCTTCTTCCGATCGATCTCCTGAATCTGCGCCTCGTGGACACCGATCTCGTCGGGCGGGCTCAGTCTTGCCAAGTGCACCCGTGCCCCAGTCTCGTCAATGATGTCGATCGCTTTATCCGGCAAATACCGATCCGCCACATAGCGATCTGACTGACGAACCGCGTAGGCGACAATCTCGTCCGAGAAGGTCACGTGGTGATGAGTCTCGTAATTCGCCCGAAGTCCCTTGATGATCTCGATCGTATCCTCGACCGAAGGGGGATTCACCATTATGGACTGGAAGCGGCGCTCCAGGGCACCGTCTTTTTCGATGTATTTACGGTATTCGTCGAGCGTTGTTGCCCCGATGCATTGCAGTTCGCCGCGCGACAGGGCGGGCTTGAACATGTTCGACGCATCTAGAGTTCCCTCAGCGCTACCGGCACCAACGATGGTGTGTAGTTCGTCGATAAAGATGACAACGTCGGGATTCTGATGCAGCTCATTGAGCACGGCCTTGATGCGCTCCTCGAACTGACCTCGATATTTCGTACCAGCTACGACGCCACCCATGTCGAGTGTGACAAGGCGTTTGTCGAGCAGGATCTGAGGCACTCTTTTTTCGACAATACGTTGAGCAAGGCCCTCGACAATCGCCGTTTTGCCTACCCCTGGATCGCCGATGAGGATCGGATTGTTCTTCTTTCGCCGGGACAAAATTTGCGTGACCCGTTCGATTTCCTTCTCGCGACCGATGACAGGATCAAGCTTGGCTTCGCGAGCCATCTGCGTAAGATCGCGACCGAAGTGATCAAGGAAAGGTGTCTTGCTCTTCTTCCCCTTCTCTTTCGAACCCGTCGTCTTGCCCTCAAGAACTGCCACAGTCTCTTCCATGGCGCTCTTGTAGTCGACGCCGAATGCGGCCAAAATCTGGGCGGCAACGCCCTCCTTGTCCTTGAGCAGAGCCAAGAGAAGATGCTCAACATCGACGAACTGCGTCTTCATTTCCTTGGCTTCATTTGCAGCGACTTCAAGGATTTGTTTTGCCCGGGGGGTGAAGGGCACCTCCCCGATCGTCATGGTGCCGCCTGAAGTAGCCACGTAATCCTCGACGGATTGCTTCACCGTCTCGAGGTTGAGGCCGAGATTGGTCAATACTGTAACGGCCTTGCCCTTGCCCTCTTTTATGATGCCGAGAAGCAAGTGCTCGGTGCCGATGTAGTTGTGTCCAAGTCGCGCTGATTCTTCACGCGCGTATTGCATGACACGCTTCACGCCATCGGTGAACATATTGTTCATGTACCGGAACCTCCGAATGATTGGCTTTTGATCAAATTACACGGGAGCCAAAGCAGTGTCAAGGTTACCACCGCTGTGAAAAAACCTCGCAAGTGCTTATGAATTATCGACTTCTGACAGTTTCTCTCGTACCAGATCGGCTCTGCGAAGATCGCGCTCCGCCGGAGAAAGACTGTGTCCCGCTTCCGCGCGCAAGTGTGACGGCTGAGTCGCGATCATGAGGTGATTCAGAAAGCTCGATGGCACCCCCTGGACGAGACCTAACGTGCACCCCAATCGTACCGCGGATAAAAGGTTCATGAACTCCTGACTGGTCAGGATCCGTGCTTGGGAGAGCAACCCGAAAGCTCGCCAAACTTTGTCCTCAACCTGTCCACGCGCTTCTTTTCTCAAAGCGTCCTGAGCGTCGCGTTCGTATCCGACAAGCTTCTCTGTGATCCCGATCAACTCTTCCAGGATGCTCTCCTCAGATGCTCCGAGGGTAGCTTGGTTCGATATCTGGAAGAGATTCCCCGCAGCGTTCGAGCCTTCACCATAGACTCCTCTGACTGTGAAGGACAACTGCCCCAGGCCCCGCAAAACACGCTCCATGTCTTCGGTAAGAACCAGTGCAGGCAGGTGGATCAGCACCGAGAGTCGGAGACCGGTGCCGGTATTGGTCGGACAGGCGGTCAGAAATCCCAGACGGGAATCGTGAGCGCACTCGACGGAGTTCAGCAACTCATCATCGAGGGCGCAGATCGCGGCGAAAGCCGATTTTCCCCGCGTACCCGGTGACATGGACTGGAGTCGAAGATGATCCTCTTCGTTGATCATCACGCTTAGCGACTCATCCTGGTTAAAGAGGACCCCCCGCTCTCCCTTGTCATCTGCCAGCGTCGGGCTGATGAGGTGCCGTTCAACCAGGACCCTGCGTTCATTGCCGTCGAGTACGCTCATGCCAAAGTAGGTGGCTGTGCTCATCGAGTTGCTTGACTTGGCAGCGGCCAGAACTGTATCGATCACCTGCAGCTGTTGTGACTCCGTGATCCGAGATCCGAAGGGGAACTGGGCCAGATTTCGAGCCAATCTGGCCCGGCAACTGATCACGATGCCATCGGCGTCATCACCTCCGCTCATCCAGCTTGGTGCTGTGCGCACGAGTGAGTCCAGCTTCACGATGATTCGTCCCGCTGCAACCGAGCGACACGGTCTCGTAAGCCTGCGGCGCGCTCGTATTCCTCAGCGTCTACAGCTGCCTGCAACTCTTGTTGCAGTTGTTCCAGGTTCTGTGGCTTCTGCTCAACCACCGCCGCCTCGGTGGCGGGAACCTCCGCCTTGGGTGCGGCCTGGGACGCACGCGGCCCCCGACCAACATGCTTCTCGGATCCATGGATGCGCTTCAACAACCGGCGCAAAGCGGGCTCAAACGCCTCGTAGCACTTTGAACAGCCAAGTCGGCCAATCTTGCGAAACTCTTCGTACGTCATTCCGCAACCAGAACAGGGGCCCTTGTGAGAATCTGCCCCTGGAAGCTGCCCGACGGCGGCGTTCAATTTCTTGTTCTGAGATCCCTCTGACGGGGTCAATTCTTCGGTTTGGGCATCCTTTTCCAGACTCTCCTGCTTCGAACACTGCGCACACAGGTGCAAGGTCTTCTTTTCATCCCCTGCAACGGCAGTGAATTCGATCGTCGCTTGCTGCTCTTTACAGACATCACATTTCATGTCAGCTGAGATCCAGATAGCCAGCGTCGATGTGACCCGTTCGATCCAGGCTGGCTGCCAGGTCGCGGTCATGGGTCATGACAAGAATAGCCTGGTTTTCGTCCCTTGCCAGTTCGCGCAACAGCTCGTGCAGGCTATGGCTGGACTCGTGGTCCAAATTTCCAGATGGTTCGTCAGCAAGAACGAGTTCGGGCTTCATGACAAGGGCCCGGGCCATGGCCACCCGTTGGCACTCCCCACCAGAAAGCTCCCCCGGACGGTGCTCCAATCGATGCGCCAGGCCCACTCTGTCGAGTAGTTCGCGGGCTCGAGACTCCAGGCCGTCGGACCGACCTGCGACCAGAGCCGGCATCATCACGTTCTCCAGGGCGGTAAACTCAGGAAGCAGGTTGTGAAATTGAAAGACGAAACCCACGTGTCGGCTGCGGAAATCTGCGCGCGCGTCATCGTCGAGGCTTAAGACGTCGACATCTCGAATGTGCAGGCTCCCCTCGGTAGGCCGATCCAGAACGCCAAGAATGTGCAGCAGTGTGCTCTTGCCTACGCCCGATGTTCCGGTAATGGCGACGGTCTCGCCGTGCCGGAGACGCACATTTACCCCACGCAGTACTTCAAGATCCTGATCACCACTTCGATAGACCTTGCGCAAACCCTCACCATGCAGAATTACGTCCACGGGGGATGACACGGTTGTATTAGGACTCTCCATGTCACTCACATGATGTACCGGATGGCATCAACGGGTTCCAGGGACGCCGCCTTTCGCGCCGGAATCGCTGAGGCCAGCAGGCAAATACCAATACTCATGGCAGAGACGTAGAGAAAATCAAGGGGCTGCATATCCACCGGTAGCGAGCTGATGATGTATATATCGCTTGGAATGGAGACAATCTGAAAGCGATCCTGCAGAACGCAAACTACGAATCCGATCAGACACCCTACTGTTGTTCCGAAAACACCAATGAACAACCCCTGGAAGACGAATATGCGCCGAATTCCCTTGGCTCGTGCACCCATGGCACGTAAAATCCCGATCTCGGGCGTCTTCATCAGTATCGACATCGTCAGAATTGACATGATATTGAAAGCGGCGACGATGATTATCAGACTCAGCGCCACAAAGATTACGATCTTCTCCAACTCCATCCAATGGAACAACTCCGGAAACTGCTGGGTCCAGTCCGAAACCCGAAACGGATATCCGAGCTCCTCAGCCAGCAGATTGCGAACATCGGTGGCCTCGTCCATATCACCAAGTCGGACATGGATGGACGACACCCCCTCCATCGACAGCACCTGCTGCGCGTCCTCTATCCAGACGAAGGCGTACGTATCGTCGTAGTGGTACATGCCACTGGCAAAGAGATCCGTCACGATAAAGGGATGCAACTTTGGCGTTAGTCCGTCCATGAGGATTTCCTCCAGGGGCTTCTCCTGGGGAAACGATACGAGATAGACTCGATCACCCGGGCCGATACGAAGGCGATTGGCCAGGGACGCACCGACAATGATACCCGGGTACTTCTCTCCCACCGGGGGCTCGAAGTGAAACTCTCCCTCCGGGTAGTACTGGAGATGTCCGGGCAGATCGGACACCTGACTGAAGCTCTCCGGATCGATTCCCCAAACAATGACACCGTCCGAGGCGTGGGTCTCGTGATTCGTCGCCAGGATCAACTTACCCTCAACAATGGGGGCAGCTCCCAGGACACCGGGAGCAGCAGAAACTCGAGGCAACAGTGTGTCCGGGCGGTCTATCGCCTTACCGTGATGTCGTCCGACGGTGACATGGGCGTTCATGCCGATGAGTCGATTCTTGACCTCACCGGAGAATCCATTCGTTACGGAGAGCATGATCACCAGAGCAGCAACCCCTATAATGACCCCGCCCACGGCGATGAAGGTGATGATCGAAAGAAAGCCAGACCGCTGTTTTGATTTCAGATAACGTCTGGCGATAAAGAGCTCGTACGACAAGATGGCCCTTACTTGGCTCTTCCGGCAGTCAGGAATGCCTCAATGAACCCGTCGATGTCGCCATCCATGATCGCCTGAAGATTACCGGATTCGTGTCCTGTGCGGTGATCCTTCACCATTGTATAGGGCTGAAAGACATACGAACGAATCTGACTACCGAAATCGATTGCCATTTTCGTACTCTCCACGTCTTCCATCTTCTTCAACTCTTCCTTCTTGTAAAAGTCATACACGCGGGATGTGAGCACCTTGCGTGCTGTGCCCTTGTTCTTCAGTTGAGAGCGCTCATTCTGGCAGGACACGACAATTCCCGTGGGCAAGTGAGTCATGCGAACGGCTGATGATGTCTTGTTCACGTGCTGACCACCAGCGCCCCCCGCTTTATACACATCGGTCTGGATGTCCTCGTCTTTCAGATCGACATCGGGCATCGCATCCACCAGCGGATAGACAAAGACACTGGCGAAGGAGGTATGCCTCCGCTTCTGCGCATCGAAGGGTGAGATCCTGACGAGCCTGTGCACACCGGCCTCTGCCTTGAGGTAGCCATAGGCATAGCGACCTTTGATCTCGATCGTGACGGACTTGATTCCCGCCTCGTCTCCAGGCTGCAGATCCATAATCTCGGCGCTGAATTCCCGCCGCTCGATCCAGCGCTGATACAAGCGCATCAGCATTTCGGCCCAGTCTGTGGCTTCCGTACCGCCGGCGCCAGGATGAATCTCAAGGATCGCATCCTTCGAGTCGTCCTCGTCCGACAGCATAGCGAGGAATTCCATCTGATCGAGTTCCACGCCAATTTGAGTAGCGTCTGTCTGTAGCTCAGACAACGAGTCGGCATCCCCTTCGGCCACACTCATTTCATGGAGTTCGCTCAGATCTACGAGGCGTTGGTGCATGGCGTCGAATGGCTCAACGATGACGCGCCGCTCGCGCGCTTCTCGTGAAACGGTTTCGGCTCTTTGTCGATCGTTCCAGAAATCTTCCTGACCCATTTGCTCCTCAAGAGCCGTCAGCGCCTCGCGCTTAATCTCGACGTCAAAGATACCCTCGCAACCGTTCCATCCGTTGTTGGCATTCTGTGATCACCTCGTCAAGCCTATCCATGTTCAATCCTATCCCTGGTATCGTTCGAAAGTAAGTCGATTAGAGCTCACAGCCGTGGGAATCTCGAAGAGCAATTCCTCATCGAGAGTGTCACCCTGGTCGAGTTGGATCTTGTTGCCCAGATGGATGAACATGGGCGAGTGGGACTTCGGGTAGTGAAAAGTCCCCTCGTTGTCGACCAATTGAAAGCACTGAGGGACGATGTCGTAACCAATCTTCATCCTGGCTTCCAGTTGCACCCTGACTACGACGTACTTATTGCCCTCGTCAGGATAGCCATGAAAGAACGACTCATAGCGGACGCCGTCTTCTGGCACAGACCAGACGACAGGCGTCTTGATCCGGCTGAGAAGATCAGGTAACTGCTCGAGCTTCTGCGTCTCACCGCCCGTAAGTCGAATAGCCAAGTACAGCGGAATGAAAACCGCACTGCACAGCAGGACAATGCGATTTAGTGTCCGCATCCGCCGATTGTGTTGTGCCCGATGTTTGGACATTGCGGCTCACTCGGAAGGGCTGCGGGATCGGTCCAGGTCGTTGAAATGTCGTGTGGTAAAAAAGGTACTCGCTCACCCAACTCACGGCCACATTCTGAGGCCTTTAACGATCACGTAGAATGGCTACTTTTCCTCTGTGGCTGAACGTGGTTCCCTGAAGAACATAGAGGTAGACACCATTGGCCAGATGGGTGGGCACCTCCCAACTCGGCGCCAACTCCGCTGAGCTATAGTCACCGGCTGGAAGGTGGCGCGTAGCGATGTGCTCGACCAGAGTGCCAGCAGCGTCGAACAAGGACAGTGCAATGTCTTCACCTGCCTGCAATGCCACGGGAAAGTGAACGACGGGCGAGTTGCCGCGTGCAGGATTTGGAAATGGGGTGGCGATCCGGCTTTGCGCAGGGATAATCTCATCGATGCCACTGGCAGAGGCGACATTGACCAGCCCCCATCCAAAGAGCGTGTCCGGCCCGGCAGGTCCAAGATCTGTAGCCGTCTCCCGCAGTGCATCTGCCACATCCTGTGGGCTCCAGTTTGGATGCAACTGCAATAGCAAAGCGCATGCGCCACTGACGATCGGGGCAGAGAACGAAGTTCCACTCAGCCTCTGGTATTCCTGCAAGCCATAGGAAGCCGCGGGGCTCGTGCTTCGACCGCTGACGGTGACGATTTGTTGCCCCGGAGCGACTACGTCGGGCTTTATGCGTCCGTCCGCAGTCGGGCCTCGTGAGCTGAAGGATGAAATACTGGAATTAATCGGGTGCACAGAACCCACGGCGATGACGCCGGCAGCATCGGCGGGGACCGTGATGTAATGCCAGGCTTGATTTCCCTCGTTCCCCGCTGCTTGCACGACAACCATTCCGCGTGTTACCGCCATTTGGGCGGCGAGCGTCGAGAGAGCGGTGGCTCCATCGAGATCGTCATAGGTGTAGCCCGCGTTGTCGCCGAACTCCGTATAGCCTACCGATGAGCTTGCAACCTGTGCACCAAGACTGTCCGCCCATTCGAGAGCAGCGATCCAGCGATCCTCCTCCGTCGGTGAATCAACCTCGTTGCCTCGTTCATCAACTCTTGCATTCTCAGTCTTGGCAAGTAAGTATTCTGCCCGTGGAGCTATCCCGACGAGTCTCCCTGGGTCGTTTCCAGCCAGAACTCCAAGCACTCTCGTACCGTGCAGATTCTGTCCGTTCTCGATCTCATTCCCGGTGACTGGCTCGTCTGACTCATCACCGACGTTGTCGTCCCCATTCAGGAAATCACGGGTAGCGATTACCGTGAGGTCAGCGAAAGCCCTGTGGTCGCTAAAGTTGAAGCCTGCATCGATCACCACGATACGAACGCCCTGGCCAAGGATGTCTCGACTGTGGAGTAGATGTGCGCTGACCGCTGCAATCTGCTCGAAAGATTCTCCGTAACTTGGAGCCACTGCCGAACGTAGGGCGGGACCAGGGGATTCGGCTTCAGGTGATCTAACCAATGAGCGTATTCGGCTGAGGCGGACAACGAATGGCAACGCGAGCAGGCTTTGTATCTGGCTCGGCTCCGCTGATACACTTACCGCGTTGAGCCAGCGCGAGCGTTGCCTGAGTCCAGCACCCGTTGCTCTAATTGCTTGGACATAATTGGGATCCAGCGACAGGTCAAGATGAGGGCTGAGGCTGGCAACTGAAGAGAGATCCCAGTCAACCCGCCCACCTGTGGCGTCTTCCTTGTCTGCAAGGAAAACCCACATGGGCTCGGCCGCCTGGCCTGGTCCAATGGCACCCAGACAGGCAATTACAGAAACGGCGAGGCGCGTGAGCTTCACGACCCGTCAGGCGCTGGCCGCTGGTCGACGATCTGTGCGCCCTCCGGCGGCTTAAACTCGAAGAGCTCGTCTTCGATTTTCTTATTAGCCCGGTGCCCGCTCAAGACGTACGTACGCACATCGTCATTCGCTTCTACCTGCTCAACTCGCAGCAGGTGCCAATCCTTGCGCGTGACCCAGATTCGCATGCGTTTGAGACGCAGATGGACCGGCATGTTCTCTCGAGGCTGCAGGGTGAGCTCGTACACCTGCTGGCCATCCAGCTTCACTTCCTTCACTGCAATGGGCTGGTAACCTTCGGTGTACTGTACGAGAATCTCCCAGGGCGTTCGAAGCTCCCCCTTGTAGGACGACACGATAACCTGATCGTTGGCCTTGTTGTAGGCCCAGATCGTCTTGCCATCTGCAACAATGAGGTCACCGTCCTCAACTTCCACACGGAATTGACCTTGCCGGCGAGTGTATATACGCCCGGCACGAGACATGCTCTTGTCCAGAACAGCCCAGTAAAACTGCTTCTCGAAACGCGCTTCATACGACTTTGCATCTGCGAATCGGTCCTGCATCCGCTCGATCACCTCGGCACCGGTGATTGCGTGACCGAGCGCCGGACACAAAAGAGTCGCCAACCAACAAATACGCCACACACCCAGAGCCCGAATCATGAGAGTTCGTCCTCCTCAGCGTAAGCGCTAACGCCGGTCTCGACGAGAATTTCGCGCGGCTTTGCCCCCTCAGCGGGCCCAACGATGCCCTCGGATTCCAGTTCATCCATGAGTCTCGCAGCACGTGAATAGCCGACCTTCATGCGTCGCTGTAGAAACGATGTGCTCGCTTGCTTGGACGTGAGCA
>Ga0114999_10008465_pt1 | contig 11467 bp, 7 predicted proteins | sample ArcticOcean_MG_C_3_FD_89820 | JGI IMG/M metagenome (GOLD analysis project Ga0114999, IMG submission 89820) | Marine microbial communities from western Arctic Ocean - ArcticOcean_MG_CB8_126 | ecosystem: Environmental > Aquatic > Marine > Oceanic | place: Arctic Ocean: Canada Basin | collected...
AAACTAAAGCTAAGCCAGCAGCAAAAACTAAAGCTAAACCTGCAGCAAAAACTAAAGCTAAACCTGCAGCAAAAACTAAAGCTAAACCTGCAGCAAAAACTAAAGCTAAACCTGCAGCAAAAACTAAAGTTAAACCTGCGGCAAAAACTAAAGCTAAACCTGCAGCAAAAACTAAAGCTAAACCTGCGACAAAAACTAAAGCAAAAGTAAAAGCTGAAGTTGAAGCAGAATCATCAGAACCAACTAGCTGAAAACGGCACATGGTAGAAACAATTGCACCTGTAGCAATAAACAGTAGAAATTAATAAAGGAATTCATGTCTGAAGTAAGAGTATTTGAACTGGCAAAAGAATTAAAGATGCCGGCCAAGCAACTGCTCACCAAGATGCGCAAAGCTGGAATTCCAGTTACAGGTAACTTTTCAGAACTATCACTGGATCAAGCTGAGATAGTTAGAAAAATGGCAAAAAGCTCCAAGGGCATTGTCTTGCCTAAAGCAGCAAAAGCGACTGGTGCACGCCGCACGAAAGCTACAGCCAATGATACTGGAGAAACTGCTGAGGCCAAACAAGCTAAACCGAAGAAAAGTTCCTCAATTGTCACAATCTCGACTAAATCCAAATTAGATCAAGAGGTAGTTGAAGATGCACCAAAAAGACGTATACGCAGGAAAAAGAAAGATAACGGAGATCTTACGCATGAAACTAATGTTCCTGCTGAAGAAAAAGCAACTTCAGATGTGGTAATTCCGGATGCTGAAATTACGGTAGATAATGTTCCGGATCAGGAAGATGATTCAGCAGAAATGGCAGCTGAGCCAGTACCGCAGAGCAAAGATCAAACTACTTCCGTTGTTGAAGAAGCAGTGCCGGAAAGCGTAATCGAAGCGCCTGCTGTATTAGATAAAAAAGAACAAACCCCAGAAGAAGTAGCTGATACTGTTCAGGTAAAAACTGTTGACACTGAAAAAGAGAAACCTGCTTCTGAAGATAAAAAGTCAAAGAAGAAAAAAGTTGTTTTCAAGCACCATCAAGCTGCAGAAAATGAGATACCTGGAAAAAATAAAAATTTAGGCCGGCTTGATGAAGAAAAGAAACGCAAGGGCGGAGGAGGTCAAAGAGATTATTTCTTTCGTGATCAGAAACCGCGTCACCGCAGGAAAGATCAGCAGCATGGACGTCGACGTGACAAAGTTGCCAAAAAATTTGTTGACGCTAATGCGCCTAAGCACGTTTTCAATCCACGTAAAAAGAATATCCGGATAGGCAACCAGGTTGTTGTCGGAGAACTTGCAGGATTGATTGGTATCAAAGTACCGGAAATCTTAAGAAAACTGATGGGCCTCGGTATTATGGTAACAATAAACCAGACAATCACTGGAGAAACCGCTGAGCTGATTGCCGCAGATTTTAATGTGACAGTTGAAGTGGAAACTTTCGAGTTGACTGACCTCCTTAATGAAAATGAGCCGGATGCAGCAGATTTGGATGTACGCGCACCGATTGTGACTATCATGGGTCATGTTGATCACGGAAAAACTTCTCTGCTTGATAAAATCAGGGCAACCCGAATCGCGACGGGTGAAGCAGGCGGTATTACCCAGCACATAGGCGCATATCATCTGAAGGCAGGTGGAAACAAGGTTACATTCCTCGATACACCGGGACACGAGGCATTTACCTCAATGCGTGCCAGAGGAGCAAATATAACCGATATCGTTGTACTTGTTGTAGCCGCGGATGATAAAGTTCAGCCTCAAACTATTGAAGCAATTCAGCACGCTCGTGCTGCCGATGTACCGATAATTGTCGCGGTGAATAAAATTGACCGTCCTGAATCTGATCCAATGAGGATTCAGCAGGAACTTCTCAGCCATGAACTAATTCCTGAAGATTTAGGTGGAAGTACCATCTTTGTGAAGGTCTCAGCAAAAACAGGTGAAGGGATTGACGAACTGCTGGAAATGATTCATTTGCAGGCAGAAATTCTCGAGCTGAAAGCTACCTCCAAAGGACTTGCGCGTGGAACCATCATTGAGTCACGAGTCCGTAAAGGACAGGGGCCTGTAGGGACTGTTATGGTTCAGCGAGGCACACTCAAAATCGGTGATTATTTCGTCATGGGTAGTATCCATGGAAGAATACGTGCGATGTTTGATGAAAGCGGCAGCACCATGGAGGAAGCGGGACCGTCTATACCTGTAGAAATTTCAGGTTTAAGCAACGTACCTGAAGTTGGTGAAAAATTTGTTATTCTCGAAGATGAGAAGATAGCACGGCAAATTGCAGAGGAACGTGAGCACAAACACAGAGCAGAAACTATCATGGCTGATCAGAAAACAAGCCTTGATAACCTTTTCAGCAAAATTGAAGAAGGTCAAGCAAATGAACTTCGCCTGATCTTAAAAGGAGATGTGCAAGGTTCTGTCGAAGCTCTTAAATCGTCACTTGAACAAATTGGTGATGAAAGAATTTCACCGCGTTTTCTCCTGTGTTCAGTCGGTAATGTTACTGAAACAGATGTAACATTAGCCTCGGCTTCTGACGCAATTATTGTTGGTTTCAACGTTAAGATGGATGCAAAAGCCAAAGAAATACGTGCCAGTGAAGGTGTTGATGTGAGGCTTTATGACGTTATTTACAATGCGTTGGATGATGTTAAAGCAGCCATGGAAGGACTTTTGGAACCAGAAATCAGGGAAGAAATACTAGGACATCTGGAAGTACGTCAGGTCTTTTCCTCAGGTAAAAACGGTATGGTTGTCGGAGGTCTCGTCACAGATGGGAAGCTCCATAGAAATTCCATGATACGAGTATTACGAAAAGAAGAACGTATCTTTGAAGGTTCTATCATCTCTCTCAAACGATTCAAAGAAGATGTCCAAGAAGTTGCGCAGAACTATGAGTGCGGAATGGTGCTGGATTTTACTGAAATTGCAGACGGAGATATTGTGGAAGCATACGAGCAAATTGAAGAGAGCGCAAGGCTCTAAATAAGCTCATGAAAAAAACAGGAAGAAGTAGTTTCAGCACATTGGTGCATCGTAGACTCTCCGAAATTCTTCTATTCGAAAGTAAAGATCCTCGTTTCAAAAAAGTTACCATCAGCAGAGTAGAAGCTACGTCTAATATGTCTTCTGCAAGAGTCCATGTTTCAATTTTTCCTTCAACCGGCCAGCAGGAGTTGGTTGACTCGTTAAACAAGGCAGCAGGATTTTTCAGCATACAACTGGGTAAGGTTCTCACAACGCGGAACACGCCGCAGATAACTTTTGTGTATGACGCAGGATTTGATCACAGTGATGAAATTGAAATATTGTTGCGAAGTGTACTTCCGAAAGAATCGGAGCAGTCTCATGAATCTGATCTTGATTTGAATGTTGAAACTGCTGAATGAATTGTTTGATTTCAGCTAATACGAATGAGCTTCTTGCGCATACTGAGCATTGATAAGCCGAAAGGCTGGACTTCTTTTGATGTCGTTCGTTTTGTAAAACGGCAGTTTAAGGAAAAAAAAGTCGGACATCTTGGTACTTTAGACCCTATGGCAACAGGTGTCCTGCCTGTTTTCCTCGGACAGGCTACCCGTCTTATTCCACTCTTTAATAATGTAGACAAAACTTACCGCGCGGTTTGCAAGTTAGGAAAATCAACTGACACCTATGACGCGGAAGGTACAGTCACACAGACACTAGATACTTCCTTTTTAAATCCGCAAGAAGTAACAACAGCAGTTTACTCATTTCTGGGACAGCAGGAACAGCAAACCCCTGCCTTTTCTGCTGCAAAAGTCAACGGAGTTCCTTCATACAAACTGGCAAGACAAGGTCTGAAGGTACCTGTCAAAATCCGTACAGTAACATTCCACGAATTAGAGGTTGAGTCTGTTGAACTGCCGTTTGTGCAATTCAGAGTACACTGCTCAAAAGGGACTTACATCCGGACACTGGCAAATGATCTGGGACTTTTACTGAAAGTAGGAGCACATCTAACATCTTTGGAACGTTTAGCATGTGGAACGTGGTTTCACAGTAATAATTCATATACAATCGAGGAACTGAAACAAATGGAAAGCGACACGGTTGAACCGTGGATTTCACCTTTAAAATTGTTGAATAACCTTCATACTGTCTGTGCAACATCTGAAATACTGACTGCCTTAAAACACGGTCGTCGAGTAAAAGTCACAGAACTACTCGATACTGTGATAAACACCGAAAAGTCTGCAGAAAATGAATTTTCTGCAGACTCGAATCAAGTTCAGACAAAAGTTTTAGATTCAGACCATAATTTGGTTGCTATCGGTTACGCAATGTGGGAGAATGACGCCTGTTACTTTCAACCATCAAAAGTTTTTATCTAGTTAAAAAAAATTATTTAATATGTTAACAAAAAACAGAAAAGTCGAAATTGTAAACAAGTTTGGAAAAAACGATTCCGATACTGGCTCTACTGAAGTGCAGGTTGCATTATTAACTGAGCGCATCAATTCATTGACCGATCATTTACGTAGTCAGCCCAAGGATTTCAGTTCCCGCAGAGGATTACTGAAACTCGTAGGTCAACGTCGTAATTTTATGAGTTACCTCAAGAAGAGAAATATTGACGTACACGGAGCTATTTCTAAACAGCTTCAGATTCGCGTCAAGTGACTCAAACAAAACTTCACGGAGGACTTGTCCACGGGGGCTGGTCTTCTGCATGGTATTTATTGGCAAATGCCCTTTTGTACCATTTCTATTCCCCCGTATCCTGTAACATAAAGTCTGCTTCCCCCTCTTTCTGCTGTCCATTTTAGTTTGGTGAGAATGAATTTCTTGAAAATATCATGAAACTATATGGCAAGAACTGGATTAATATTAAATTTAATGGACCAGAAATAGTAGGAAAAGGCATGTTACCATTTAAGAATACCGACAGACATTTGAATGAGGCTTAGCCCTGAGTCTAAATCGGTAGAACGTTGATAATTAGGAGTATAATGAAAATTGTAGAAAGAGAATTCGGATCGGCAACTATGAAGCTGGAAACCGGAAGAATGGCCAAACAGGCCAACGGATCCGTATTAGTTACATATGGTGATACAGTAGTATTAGTTGCTGCAACTGCAGCAAAAGGATCGGGAACAGGTGCGGATTTTTTCCCCCTTACCGTATTTTATGTTGAAAAAGCTTATGCCTCCGGAAGAATTCCTGGAGGTTTCTTAAAACGTGAATCACGTCTTTCGGACAGTGAGACACTCATTTCAAGAATTATTGACCGACCCTTGAGACCGGCTTTTGAAGATAACTACCTTGCAGAAACAATGATTGCTGCAACAGTATTAAGCCACGATCTTATCCATCCTTCTGATGTTGCTGCGATGAACGGTGCTTCAGCGGCATTAGCAATTTCTGACATCCCTTTTCACAATCCTCTGGGTGGTGTAAGAGTGGGACGTGTTGATGGCAAATTTGTCACAAATCCAAGTCCTGAAGAACTCGAAGTTAGTGAACTGAACATCTTCATGGCTGCGTCTAAAGATGCGATTTTAATGGTTGAAGGCGAATCAAACGGTGTTAGTGAATCAGTAATGCTTGATGCATTATGGTATGGACAGGAAGCAGTTTTGCCGATCATTGAGATGCAGGAAGAGTTGATGCAAAGTGTTGGTAAGAAAAAACGTACTGTTGATGTACCGCCAGTAAATGCTGAACTAAAATCCAAAATTGAAGCGATTGCACCAAAACGTTTGCGAGATGCTCTCAGCATCAAAGACAAGATCGAACGCTACGAACGTTTGGACACATTACGTGATGAAATAAGTAACGAAATTCTTGGAGACTCACCGGATTCAGATTCCTCTAAAGAGCTCAAACAAATTTTTGCTGACATCAAAAAAGATGAAATGCGTTCCAGTTTGATTACAAATAAAATTCGGATAGATGGACGAAAGCCGACAGAAATTCGCCCTATCACCTGTGAAACAAAAGTTTTACCACGTACGCATGGTTCAGCCTTGTTCACACGAGGAGAAACACAGGCACTTGCTGTTACTACCTTAGGTGCACGTGAAGATGAAAAAATGATCGAATCCCTTGACGGTATTGCTTTCAAAAGGTTCATGCTACATTATAATTTCCCAAGTTTTTGTGTTGGAGAAACACGTGCACCACGAGGTCCAGGACGTAGAGAAATTGGACACGGAACTTTGGCAGAACGAGGTTTAACCCCTGTCCTGCCTACCAAAGCCGAATTCCCTTATACAATTCGTCTGGTTTCTGAAGTACTTGAATCAAACGGTTCCTCTTCGATGGCTACCGTATGTGCCGGTTCTCTGGCCATGATGGATGCAGGAGTGCCTCTTAAGGAAGCAACTGCAGGGATTGCTATGGGTTTGATCAGTGACGGTAAAGACAACGTTATTCTTTCAGACATACTTGGTGATGAAGATCACCTGGGTGACATGGATTTCAAGGTTGTTGGTACTGAAAAAGGAATCACTGCCCTGCAGATGGATATTAAGATTAAGGGACTCGGACGTGACGTCGTTGAGCAATCCCTAATGCAGGCTCGTGAAGGTCGGTTGCATATTTTAGGAAAGATGGGGGAAGCACTGAAAGAATCCCGTGGAGGACTTTCTACTTATGCACCTCGCTTTATCACTCATAAAATTGCACAGGATAAAATTGGTACTGTCATTGGACCAGGTGGTAAGATGATCAAGAGCATTGTCGAAAAAACTGGTGTGAAAATTAACATCGATGATGACGGTATTGTTTCTATCATGTCACGTGACCATCAAGCTGTGGATGATGCTTTGGAAATCGTGCAGAATCTGACTCGAACAATTGAGATCGGAGAAACTTATACCGGACCAGTCAAGAAAGTGATGGACTTTGGCGCATTTGTCGAAGTTTTTCCTGGTACAGAAGGTCTTGTACATATTTCAAATCTGGCAGAAGGCCGAGTCGAAAAAGTTACTGATGTTTGTAAAGAAGGTGATATTGTCACCGTCAAAGCAACTGGAGTTGACAGACGAGGTAAAATTCAGCTTAGTATTAAAGACGTTTAAGTCAGAGCATCTACGACTTAACGTTGTTTAAACAGTCGTCTGCTGACATCATCTTAGGACTGATGTCAGCAGATATTCTTTCCAAGTACAGTAAATCTCAGTTTTTTATTAATTCCACAAAATTGACTGGGACACGTCTCTAATCCGCAATCAGACACTATTAGTTTGAGTTTGGCCTCATCACAGGCTAATGTGAAACGGATTATTTCAGCTTCACTTCACCGAAAATTTCAACTTCTGAATGAACCTTGTCATTACTGATTCAGGACTAGGCGGACTCTCTGTCTGTGCCCAATTGATGCATCTTTTAAAAAAAAATGCAGATTCCGGAAATTTAGCTAATCCTGTGGTTGAGCTAAATATAAGTTACATAAACGCAGTTCCTTCAAACGAATACGGTTATAATTCCATGTCCGGAAAAGCTGAACAGATTGCTATATTTGAAAAAATCCTCCGAAATACAAAAATACTGTTAAAGCCAAATTACATTTTTGTTGCTTGCGGAACTCTGTCTGTACTTTTAAACGAAATGCAGTTTAACACAGTTAACAAGCGTTTGATCGCAGGTATTCTGCCGATTGGTTTCAAACTTATTCTGGACAGTCTTCATCAAAATTCACATGCAACAGTTCTCATCTTTGGAACACCAACTACTATAAATGCTAATACTTTTCAGGATGAACTTTTTCAACATGGAAATGAGCAAAGTCGAATTATTACTCAAGCGTGTCCGGAACTAGCAACCCAAATTTCAAATGATCCGGAAGGTTCATTTGCTGCGCAACGAATCCATCACTGGGTTCAGCAGGCTTTAAGTCAATTAGCACCAGACACATCTGGGCCTTTGCTAGTTTTCCTGGGCTGTACGCATTATGCATATCGTGAGAGCTTCTTCCGGAAGTCTTTCATTCAGGAAGGTTACAGCCAGATTACAATACTGAATCCAAACCTTCCTGCAGCCGATTCTTTGCGTAATATAGTCCTGCAGGATCAAGGTGGGGATAAAATTCAATCACATGATATTTCCCTTGAATTCCTCACGCCTTACGCAATTCCGGAACAGGAGATTAAAACAGTGTCGCAACTGCTGAATCCTGTTTCAGTTGAAACCGCCACGGCTTTTCAAAATGCCAAGATTTGTCCTGAACTACTTGCAGAATGAACCATGACTGCGACTAATTTTGCTGAATATAATCTGCTTACCAACCTCCAAAACTCTGGACTGGTGGACTCAGACGGTGAATCCAAAATCTGGTTTGGCATGCTTAATCTTGGTGATTATCCTGCAGATGAGTTTCCGGACGCAGGACAAATCGCGGATTATATATTTGCTGAAATTGAGCTACCTGAAATTCAACTCTTCCTGCTGCTGATCGAGAGAAAACGCAATGAACCATGGACAGGAAATCCTGATTCTGTCTATTTTCAACAATTGTGTGAAATAAAGATCCAAAACGTAAATCATAATCAGCAGAACACTGAATATTTAAAAAGAGGCTGTGTCTGGAAAGACAGACTTACTGCAGAAAATCTGCAAGAAATAATAACTCAAAATCCGGATGCACCGCTGGAATCTGTAGCCGAAAACAGAAATTGCATCATCGTCAATACTGTTCAGCCTTTACGTCTCGAAGTCCTCAACATCCCAAAGCCATGGGGACATGAAGGCTGGTACACCGGCGTTGAAAAACGCGGTGTAGTGAAAGTTACAGACGAATACGGAAAAACAGAATTGCCTTATGCACTAAGTCTTTTCAAAAAACAACTGCTAGCAGATTATTCTGCAACTTTGATCTTACTTAAAACCCTCAATCCTGTCGCTGAGGATGTGGTTGGAGATTTGTATTATGAAATGCATGAAGAAAAGTGGGAAGTTTATGTGGTAACAGAAATTGATAAAACTGCCTGGCCTTCCGGAACAGGAATCATCAAGGCAGGACTTCATCCGAAAAAAATAGCAGAATATAAGCAACTCAACACTGAAAATTGGTCAGACGTTCTTCTCAAAAATTTTAAACACGCAATTTCTGAATATGAAAAGGTACGTCGTCAAATTGATGAATCTACAGCAGATATTTCAACTGAACTTTCAGCTCAGGAACAGTCACTCAGGGAAAATGCCGCTGAGTTTGTCGGAGACTGTCCTGTAAAAGTAGGGGACATCGTCAGCTTTCCGGTGTTGCAGATGCATTCTTTACGGCATGGAATAAAGGTCATAGAATTTCAAACACCGCATTACGATCGTCTGATTGTGATGTTTTCGCAAAAAGTTCTCACCCAGAATCATTGGGATACAGCAGCGGCCTTAAACAAAATGCTGCCGGAAGTTTATCAACAACCGGAACTGGAAGTACTCCACAAATCAGCAGGTTTGCTGGTGGAGCGATTTGTTGATTTCCCACAATTCACTGCTGAGCGCATTTCTTTGGAAACAGGCCATATTTGGGATGATCAACTCGGTGGACAATACCACTTACTGATCAACGTTTCCGGACAGGCGGTTGTTTTACCGGAAAACGGAAATTCTGTAATTTTAAATCCTGAAGAAGCACTTTTTTTACCAGTGGGAATGGGAAGTTATCAGTTGAAAAGCATAGGAGATATTCCACTAATTTACTTAAAGGCAATGCCGAAATAACACATGATCGTAGAAGTTGTCTTGAATTTACCGCTCCGTAAGTCTTTTGATTATAGCTGGCCGGATAATCTTGCCCGTGCTCCCGAAGCAGGATTACAGGTCTTAGTACCTTTTGGAGCACAGAAAAAAGGCGGGGTTGTAGTTGGTGTTAAAGAAAAATCCGACTTTAGCCGTTTAAAATCAGTTGAAACATTGGTTGATGAGGAACCGCTTTTTTCCGGAGAAATGCTTGAACTCACCAAGTGGACTTCTGAATACTATTTTAGTGGCTGGGGTGAAACTCTGAATTCCGCAATTCCCGGTGGACTCGCCCTGAGTTTACGTACCACTTATGCTCCAAAATCAAGCTCAAGCTCACTCCCGCGTCTGGATCAACTTAGCGAAGCACCGCTTTCACTGGTTAGCTCACAGGAAACCTGGACTCAGCAGGAGTGGCTCAAATGCAGCCCTGATCAACGCGATCATCAAATTCTGCGGGGCTGGTTGGCGAATGACGAAGTCCACACAAGCCATATTTTACTTGGACAAAAAGCTAAGCCTAAAATGGAACGCTGGGTCAGACTGCTCAAAGCCGATGAAATAAAAAATACCGAAAAACGACGTAAATCAAAACGTAAGCAAATATTTGATATCTTGGTAGAAAATCCTACTGTTTGCTGGAGTGATATTCAAAACAGAGTAAATGCACCGTCACAAGCCTTAAAGAAACTTAAAGACGAAGGTTACATTGATTTTTTTGAAAAACGTATTTACCGCCGGTTTATTGAAGGAGAGCTGCCTCAGATTGAAGCATTTCAAGATTTAAATTCGCAACAGAAAATCGCATTCGAGGTGCTTAAGGATTCACTTGAAAAAGGCGTATACCGCACTTTTTTACTGGAAGGCGTAACAGGTAGTGGGAAAACAGAAGTTTATCTCCATGCAGTACTTGCAGCACGCAAATTAGACAAATCATCTTTAGTTCTGGTACCTGAAATTTCACTGACACCGCAATTGGTCAACCGATTCCGTTCACGTTTCGGTGATCTTGTGGCAGTTTTGCACAGTGGAATGGATGATGGAGAACGTTTTGATGAATGGTCCAGGGTTCGTAGCGGAATTGCTACAATTGTAATCGGTGCACGCAGCGCTGTCTTTTCTCCTCTGAAAAATTTGGGACTGATCGTGATTGATGAAGAACATGATCCTTCATACAAACAGGGAGAATCTCCTCGTTATCACGGCCGTGATGCCGCTATTTACCGTGGATTTGCTGCAGACGCGACTGTACTGCTAGGTTCCGCAACACCTTCGCTGGAATCGACAAACAATGTCAAAAATGGAAAATATGATCTTTTACGTTTAACTTCACGTATTCATGAAGTTCAGTTGCCGAAAGTCAAACTGCTGGATATGAAAACTGTAGCCAGCCAAAAAGGCAGTCCTTATTTCTCTAGTGAACTGGTTGAAGCCCTGCGTTTGCGCTTACTAAAGAAAGAGCAAAGCATTGTATTTTTAAACCGCCGCGGTTTTGCGCCTCTGGTTCGTTGTTCAAAGTGTGAATCGACTTACACCTGTCCCAACTGTAGTTTAAGTCTGGTATATCATCAAGGGGCAAATCAAGTACGTTGTCATCAATGTGACTTCGTCAACCCTCTTCACAATAGATGTCCGGAATGTGGAATTGAAAATAATCCTAGAATTATCGGTACAGGAACAGAACAAGTTGAGGAAAATCTTAAAATGTTTTTTCCCGAAGCACGTATTTTACGGATGGATCGGGACACTTTGCACGGA
>Ga0114999_10008466_pt1 | contig 11465 bp, 8 predicted proteins | sample ArcticOcean_MG_C_3_FD_89820 | JGI IMG/M metagenome (GOLD analysis project Ga0114999, IMG submission 89820) | Marine microbial communities from western Arctic Ocean - ArcticOcean_MG_CB8_126 | ecosystem: Environmental > Aquatic > Marine > Oceanic | place: Arctic Ocean: Canada Basin | collected...
AGTTTATCACCTAGTTTTTTAATTAAATTGATGAGTCTTTAAGCGAATTATTTTTTATGAATTGTAAATAGTCCGCATCACTAGTGTGAAGTAGTGTGAGGTAGTGTGAGGTAGTGTGTCCCTCTAGTGCCGTAAATAATCACCAGCGTCCTGTATCATTTTCCACAGTTTACTTGCGTTTTCTGATGTCATTGTGGTCTCAATCTTGATTTATCCCAAAATCCTCTAGTATTACATCTAGTTTGTCCTGCATAATATCGTAAATTTAAACATTCAAAAAATGAACCAAATAATAAAAGCTATAACACCCAATAAAATGAAGAACCATTTTATTAGAAAAAACATTTTATATATCTAAATTAAAAATCATCACTTCCAGTTGTACCTTGGGTCGTTGTTTTGCCCGTGGTATTTTCTGTCGAACTATTTGTTGATGAAGAAGTGCCTGTAGTTGTTTTATTCAAAAGATCTTTAGTTTTATTTGATGCCTGAACTCCTTCAGGCGACCACATTCTTATAGCAACACAATCTGTTGCACCATAACGAGAATCTTTAATAGCATAATCTCCTATAGACTCTGAAACAAAGTTTTTAATTTCAGCTTGTCCCTGAATCAATAAAGAATAATCTCTTCCTTGCATTGATCTGTAAAGTTTTTGACCTTCTTTTTCAAAATCTTCAGATTTATCTATTTCATTTAAAACTTTTGAATACATTATATTTTCCTTAGAAAACATAACTATTTGTTGGTTTGCTTTATCATTAGCCATATCGCAAGCAGTTGATAAAGCATCTCCTCTATTTTCAAATAAAGGAGCAGCGTGACCAAACCCTACAATAACTCTATTTCCATTTTCATTTAAATACATTTGAGCACCAAATGACTGTAATAATTTATTGGGGTTATCTAGTGGAAGTTGCTCTTCTATAGATTTATTAGGAGCACCCCTTGGAACTTTATCTAAATTTCCAAAATAAATAGATTCTGCAAGTTTAGCTAGTTTTGGACTCCATAATCCAATAACAGTAAATTGAGCCTTATCTCCTGGATTAGCCTCTTCAAAAACAGTCCAAGCTTGAAAACCACCTATCATTGATTGAGCTGTAGAGCTAAAAAAACTATTTATTTCTTTTGATCTTACAATTTTTTCTGCAATTTCTTGTTTCTTTTGATCTGACGCCTCAGCATCGTAACCCTCGTTTTTCATTGCGGTATCAAGTTTTAAACTAATTAATTTTTTTAATTTTACAAAACTATTAGTGTCAACACCAACAGCCTTATTTATTGCATCTTCTGCAATAGTTTCTGGCATTGTATTTTCTTTAACACTTACAGTAACTGAAGTTTTTATGGTTTCGCCTAAAAATTTAACATATTCAGATTTTGCATTTTGAATTGCTTCTCTAAAAGCATTAAATCGTGCATCATGAATCATTTGTGAGTTTGCTGTAGCTGTAACTGAACCTTGTCCAATAGTTATAAAAAGATGAGATCCATTAGCCCTTTTATTTAAGCCTTCTTTAAGACCTTTTTCTTTTAAAAAATCTTTTGCAGCATTTTTTGGTATTTTTACAAATTTAGCTCCACCCGAAGATGCAGGATCTAATTCCACGACCGTATGATTATCTGCAATTGAATAATTGTTAAAAACCAATGTTAGCAATAGAAATATTAGGAAATATTTAATTTTTTTTACCATTCTTGATCAATAGGTTTTTTTTTCTTTTTTGTTTTAGTCGAAATCTTTTTTTTTTTAATCTCTTTAATGGGTTTTACCATATATTTTCTTGGCTTAAAATCTTCACTTAAATCATACTTCTGTTCAGTAATTTGAGCCACAGAAAACTTTGCATTACTATCAATAATAGTTGCTTTTCCTACCATTTTTTCAACATTACCTAGTGTTTCACCGGTATAAGTATCTTTAATTTTGCTATCTGTTCTTTCATAAATTGTAAAGTTATCATCTACTTTAATTTGATTTCCACCTTGTCCTAAATATAAAAGATCATCTTCAATCTTTTCAACTAATATTGGGTAAATCGCATACATTATTTCTAGGCCTGCTTTTTGAGCTGTTAAATTAAATAAATAAGGTATTGGTTGTGTTTGTTTTTTTATATCAACTTCTAAATTTACTTTTGAAGAATACTTAATTTGTCCAGTTGGAACATCAATCACTCTGTAGCTAAAGTTTAAAGTACCTATCTCTTTTTTTAATATTTTATCAGAAGTTAAAAATTTTTTTTCTATCTTTTCAAGAGCTAAAAAATCAAGCCTTCCGACAATTATATAATCAGCAAATAATTTTTGACCTATTTTTACTTGATCTTCTATTTTTTCAGAGTTGTCTAAATTCATTAACTCTGCAGCAATTTCTTTATCAAATTCACGATCTAAAATTGTAAATTTTCTAGTTTGTACAAAATAATTTGTAAATTCTTGATTAATATATTTTTTAAGATTATCAGCATCATCAAACCCTGTTTTTCCAAAAATAGAAATTTCATTTAAATTAATCCTAAAAGGAACAATGGCCATTCTCTTTCTATTTGCAGTTTTTGATAATTTATATTTAGCAACAGTTGCTCTTATTTCTACAACTTGTAACCCGTTGGTATCTTCGTATTCTTTCAATATATCAAATGATTTTATTGATCCTCCTGATTTTTCAGAGATTTTTTCCTTTAAATCTCTACCCATTGAACCCGAACTACCCTCATTTGTTATTAAACTTTTATCAATTGTTTCTAAAATCGATTCAGTTTTTAAAGTAACGCCATTAACTTTTGAAATTGCTTCTTTTAATGCTTTCTTTAATGCTATTTCGTAACTTTCAGCTTTACCTTTGGCATTTATTTCAACATAAGTCATTTCTGCAAATGATTGATTTGAAATAAAAAATATAGATAAAAAAATTAAGACGTATTTTAAATTTTTAAAGATCATTAATATTTTTAGCTTATATTAAGTTTATTTAATTTTCAAAGGTCTATAGATCGCCTAGTGCTTTTGTTGCATCATCAGCACCTTCAACTTCTCTACTTTTAGCTCCTGTTACAATAAGATTTCCAACTTTTATTGCTGAAGATACATAATCTGGAATTTTAGGAAGAACTTTAAGAAAACTACCCATCTTTAAAGCAGCCATCTTGTCAGCTTTAATTGTTGTTAATAATGAATTTGCTTCAGGTGGTAATTTAACCATTCCTATAACACCTTTAACTGCAAACGGTAAAGATTTAGCATAATGAACTTTGCCTTCTGCACTTAAGCTTTTTTCTTTAACTAACGCACCCTCAATAGCTTTTGAGTTTTCACTACTTGTATTGAAAGCATTCGTTAATCTCTTACCTTCTTTATTTTTTGTATCTTTTACAAAAGCAATTGATTTTTTAGTTTTACTTGCTTCATCATTCATTTCCAAAGCATTGAACAAATGAAATTGAGCCTCCATATAATTAAGTGAAGATTCAAAAAATATTTTAGTAAAATTTAATTTAGCTTCACTGATGTCAGCTTTTTTTCCACCAATTTTAGGGATTTTTAACTCTAATGCATTTGCACTAAAATTTATTAATATTAATAATAGAAAAGAAACTGTTATTTTTTTAAAACTCATTTGACCTCTCACTTTTAATTATACGTTAAGAAATATATTTATTTTACTTATTAATGTATGTTAAAAATGACATGATAAGAAGTATATATCTATTATTATTATTTAGTTTAGTTACCACTAAAAGCTATTCAAATTCATTATATTATGGAGGTTTTTCCTTTGGATCTCTAATACCAGAAAAAACATATTCATATTTATTACAAGAAAACAACAATGAAAAATTTTTTCTTAGCAAAATTATATTAAAATCAACCCAAGAGATTAACAATGACAGTTTTAAAATAAGCTATGATCTTTTAGAGAGCAATACTTCAGAAGATGATCAAAATGTTATAGTTTTTGCATTGGATAATGAATATGTAAATTATATTTCTATACCAGAGGATAAGCTTACACGTACTGACATAGTTCTGAATTTTAATATAATAATTTTTAACGCAAAAAATAATTTTTTAGTTGCATCAATACCATTAGAAATTTCTAAAACTATAAATAGTCAAGAAAAATTATCAAAAAATCAAATTGTTGATGAATTAAAAAAGATTTATATCAATGATGTTTCAGAAAAATATAAAAGCCTCTTATCAAGTTTTAATTTAAAAAATAAATACAATAATAGAATTGGTATTACAAAAGTTATTTTTGAAGATAATGCAAAGAAATATATAGAAAAAAATTTTGATAAGAAAGATATTTTTATTAAGAATAGATTTGCCAAAAGCTTTGGTTCATTTTTAGCTTTTAATAACAATATAGCTGTAGTCCCATACAGAGAAGATAGAACAAGCAACACAATAAGATTGACATATCAAGATGCCACTAAGGATATAAAAATCCCTAGCCCTGATTATCAAATTCATTTAACTATAAGAGGTTTCAAAAGTGTACTATTCAAGGAGAGTAATATTGACTCACAATGGATATATGGAAGCTATATAAATGTAAAAATTATCCAACCTGAATTAGAGAAAACTTATTTTGATGAAAATGTTAAAAATGCTATTAATGTTGAATTTTCCAAAAGATCTATTGATAACAAGAGTTCTTTCGAATGGATTTTTTTTAACGATAGTTTAAAGATTTTATTTGACCAGTTTAGCCTACAAACTGTCAAATTAGATAAAAAATGGTTAAAAAGTGCCAGTAAAAATAAAAAGATATCTAAAAACTTTAAGAAACTAAATGAAATTTATATAAAGTGTCAATAAAGATATTTAATTAAACTGATATAGATTTTTAAGCAAAACTAACTTAGGGTATGTTTTTTAAGTAAATACACAATGATAATAAATCATAAAAAAATTTTTTATTTAATAGTTATATTTTTTTCAATATTTTTTAGTTTTCATGTGGGCGCTGTTGAGTTTAGAGGTGTTGGAAGTGAAACTTACAACGGTATTAAAACAACAAAAAAAATTAATGCTACATTAGAAACTGCAAAAAAAAATGCATGTACAAATGCTTTTGATAAATATGTTCAAGGTATGGAAGAATCTAAAAGAATGATCTTCGAAAGCATTCAAGGTCCAATATATCAAAATCTAAATGAATATATGAGTTGTGAAACGATGATTGAAGAGAATATAGATAAGAAAAAGAAAAAAGTAACAGTAGTAATGAAAGCCAATATTGATGAGACAAGATTAAATATTGAAATAAAAAAAAATTCAAAAGTATTTAGCACTAAAAGTGATGATAAATCTAAACTAGCTATGATTTTTTTCTCAAGAACTATCGATGCACAAAGGTCTTATGATGAAAGAGTTTCTAAAAAAAAGAAAACCTCTTCTGGTGTTGATATAAACGAAGAAGAAACAGATACAGGTGTTACATCTTCAACTACAGAAACTAGCTCTACAGAAACAGGGGGTAGTACTCTTAAAAAAGCAGATGTCTCGATGTATAAAGTAGATGATAATGATACTGTTAAAATTGAAGCTGCAATGAAAGAAATATTTACTAAAGCAAGATTTGAACCTAGATCTGGAAAAAGATTAGTAAGAAAAAACTGGAAGAAACTAAGAGGAGATATTGTTGAGTCACTTGAAAATGGAGGAAGTATTCCAGATGAAGCAAGGTGGGATATAGAAGATATACTGATAGATAAGGGAATTAATTATGTTGTGTTTGCATATTTTGATGTAGGTGTACCTGAAACTGATCCTGCCACAGGTTCTCAAGTGATTGCAGTTGCATTAAATTATGCAGAAATAATGAATTTAGGTGGTTCTGAACCTGTAAGCTTAGGGACAATTTCTGGCATTCAAATTAGAGGCAAGGGCAGTAATAATGATATTGCTAAAAACAATGCAATAGCATCTGCTTCAAAGGAAGCAGGGAAAAGAATAGTTGCACTTATTAATAGCAAGGGGTTAAATTAAATTATGAAAAAAATTTCTTTTTTATTAATTATTTCAGTATTATTTTTAAACGCCTGTGCCACTAAAACTAAAAAATTTAATTCACAAAAAGAAAATTGCAAAGAAATTTATGTTTACTTTACTCAATCAAAAGATTGCCTTGGGTTAAATTTTCAGACTTATTATGAAGAAAAAAATAGAGAATATGAAAAACAACATGATGTAATTATTAATGCAATAAGTAATAAAATTTATTCTAATAATATTACTAATAATCAGGGATGGGAAAACTACGAAAATATTATAAAAGATTTTAGATCCTCAAAAGATAAAACAAAATATCTAACTAACGTCATCTATAGATTAAATTAAATCAATTTTATTTTTAGTGAAAAAAAATATTTTATTATTAACAATAATAGTGTTGTATTCACATATTGTTTTAGCTGCATCACTTGATGATCTAACAAAAAAAGGTTCTGATTTACTTAAGAAAAATATTAATATTGAAATTGCAGTAAAAGGTAAAAAACTTGAGGAATATTTTTCAGGTAACACCCTATTCTTATCTTTTGAGGCTAAAAAAAAAGAATTTAGATTTCAAGAAAAAAAATATGAAGTATTCATAGATGATAAAATAACTGAACAAGGAATATGGAAAGTTCATGGTTTACTTAAAAATCAGATAAAATTAACTCCAGAAAATAAACTAAAGCCTTATTACCTAAAAAAAATTAACAATAAACCAATAATTTATCATTATGACAAACGTCCTGGAAGTGAAAGTACAAATAAAACATTACTAGAAATAATAGACTCCAACAATAAAATTGCCAAAAAACAAAGCACAAAAACAAATAATAAAAAAGATACTAAAAAAAATTCCAAAAAAAAATCTAATAAGTCTCTACTGGAAGTTGGCAATATTTTAAATAAAGGAGTTTCAAAAGTTTTTGGAACTGGAGCAAATGACTCTAAAGATACTCTTAAGGTAAATAACAAAAATACTATAGAAAAGCATATGCTTGAAAGATATCGCGCTACAAGCGATATTAGTTTTTTTTTCTTTGAAGCTTCATACAATTATTTGCAAGCTTTAGAATTACTTTATAGGGCATATGATAATAATATAGAGGCAGATAAAATAAATGCTTCAATATCTTATCTTAAAGAAAGTAAAAGCTCTGAGGCTGATCGACTTAATTCAACAAAATCAATTATTGGTACTTCAACTATAAAATTACAATCAAGCCTTCAAGATACTAGTTATATATTAAGTGAAAAAGGAAGGGGTTATTATGAGCAATCTCTACCTTTTGTAGTTGGAGCAACAGAATCCACTATTCATTTGTACAATTCTTCTAAAGGAGTACTGCAAAAATTTAGTCAATTAGGTGGTTTAAGTATTGATTCATTATTAAGTAATTCAAACGATTTAGTAGCAGCTGCTACAATTATTCCAGAAATACCTCAATTCAGTAGAGATCTTATTAAAACAGCAAAATTAGTTCTAAATGGTGCTAAAGAAAAAAAAATACGTAATGAAGGAAAATATAGTAAGGCGCTTGATCAACTTAATCTTTTAGAATTTGATAACGAAATACAAGACAAAAAAAAATCTAAAGTAGAAGAACCTAAAGTAGAGGAAACTAAAGTAGTTAAGAAGAAAGAAGAACCTAAATTAGAAGAAACTAAAGTAGTTAAGAAGAAAGAAGAACCTAAAGTAGAAGAAACTAAAGTAGTTAAGAAGAAAGAAGAACCTAAAGTAGAAGAACCTAAAGTAGTTAAGAAAAAAGAAGAAGCAAAAGTAAAAGAGCAGAATGTAGCTGCGAAAACAGAAGGAAAAGTTCCAGCTGGTAAAAAAAGAATTTATAAATATATATGTGATCCAGCTAAGTCTGAGTATTACTGGGGTAAAACTAAAGATACTATGAAATTAAGTTCATACGAAGATTCTCCGTATGCAAAATATTGGAAATCTGTAGGAGGTAGTAATGAAACCATAACATTATGGGGTGTAAATGAAATAGATTTTGATGAAGGCTACGAATATTCATCTGGTGCAATGAAATATGACTCAGATGACAACGGAACGTTAGAACATTTGATAACTGCTGAAAGGAGAAAGATATCTAAGCATAAAGATAACAAATATATATCAACAAGTGAATATGGTTTAAAATATCCAGATCAAGATATTGAAGAGATAGTTACAGAAAAAATTTATACTGAAAATTCACTTACTCATATCGGCCATATGAAATTTAAATTTGAGAGTGTAGATCTTAATTATTGGTACAAAGGTACTAGGCAGTGCATCCAGACTGAATATTTCGTTGATAAAAATTCGGGTGAAAAATTAATTAAAACATATAGTAAAACCAAACCTTTAGCAAAAAAATCTGAAGAAGATTTATTTGCAAGTGATGTTCAGGATGCGTATCAAGCACAAACAAATTCAATATTTGAGGAAGTTAACCAACAAGTTTTAAATGAAATTGGTATTGCAGAAGAACAATATAAAAGTGTTTCAAAAAATATTAATAAAAATAAATCCTTACAAGATGAAAGTCAGAAATTCATAAATGAAGTAAGCAAAGAGCAGTTAAAAGAATATAAAGCTACAAGTATGATAACTTACTTTTTCTTTGAGTCTCAAGCTAATTATTTAGCTTCCTTAGAATTATTATATAGGGCATATGATAAAAATATAGAAGCAGATAAAATGAAAGCTCAAATAAGTTACTTAAAAGATAGTAAAAGCAGTGAAAATAAAAGATTAAAATCTACAACACAGATAATTAATCAAGCAAGTGAAGTTTTGATAAAAGACATAAACAACAAAGATATAAAACTTTCAGAAGAATCGAAGTTGTTTTATCAAAAATCATTACCGTTTGCTTTTAAAGCTACTGATTATGGATACAAAGTTTTCGTTGTTAGCTCTGCTGTAGGCAAAAATATTTCAAACTCAAGTGATAAAGTTGGCTCTATACTTGTTAATTTCAATGAAGTTATAGGATTTGCAACAATAGTTCCTCGAATTCCTAGTTATGTAAAAACTGTAGGAAGTACTGCTAAATTGATTTTCTCTGGTGCAAAAACTAAAAAAATTAAAGATAAAGAAAATTTAAGTGCTGCATTAGATGAATTAGATTTATCTGCTTAATCTATTTAACTTTATCAAGAATACTGTTTAAACCTTTAAGGTCTTTCTTAATTTTATTTTTAGTAGCTTCTTTCATCCATTTTTTATCCTGCTTAATAATATTTTTAGAAAAATTATTAAATAAAATTTCCAAGTTATAGTAAAACTTACGCCAGTCATTAACATCTGTCTGATCTTTAGGGATTTTTATTTTAGTAACTCCTCTTAATCCTTCATTAAAATAGATTTTATCTAAATCTGGTTGAAAAATTTTTAAATCAACAAAGGAACCATAAAGATAAAGATCTTCAGATGCAGAAGTTTTTGCAAGTACTTTTTTAAAACCTTTGAGATTAATATCTATGTGATAATCAGGATTAGGCAATTTTATTGAATAAATTTCATCAGTTTGAACAAATCTTAATTTCATAGTTCCGCCAATTCCTTGTCCCTCCATATATGGAACTAAAGCAACATTATGATGCATAGAAAGTCTTTTTGAAAAGGTTTGAGCGATAAGATTTTTTATATAGTTTTGATTATTGATTGAATTAGCAGGCATTACTTCAAAGGATTTATCTTGAATAGTAACATTTTTAACACCAATTCTGCGATCATATTTTCTTTTAATATTAAACTTATTAATCTTTTCTCCCAACCCATTGAATGGGTCTTCATTTAAATAAAAATCTCTAATACGATTTAATATCACATCTTTATTAAATTTACCTTCAGAGAGTATTGGAATTTCAAAATCAAATGGTATTGATGCGATTAAACTTTTATCTGAAAAATCATAAAATAAAATTTGAAAATAAGCATCATAGAAACCGTTATATTTTCCACTAGAATAATTAAATTCCTCAGTGAACTCTTCATGTTGTAATGCTACAGACATAACTATTGCTTCATCCGGGTATTTACTAAAATCTAATAGATTATCAGTATCTAAATCTATTTTATCAAATTTTATTTTTTTTATAGTTTTTAATAATTTACTTGAGATTATATCTATTCCAGTATCTGAATTTTTTTCTTGAATTAAATCTGTAGTGTATTTTGCATAGCTTTTATTTGAGTCGTATGTGTTTGAAAAAGAAAAACCAGAATAGTAAACTTTTAAAATTTGTTCATTTGCTAATAAAATATTAGCTGGATATATAAAAAAGATTAATAATATTAGAAGGAATTTTTTAATATTTAATTTTGCTATGATCATTTTATAACTAAACTTTAACAAAAACCTCTAGAATTGACCATTTGATTTATCTCAAAATCCTCTAGTTTTTTACCTAGTTTCCCCTCGATATTGATGAGTCTTTAAGCTACTAATTTTTTATGAATTGTAAATTGCTCGCATAACTAATGTAGGGTATTGTTAGCTAGTGTGAACCGATGACTCCGTAAATAATCACCAGCTTCCTGTATCATTTTCCAGAGTTTACTAGCGTTTTCTTTGTTCACACTGTCTCATTTCTTGTTTTATCTCCAAATGGTCTAGTCTGCGGTCTAGTTTGTCCCATATTATCCTATAGATTTTCAATTTAATCTAAAGCATCTGATATAAAAACATCTGTAGCAGCTCTTATGCCACTTCGATCAGCACCATGAACTGTGCTGAATGCACCCGCAGTAGCTTCTCCTGCGAAGAAAATTCTATCTCCTACTTGTTGTTTTAATTCACGTCTTAAACTTGCCTTACCTGGTATTGCTCCCGAATAAGCTCCAAGTGTAAATGGATTGTTTGCCCATCCTGTAGCAATAGCCTTGATAAAATATTTTTCATAAAATTTTGAACCAAAGGTTGATTTAAGATCACTTAAAACAAAATCTATCATAGCTTCACTACCTTCATTTTCTAAATCTTTTGAAAATTGTCCTGAGGTACCAAAAAGAGATACGTTTGTTCCAGACATTTTAAGCAAGCCATAAAAAGTTTTAGGTGATTTTGCACCGTTACTATTACATTTTGTATAAAAATGGGTGTCATTTTTAAATTTTCTATAAAATTTTTTCTTCAATTGCATTAAAACTCTATTGGAAATAGTCATAGAAATTCCGTTAAAAGCCTCGTATTTTTTAGGACGCAAGGCTGGAGTAAACTTAATTTTTTCAGCTTTTAACACACCCACTGAGGTCGTAACAATACAAGCTTTGGCACTTATCGTTCCTTTATTTGTTACAACTTGTACTCCTTTTCCATCCCATCTTATTTCACTAACAATTGTGTTTAATTTTACTGGAACATCTTTTCGATAGTACGCTAATAACGTTCCATATCCCTCTCTACATAAACCATTTCCATTTCCTGGATCATGCCAATTACTATTATCA
>Ga0114999_10008467_pt1 | contig 11464 bp, 11 predicted proteins | sample ArcticOcean_MG_C_3_FD_89820 | JGI IMG/M metagenome (GOLD analysis project Ga0114999, IMG submission 89820) | Marine microbial communities from western Arctic Ocean - ArcticOcean_MG_CB8_126 | ecosystem: Environmental > Aquatic > Marine > Oceanic | place: Arctic Ocean: Canada Basin | collected...
ATCATAGATGCAGCGTCCCAGATGTTCGGCGAAGTGTCCATAGATGTGGCGTGAGATCTGTGGACCGTCGACGTCGGTGGTGACGATGATGCGATTCAAATCCGGGCTCCATTGCAGACGATGCCGAGTTCCCATTCGGGATGGCAGTCCATTTCGAGGGCAGCATGGGCGAAGACGGGATACACGGACCACTCGACACAGCCGATGAGATCTGGTTTGCCGTCGCCATTCAGGTCACAGGGCCAGGCATTGGGTCCGTGGACGGTAAAGGGGGTGAAGGGCTTCCCATAGAGTAGGAACGGACGAGGCTGGTCGAAGACAGGCTCTGTTGCCAAGCCCACATTGGCGAGTAGATAGATATGACCGATGCCGGCGGTGTTGTAGATCAGGTCTATGCGTCCATCGCCATTCCAGTCGATGGCGCGGAAGGACTCGGTCCAGTGTTTATCCCGGCCGACGATACCGTCATCGATCATGCGGCCATCGACCAGTGTTAACCGTCGGTCCTTGCGTAAGATTCCTGTGGCAGGATCACGGACGAAGAGACTCAGCTTTCGATGTTCGTCCAGGGTGACCAGGTCCACGGCGCCATTGCCGGTAAAGTCCGCGAAACAGGCGCCGGTGCGCCAGAAGAAGGGGGATGTGTCGTCAAAGGGGTATGGATGATTGGGCAGGTCCTTGTCCAGCGCCCTCTGTCCCACGAGGGCGCGCTTGTCTGCGTCGTCCTCGTAGCCTTCGACGATGAGCTGTTGTCGTGGGCCGAAGCTCGGCTGCTGCAGACTCCCCACGTTCCTGTACCAGAAGATCCGATTGGTCTCGTTCGGCAACATCAGGTCGGGGAGGCCGTCCCCGTCCCAATCGACGAAACAGGGATAGGGGTAGCCCATGTTGTGCCAGTGCTTTGTCGGTGGCAGGATCTCGTCGCGCAACAGGCGAATCGGTTTGGCTTCGGACTCAGTTGAAGTGGCAACAAGCAACTCAGGCTCGCGGAAGGCAGGCTGAATGTCAGTGCCTTCGTTGCGCACAATGCGCGGCCAGCCGTAGCCGCCGCCGATGAGCAGATCTACGACACCGTTGCCGTTCCAATCACAGGCGCAGGGCCAGCCCTGATCGGAGAAGGCCATGGGCGGATTGTCCGCTTCGGCGCGGGCCAGGCGGGTGGCAATGGCGACGCCATCTTCCCCAAGGTGGATCTCGAAGAATGTGATCTCCTGCCAGATGTTGTGTTGCACAAGCACGCCGTCGCCGTCGAGGTCGCGCGCTGCTGCGATGCGATGCGCGGATGGAGGCAAGCCGACTACTGGCTGCGGGGGACCGAAAGCGACGGACTCGCCAGGCAGCCGTGCATGCCAGAACACGTCGGCCCCGGGCCAGGCGGCATCGCTGTCAGGGTGTTCGGTGACACTGGACTCGCGTTCGACGACACTGAGCAGGTCGAGTCGGCCATCAGCGGATATATCCAGACAGGCGATACGTTCACCTGCCCCCAGATCCACCGGTGTAGCTGCCTGGAAGGGCCAGCCCGCAGGATTGGTGTTGCGAATCCAGCGTCCGTTGAAGAGCACGTCCAGCACGCCGTCGCCATCGACATCGACGCGAGACAAAGATTGAACACGTTCTTCTGGCACGGAGATCTGGTGGTAGCGCTCCCATATGGGCCAACCGCCATCGTCGGTGTCTCCCGTGGAGCGGAAGAACTCGATGCGTCCCGTATTCCACTCGGTGAAGACCAGGTCCGGTTCGCCGTTACCAGACAGATTGCCGAAGTCGGCGTCCACGTAGGTCCCCGGGAAATCAAACAGCTGTGCACTGCCCGGCTCTCGAAAACGGAGGCGCACCTGGTCCCCACAGTGCAGGGCGTCACTTCCACCATCGAGGCGCGGATAACAGACCACGCCTGAGCGCGCTTCACCGGGCCGATGATAGTAGTTCCATGTGCCTGCCAGGTCCGCATGCCCGTTGCCATTCAGATCGACGAGGCGGAAGCAGAACATGGTAATGGGCCGTGGTTCGTTGGCGTTGAAACGTAGCAGGTCGCCGACACCGACAACGGGAACGGTCCACGATGGCGCCAGGGGGGGCGAGTCTCGCCACTCGCGAGGCTGGAGAAGCGGATGTCATAACGCGTGTGGGTTGGGTCGCCGATGACGAACTCCACCCGCCCGTGATCGCCGTGGGCGAAGTCCTCGGTCAGATGGTGTGGGACCACCGTGTCATCCGCGAGATCGATGACGACGATGGACGCCGGCTTCAGCCTTGCGTCGCTGCCGCCGTTAGGCAGCAGCGACGCAAAGTCGATCTCCGCCGAAATGGGGATGTAACCCAGATCGGCCGGCAGAGCCGAGGTGATCGTGAAGGAGACAGTGTACATGCAAGGGAGTTTCGGTGTGAGCCTAGTGTGCCTCTCGCGTTACAGTGGATCCTGACTTTCCCTGAAGGAAGTCGAGATCCACACCCAGATGCGCCTGCTGCACGTGGTCGACGTACATCTTTACGTAGCCACGGGAGGTGTGTGGTGCTGGGGGTGTCCACGCGGCACGACGCTTCTCCAATTCTTCATCGGAGACGTCCAGATGCAGGCGCCGACCGGCAACATCGAGTTCGATCATATCTCCGTTCTGCACCAGGGCCAGGGTCCCGCCCACAGCGGACTCAGGCGACGTATGCAGAACCACCGTGCCGTAGGCTGTGCCCGACATGCGTCCATCGGAGATGCGCACCATGTCACGCACACCGGCTTCCACCAGCTTCTGTGGCATGGGCATGTTGCCTACCTCCGCCATTCCCGGATAGCCCTTGGGTCCGGCGCCCTTGAGCACGAGAATACAACTCTCGTCAACATCGAGATTCGGATCATCGATGCGGGCATGCAGATCTTCGATGTCTTCAAAAACGACGGCTCGGCCCTTGTGCTGCAACAGTTCTGGCGTGGCGGCAGATGGCTTGATGATGGCGCCGTCCACGGCCAGGTTGCCGCGCAGCACAGCGATGCCCACTTCTTTCTGGATCGGTTCGGCGAAGGGTGCGATGACGTCACGATTGTAACACGGTGCCCCTTCGGTGTTCTCAGCGTGGGTGCGGCCGTTGACGGTGATCGTGTCCATGTGCAAAAGATGTTTGAGTTCCTGAATGACAACGGGTAGCCCGCCGGCATAGAAGAAGTCCTCCATCAGGTACTTGCCTGAAGGCATGAGATTGACGAGCAGGGGCAGCTTGCTGCCGAGGCGATCAAAGTCATCGAGGTTGATGTCGATACCGGCACGACCGGCTTGTGCCAACAGGTGCACGACCAGGTTCGTCGAGCCGCCGACAGCAGCGTTGACCATGATGGCATTCTCGAAAGCCTCTTTGGTCAAAATCTGCGACGGCCGCAGGTCCTCTTTAATCATCTCGACGATACGATTTCCGGCAACCTGGGCCAGCGCTTTGCGGCGGGAGTCGGCGGCGGGGATGGCGGCACCGCCGGTGAGGGTCATACCGAGAGCCTCGACCATGCAGGCCATGGTGGAAGCGGTGCCCATGGTCATGCAGTGGCCGGCGGAGCGCGACATGCAGGCTTCGGCTTCGGAGAATTCCTCAGTCGTCATCTTGCCAGCGCGCAGGTCTTCGGAAAAGCGCCACACGTCAGTGCCTGAACCGATGTCCTGGCCACGGAACTTGCCGTTGAGCATAGGGCCACCGGAGACGACGATGGTGGGCAGGTCGACGCTGATGGCACCCATCAGTGTCGAGGGGGTGGTTTTGTCGCAACCGGCGAGCAGGACGACACCATCCATGGGATTGGCGCGGATGGACTCTTCCACATCCATGGAGACCAGGTTGCGGAACAGCATGGTTGTGGGCCGCATGATGGGCTCACCGAGGGACATGACGGGGAATTCGACGGGGAAGCCACCCGCTTCGTAGACGCCGCGCTTAACCATCTCGGCGAGCTCACGGAAGTGGGCGTTACACGGCGTCAGTTCCGACCAGGTATTGCAGATGCCGATCACTGGCTTGCCGTTAAACTCATGATCGGGGATGCCCTCGATCTTCATCCAGCTGCGGTGGATGAAGGAAGTCTTCGGGTCACCGCCGAACCAATCTTTGCTGCGCAAGTCGGAGTTGTTCTCTGCCACGTCTCTCTCCCGGGTCTTGGAGCTGAAATCGAAGCAGCCAAGATAGGTGACGCTGGCGCTGACGACTATGGGAGCGAAATTACTTGGTCATCCACACTTTAAGTCGCTTAAGGAGACAACTACATGCTGACGCCGATTCCTGATGGCCTGATCTGCCTGACTTTCGATGATGGTGTTAAATCGCAGTATGACTTCGTTGCGCCGATCCTCGAGAAAGCCGGCTTTGGTGCCACTTTCTATCTCTCTGAAGGTCTGAGATTTCTCGAAGACAAGACCCATTACATGACGTGGGAAGAAGTGGCGGATCTGGATGCGCGAGGCTTCGAGATCGGCAATCACACGCGTGCCCACGCCAATGTGGCAACACAGACGCCGCAGGCACTGCTGGCTGATATTCTGCACATCGACGCCCGCTGCGAGGAATTTAGCATTCGAAAACCGACAACCTTCTGTTACCCCGGTTACAGAAACAGCCCGGAAGCGGTGGAGGTGCTACGTCGACATGGTTTCGCCTTCGCACGCAGGGGGACCGATCCGGAATACGCGTATGATCGGGAGGGCGGTCGGGGACCGGCGTAAGACCCGCAACGGCATGATCCACTGTTGATTCCAACCACTGGCGCTGCGGGACCGCAATATTCGATGGACGACTTCAAGTGGTCGGTAGCCCAGGCGCAGAGTGGCGGGATCTGTGTTCTCACCCTCCACGGTGTGCCAGATCTGGATCATGCATGGGTTCACACGGAGCCGGCGACCTTCGAGCTCTACGTGCAGCATCTGCAGGACCAGGGTTGCACGGTGATTTCTCTGGCGGATCTGCATCGGTACGTCGCCGCCGGCTGACGCCTATCTGAAGCCGTTGCAGCAGATTTCGTCCTACGCCATCAACGTCGCAGCTATGGGGAGGTGCTCCATGAAGAGCCTGTTCCGTCGAATCACACTTGCCTGCTCCATGTCTCTGATCACCTTGCCCTTCGGTGTCCACGCACAGGTCACGATCTCGGCTTCCGATATCACCCCCCAGATTGGTGATCGCCAGGTATTGTCCGTGCAGACAACGGCAGCGGAGCTTCCCGAGGGATTAGCAGGTGTTTCCACCGGTGGCCCACTGACGGTCGACCTGCGAGGGGGACTCGCAGAGCCTTTGCAGAGCCTGATCATGACGTCTGAGATTCTGGATCCTGCGAGCGTACCTGAATCGACCGAGTATCCCGGCACAGAGTTTGTGCAGCGCTTTCACGGTGGTGTCGAAGGTGAAGATCCGGCGTACTACTTCTGGGCCGGTTCCGATTCCGGTACCGAGACCCGGCTTCTCGGGTTTGATGGGGACCAAACACCGCAGATCGATATAGAAACGCTCTATGCGAACGCAACATTTCCCAACCAGTATCCGCTCGCCTTTGGCAAGCAAATGACCCCCGTCGATGTTCCCTTCGACGATCTGCTGCCAGGGCTGGATGTAATGGGGTCCTTGGCCATGCAGGGTTCCGTCGATGCTTGGGGCACAGTGCAGGTGCCGGCAGGTACTTTCGAGTGCCTCCGTCTGCATATCCATGGGGAGGCAGAGCTGAGTATTCTCGTGAATGGCGAAACGTTGCTACTGCACGAGAGCATCGAGCAATACACCTGGATGTCACCGTAGGTCGGTACGGTAGCCAACATTCAGCAGATCACGATTCGCGTGCTGGGGGACAGTGATGTTCCGCAGACGGTTGTGTCACAGCTGATGGTTCTGGAGGAATTCTCACGCCTCGAAACTTCCGTGCAGGCTATCAGCTGGGGAAGGCTCAAACAGAACCACCCCTGAGCCGGCCCACTTAACCCAGCCTGACTCCTATCTTATCCCTTCATGGATTACAAACTGGGGTGCAGGCTCGATTACGTTGTCGAACAGCCAGGCCGGGTAGATGTAGGCCAGCACGTGCAGGCCCAGATAGAGGGCGGCGGATATGAGGATCAAGTCAGTCTCTCAGTCGCCGAACGCACTCATCTCCGTGCGCACGAAGAACAACCCGGGTCCCGCAGTCAGCTCAGGTGAGAGATCGTAGAACAGGGTGCCCAGAGTATCGGCACCGATCTGCACGGTTCGCGGCCATCCGCGCCCGCCGATACGCCGGCCCGGATCATAGATGACGACGGCCTTGTCCGTATCCCAGCTCTCCCCGTCGTCACGGGAAACGAACAGTTCGTAGGCGAACTCGCCGTCCACACCCACACCGTAGACAATGGCTGTGAACAGGATCCAGCCGTTGGCCAACACCGTCAGATCGTAACCGGCGACACCGAAGTGGGGGAAAGCGTACAAGGCCTGCCACGTGGCGCCGTCGTCGGTGGATCGCAGTCCTCCAACCATGTCTCCAGGCTGACCAACCGGGACGGGGGCCGTCGTCTGTGGGGCACCGCTGACCAGCGTACCTGTGGGGGTGCGCACGATAGGGACCATGCCGTGGTTGCGACCATCGCCGAAACTCTGCATTTCGTCGGCAGCGGTATCGTAGACAACCGTGCGGCTGTAGAAGGTGCAGAGCCACTGTGTGGCTGACAGTTCCACCATAGGATGGCGATTACACGTGTAGTTGCTGCGATCTGTCACTGGATACGCATGCGGGGAAGACCACGTGTGGCCGTCGTCGTCGCTGATACTGAAGAAGGCTTCACGCCAGGCAGCATCGCTGCCGGTGTCGCGGTAGCAACTCCAGTTGAGCACCAGCCGGCCATCACTAAGGGTGGTCAGCGACCCTGGATAGATGGAGCCATCGTTGATGGCGCCGATCGGCGCGGGTGCGGTCCAACTGTGTCCACCGTCAGAGGAGCGACAGAGCAACAGTTCTTTGCCGCCGCCACCTTCGATGTTGTAGACGGCGAGCAGCTCGCCCTTGCTGGTTCGAGCCAACGCCGGGTGGACGTGACCACCAATGACATCGGCAATACGCGTGGGCTCGATCGCCATCAGGCGCCGGCCAATTGGCTCACGGGCCGACTCTTCTCCCAGCGCAGTTCCACGTCTGTGTCCTGGCCGCACAGCCAGTTCCAGGTGCGCATGCGGCGGACACGGTCGCGGTACGATTCCACCTCGCTCACATAAGCAAAACGCGGTCGGTCTCTGTAGGCTGGGATCTCGTCGAAATCCACGCGCCAGTCGCGGACGGGCTCTGCCTGTCGATGGTAGGAGAACTTGATCATACCGCGGCGCCGGTCATTGGTCTTGGGACCGGCCTTGTGCCAGATCCCGTAGCGTGTGAGAGCTACCGTGCCAGCAGGTACCGTGAGCGAGACCTGGCCCATGATGTCACCGTAGTGAGCGATCGCCTCACGATCGACGGCTCGGCAATGGGATCCCGGCAGAATCATGGTGGGACCATCTTCGACGGCGACTTTATGGGGGTAGTAGTAACATTGCAACTCGGTCACATCGAAGCCGGAGCCGGAGAGCCCGTCAGAGTGCCAGGTCTGCCCGAGATGGGGCTTTTCGAAGACGTGGTGATGGCCGCCTGCGGGCACGAGGAAGTCCTCCCCCAGCAGGGAGCGGACGACACCTGAGACCTGCGGATGTAACAGCACGGCGTTGGTGAAATCATCGCCTGCGACAAATGCGTCGATGTTGCCACCGTCCAACTCGTTGCAGTGCTGATTGAAGGCTTCATCGATAATGCCCTCGAGCACAACGTGGCCGGAGGCTACGAAGTCCATCACACCATCATCATCCAGCGTCGGTTCGATTGTTGCCATGTCAGGCCCCCTGTACCATTCTCTCGAGGATGAACTCAAAACTCAGATAGTCATTGTCGACGCCCTGGTAGGCGTACAGCTTGGCGTCTGGAAATTGTACAATACGCCAGCCATCGGCGACAGCAGCCAACACGGAGTCGTACGGCGGTGTTTGCGAAGGCAGGGCGGGCTCCTGTGGTTTGGTGGCGTCGTATAACATCCAGGAGGCCAGCGTTGAGCGCATGTTGCTCGACTTGGAATACAAGTAGAGGACGAGTTGCCGTGGCTCTGTTGCCAGTTCTTGGAGTTGGTTCAGATCGGCGTCGATCAATGTACCCGATGCCAGTTTCTGTCGGCTGCTGGCTAACCATTGTTTAATTGCCGCTTGCACGTCCTTACTCCATGTGTAGAAGCCGCCCCCACTGACGGCTGAATTCGCCCGTAGTGTAGCTACAAGTCCACAGCCCCGCGAGAGAGGCCGATGAACGTTGAGTTACAGATAATTCCCGAAGCACAGAGAGCTCTGTTGCACAATCTCATGGAGAAGTACCTGCACGACTTCTCTGCGTATGACGGAGAGGATGTGGATGAGCAGGGGCTCTACGGTTACAAGTACACCGATCAATACTTCATCGATGCGGACCGATACCCGTTGGTGATCAGGGAGGACGGCAAAATAGCCGGTCTGGTGCTCGTGCGACGTGCCAGTGGTTTCGACGAAGATCCCGCTCACAGCCTGGCGGAGTTCTTTGTCATGCGCAAGTATCGTCGCAAAGGCGGGGGCACCCGTGCTGCGCTGCTGGCCTTTGCGCAATTCCCGGGAAAGTGGGAGGTGTCACAGGACCCGAACAATGCGGACAGCATTCTGTTCTGGCAGCGGGTGGTGGGGGAACTGACGGATGGCAATTTCGAACAGATCGTCAACAGCGACGGTGAGCCGGCGCAGGGGTTCACGCACCCATGAGTGATCTCTATGTCTATCAGAACGAGGGTGCTGTGCGACCGCTCAAGGGGGCCAGCCTTCTGCCCAGGATCTCCAACCGTCGCTTGGGATCTATCGCATGGAACAAGTGATTGCCTGGTCGACTCGACCCTTCGACATGTGGGGCGATGGCGACGACGGGATTACGCTGGCCTTCCCTGAGGCTCTTGCGAAGCTGTGGACTGGTATCGTCGAGCTTCCGACGCAGCAGCAACAACTCCAGCAAATCGACCGGGCCGGGCCAGGAACCGACGGTTCGATTTTCGCAACGCAGGGGGAGCGTGTCCTGCACATAGGGCCCGGAGAAGTGATCGATGTGACACAGGACTTCGGTGGTCCTGCCCTAAGTGACGGCCGCGTCGTGCGTGGGGCCTGTGGCGAGATCTATGTGCGTGGCTGTCCGAAGTTCCGACGGCTGAACGGCACCTATGGTGACCTGTCTACGGATGATGAAGGAGCGCTGCCGCTGCCGATGGCGGCCGATCTCTGCGGCAACATCTGGAGTTTGCTTGCCGCCGACTCTCACACGAGAGTACTTGTGTGGCCAGCTAACACCCGTGAGGCTACCACGCCCGGCATGTGGCTGGACGTCGCCGTTCCCGCAGGTCTGTGGGAGTTTCTGCTCACCGACGCTGCAGGCTTTGTGTGGATTGCAGGCCCGCAGGGCGCTCGCCGACTGTAGCCGCGTGATGCAGAGGCTGCTTGGCTGAGCCCGGACGGATTGGCAGGTCATACCGCCGTGATGGCACTCGGACGATCTCCGCAGGATCACGCGCTGGCAACGGGAGAACTGCTGGAGCTCGACATCGACGCTATAGGTGGAACGATCGAGCGAGTACTCGGAGAGACGGCCGAGCCGGTGCATTGTCTGCACACTGATACGCAGGGGACGATCTGGATCACCTGTGATGACGGACTCTATCGGCTACCAGCCTCGAAATCTATGCAGGCGCTTCACAAAGTCTGGGAGCAGAAGCCGGGGCGTCTTCCCGGAGGCGGCAACCACGACATCTTTTCCGTGTCCTGTGAGGGGCGCTTGTTTATGGCCGGTGGCCTGACACGATTCTGGGGCTATCCAACAAGCGAGTGGGTCTTCGATGATCTCTTTAGCTACAACCCCGACAGCGGCTTCTGGGAAGTCGCCAGCCAACTGAGTTTCCCGCGCCGCTACAGTGGCATCGCTGAACTAAACGGACGGGTGTGGATTGTCGGCGGCGAGGGAGAACTCGGCGCTCGTGGTGGCGAGCCGACAACGCTGGATGTCGTGGAGATCTACGATCCAGCAACGGGCGCGTGGTCAATGGGGCCAACCCTGCAGCAGGTGCGCACCGATCCCTTCGTCATGGTTTGCGACGAGCGTATTTGGGCGGTGGGGGGCGCCTCCGATCCAACGACAAAGCTGCAGTCTGTAGAAAGCATCGGCACCGGTGAGTCGGTATGGCGTGCAGGGCCGGATCTGCCGCAACCCACGCGCCAGGGCGGCTGTTGTGTGATGCACGGCGTTCTGTACTGTGCCAGCGAAGACGGTTTTTTCGCCTTCGATACAGCCCTGGGAAAGTGGGATGTGGACGTGCCTCAACCAGGAACCATCGAGCGCGCGCCTCTGGTTACTGCCTACAAAGGCGAGGTCTGGATGATGCGCGGACTTCTGTCGCACCGTACTCGCTGCTACTATCCGGGTTCGCAGACCTGGAGTTCGGGTCCGGATCTGCCGACGCAGCAGTCGTGGGGCGCGGCGGCGGTGTTGCAGGGTCGGCTCTATATCACGGGCGGAGCGCATCGATCCGAAAAATATGAACTCACCGTGTATGATGATCGGGCCTGGGTGCTGCGCTGATTCCACCTGTTGCTACGGAGGTACAGTTTTTTGTACCTTGTCGTTATCATGTGTACCAAAAAGCGTACACAAGTGGGCGATCATGATTCGGTTTGAGGTGTTGTCGTAAGTTGCAATTGATCAACACTTTACAGATATCTAAGCGGGATTTTGTAGGGGCTGTGCTCGTTAGCACGGGGTTCGCGCAGAACTGGAAGAGCCGGAGCAGATATTTCCACTGTATCTGCAGTGGTTTCGCAGCCTCGGGTTGTAAGCGGCAGAGTCGCCTGGCATCACCGCCAGGCGGCACTCCACCCGGCGGTGTGTACGTCGCTGGAAATGCGCCAATCTCGTAGCACGTCCAGTAGTTCACGTTTCTTGTCCGTGTGCGCTGCGTCATCCCACAGATTGACGATCTCCTCGGGATCTTTACGCAGATCGAAGAGCTGGCCTTCGGGGCAATCGACGAAGTGCACGAGCTTCCAGTCTTTGCTGCGCACCATGGTCATGAATTCGGTTTCCTGCAGAATGGCGTCGCGGCCGTGTTCGGCAAAGACGTACTCCCGCGGTTGCCAGCTGTCGTCGCCCTGCAGTGCCGGCAGCAGGGAGCGAGCCTCCATGGCAGGTGCCGGCGTTACGCCTGCCAGTTCCAAAAGCGTGGGACCGATGTCCATCTGCTGACAGAGGCCATCGACGCGGCGATCGCCGTCAAAACGCTGTGGTGACCAGACGATCATCGGCATGCGGGTGATCGTGTCATACATCGACCATTTCTGACTGTGGCCATGATCGGTTAGGCAGTCGCCGTGGTCGGAGGTAAAGACAACGACAGCGTTTTCC
>Ga0114999_10008468_pt1 | contig 11464 bp, 9 predicted proteins | sample ArcticOcean_MG_C_3_FD_89820 | JGI IMG/M metagenome (GOLD analysis project Ga0114999, IMG submission 89820) | Marine microbial communities from western Arctic Ocean - ArcticOcean_MG_CB8_126 | ecosystem: Environmental > Aquatic > Marine > Oceanic | place: Arctic Ocean: Canada Basin | collected...
GCTATAGCAGACTAACACGCAAGACTGCTTATATGAGATTATATAATAAAAATAATTTGTTGACTTACAAAATCACTTAATATATTACTAACGATAATTAATTGTTATCAATAGTAATAATATGAATGAGCTTATAACCGACATAAAAATACTACATGAGGAAACTCTTAACAACCTTAAGAATTCTAAAGCAAACAATACCATTAGAGCTTACAAATCAGATTTTAAAGATTTTGGAGCTTTCTGTGCAAAAAATAATTTTAAATCACTGCCCACTGAACCAAAAATAGTTTCGCTTTATCTAACATATTTATCTATTGCGGACGCAAAAATGAGTACATTAAGAAGAAGACTTGTCACTATAGGAGTGATTCACAAATTAAAAGGGCATTATCTTGATACAAAGCACCCGATAATTATTGAGAATTTAATGGGCATCAGTCGTAAAAAAGGAAATTACCAAAGGGGTAAAAAACCTATTCTAATCAAGCAATTAAAATCAATAGTTAATATAATAGACGACGAAAAAGCAGAAGAAATTAAGAAAATAAGAAATAAAACAATCATATTAATTGGTTTTAGTGGCGGTTTTAGAAGAACAGAGTTAGTTTCAATTGATTATGAAGATTTAGAATTTGTTCAGGAGGGAGTTAAAATCATTATTAGAAGATCCAAAACAGACCAATTTGGAGAAGGAATGATAAAAGGCCTTCCCTACTTTTCTAATGAAACTTATTGCCCTGTATTACATTTAAAAAAATGGCTTGAATTATCTAATATTAAATCAGGAGCAATATTTAGAAAATTCAATAAAGGATTTCATTTAAGTAATAATCGTTTAACTGATCAGACTGTTGCTCTTCTTTTAAAGAACTATCTTAGTTTAGCTGGCATTGAAAATAAAAATTATTCTGGTCACAGTCTAAGATCAGGTTTTGCAACAGCTAGCGCGGAATCAGGCGCTGATGAAAGAAGCATAATGGCAATGACTGGTCACAAAACTACACAAATGGTTAGAAGGTATATAAAAGAGGCAAATTTATTTAAAAATAATGCCTTAAACAAAATTAAATTATGAATTTTTTGAAGAAAATCTATTACGATAAATATGCAAAAAAATCATACTCAATAAGTAATGTTGATTTAATAATAGATAGAATGTTTTTAAAAATAAAAAATGGAATTTACATAGATGTTGGTTGCAATCATCCTATTAAATTTAATAACACATACCTTATGCACAGGAGAGGCTGGAAAGGTATCAATATAGATTTAGATAAAAAATCAATTAACGAATTTAATAAACTGAGACCTAAAGATCATAACGTGCAAGCAGTAGTATCTGATAACGAAAGTTTAAAAGAAATATTTTATTATCACGAAAGATCAGCGATTAATACATTGAGCGAAGATCTAGCTAATTCTAGAAAAGAAAGTCCCAAAAAAAAGATTAAAGAGAAATCCTTAATCTTAAATAAAATAATAGAAGAATCTCCTTTTAGGAATAAAAAAATAAATTTAATTTCCATAGATATTGAAAATCACGAATATGATGCTCTAAAAAATTTTGATTTTAAAAAATATGAAGTTGATGTTATAGTAACTGAGATTACCGATATTTCGCAGACAAAATTAGAAATATATAATCAATCATTAGATTTTGTTATTAATAGCAAAATATATAAACTATTAACTGATAACAGTTATAAACTAATTAATTGGGTAAATTCTGATTTAGTTTTTGTAAAGAAAAATTTTCAAATAAATAACTTAATCGAATGGTAATAGCTCTTTATAAATATCCTTTTTTAATAAATCAAAATTAGATCTATAAATTAAACAATAATTATTTAAATAAGAAGTGTACTTAATATAAAAATCTTTTCTTCCCTTTTCTAAAATATCAATTTTTCTAATTTTAAAACAATTGGATGCATGGGTTAATGCTCCATGGCAAGAAATTAAAAATTTTGCATTTCGTAATAACGATTCTAAATCTTCAAAAGTTGGTTTATATATCATGTAAATAGAATGTTTTGAATTATTTTTATAAAAAATTTGTTCATTTTTTTTTAAAAAATAATTGTTTTTTAATTTTTCTATTAAATCAAATGATTTAATTCCAGTAGTTATAAGTAAATTTTTCTCTTTGTTAAGCGTTTCAATAAAATCAACAAAACTTCTATAGGACGGATTTATATCTGTATACGTTTTTATATATAAGCTATTGATCCATTTTTCATCTAAATGAATATGCACATAATCTCTTATTAAAATGTTTGAAGAAAATTTATTATCAACTTTTTTATTTATAAAATCATAATTACTTATTTTAGTATTTATTTTACAATATGTAAGCATTTCTTGAAAAGTTTCGTAAAGATTTTTATTATTATAATCTTTAAAAAAATTAATATTAAAGATTTTGTAGTAAAATTTAATTTTCGAAGATAGTGAAACTTTATATTTAGATTTAATTAAAATACTTGTTATTATCGATCTTTCTTTACCATCAAAAACAAAAATATAATCAAAGTATCTTTTCCTTAGAACATTAATAAATTTTATTTTTGATAAAAAATTTCTTGTTGGAAATACAATAATTTCATCAAATATATTTAAATTCTTGGCATATTCATAGTTTTTGTTCGAACATACTAATGTAATGTTTGATTTTATTAAATTATCTTTAATAGTTAATACAGAAGGACATGTGTAAATCAAGTCACCTATTCTATCTGTTCTAAAAATTAAGATATTATTAGACATCAAGAACCAATATATTTATTTTGAATCCCACATAAATTCTTTTTTATTATACTCAATATCAAATGTATTCTTTATTATATATTGAGCTACAATAGTTGAATTAAAGAATTTCATATATTTTTCTTTTCCGTTTTTTGCAATTTTTCTTCGTAGCACATCATCCTGAGCATATCTTTGTATTTTTGCAGATAGATCAATTAAAGATGAATAAAAAATTACTTCTTTATTTGAAAAAAAATTATTATACAAAGTGTCTTTATGTATGAATGTTAATAATCCATTTCCTATTAATTGCGTTATTCTGTCACTGCTGTAATATTTAATTGGGTTACCTCTACTTAAATTTACACCCATTTTTGCATTTGAAATTGACTTAAGAAAAGAGTCGGCCCAAATTGGTTGTACGTTATTTATTCCATATAAATCGAATTTAACATTAGGGGTAATCTCAACTAATCGGTTAACAAAATCTGCTCTTTCATCATACTTCCCTCTTTTTAAAATTCCTCTATGAACTCCATGACTTAATGCAAAAAATACATCCATCGAACATTGTTTGTTTTCATAATTGTTAAGCACCTCAAAAGATGAATCTACCGGGTTTGGCATAAATAAAGATAATTTTTTTTTTGGTAAGAAATTTAAAACATCGGGAGATGTAGTAATAAAGTTAGCGTCTGTAAACTCAATTTTGTGAAGTATTCTTGATTTATTTTTTTCATAATCTGGACCATTTTTTATAAGAGGATCAAGAAACCATTGTGCTATTTTTAGATTTTTATAATTATCTTTTAAATAGTTTAAAGTATCGCATTTAAGCAAATCAGCATGACCAAAAATTAATAAATCAGGTTTATAATTATAAACGGTATTTATTAATTTTTCATTTAGAGCTTTTGATCCTGAGTAATCCTTAATACTTTTGTAATGTTTGATAATATCGCGATCGCTAAATTCTAAAACACTATGACCTAACCTTATAAATCCATTATTTAATCTTCTTCCTGTATTAAAAAACAACCTTCCATTATGCCTTTCATTAAAATTAGTCATATGAAGAATTCTTAAAACTTTAGATTTTTTTAAAAAAAATGATTTTTTTGAAAATGAATATTTTAAAAGATTTTCACGATACGAATCAATGTTTTTGGCACTTACACTGTTTAAATGAAAAAAATTTTTAAGAGAAAGTTCTTGTAATTGTTTTCTTTTTTTTTTGTCTTCGATTAAATTTTTGATTGCATTATAAACGGAATCAACATTTAATTCTTTTAATATAACTCCATGCGTTACCGTTTCAGGAAGACCACCCCTATTACTAATGATTGTAGCACAACCTCTGCTACTTGCTTCTAAGCTTGTTCTTCCTAATGGCTCATCCCATCTAGAGCAAACAACAGCAATACTTGTTTTTTTGAATATATTTAGAACTTTGTTATGATTTTGAAAACCTAGTAAATTTAGCCTTTTATGTCTAAATTTTAATACTGCTCTTGGTTCATCACCAATAACAATACCTTGCCAATTTTTATATTTCTTTAGTATTTTAATTACAGCTTTTCCAAATAAATCGTAACCCTTGGCTCGATTTAACTTTCCAACAAATGTAATCCAATTTTTTTTTTTGTTTATATTAACTTTAGTAAAAGATGTTGACTGATAAATTACCGTTAATTTTTCAGAATTTATATTAAGCCCCTCTATACCTTCCAAAAATCTTTTTCTGGACCAATGGCTATTAAAAACAATTTTCGTAGCGTTGTGTAAAAGTTTTTTTCTATCATCGATAGATCTTGACCCTGTCATAGTCAGGGGGTCATTATGGAAATATAAAACTAAATTGGTTTTTTTAACAGATTTAAATATTAAATGAAAATAATTTGGTCGATTGTGAATTTCAATTATATCTGATGGATTTTTCTTTTCATATTCAAGAAATTTATTTACATAAATTTTACTGCCGCTTTGAACTATACTTTTTTGTAAAAAAATATTTTTATAGGTTAGTGAAAAGATTTTTTTAAAATTTGTATTTCCATATACTGTTATAAATTTTTTAAACTTACTTATATTTGTTGTGTCTTTCACAAATAATGACACGGCTCCAGCATACATTGGTGAGAAATTTTCTTTGTAAGGTAATAAAATTGAAATTTTCATTTATACTTATTTTTTATAAAGTTTCTTAATTTTCTATTTTTCTTTATATAGTATTCTCTAGAAATAGCCTCATTCTTTCTATTAAATTTTTCTGTATATAAAATATTCCAAGTTCTTCCTCTGGTAAATTTAGCTCCCTTTCCATTATTATGTAAAGACAATCTTTTTTTAAGATTGTTTGTGTAGCCAACATATGTGGTTAATTTTGTTTTTTTATAATTTCCAATAAGGTAAACAAAGTAAGGCATTTAAATTTTTTAATCAGCTAAAACTTTTTGTTTCTGTGAGCCCAATTCATCAATTTTTAAATTCATTTCATCACCAGGTTTTAAAAATATTTGTGGTTTTTTAGCCATACCGACACCAGGTGGAGTGCCAGTTGTTATGATATCACCTGGGTACATAGTAATAAAATTACTAACATAAGAAACTATACGATTTACATTGAATATCATTTTACTTGTATTTCCTTTTTGCATAATTTTATTATTTATTTTTAATTCTAAATTTAAATTTTGAACATCCTTAATATCATCTTTTGTAACCAAGTAAGGTCCTATAGGACCAAAAGTATCACAGCTTTTCCCTTTGTCCCATTGACCCGATCTTTCAAATTGAAATTCTCTTTCGCTAATATCATTTACTATGCAAAAACCAAAAATATGATCTATTGATTTTTTTTCATTTATATATTTAGTTTTTTTTCCGATGATAATACCCAATTCTATTTCCCAGTCGGTTTTATGTGATTTTTTAGGTATTACAACATTATCATTGGGACCTGATATAGAACTATTGGCTTTAATAAAAATAATTGGTTCTTTCGGAATCGGCATACCAGTTTCTTCAGCATGGTCAGAATAATTCATACCTATCCCAATAAATTTTTGTGGATTAGATACGCATGGACCTATTCGTAATTTTTCTGATAATTTATCTAAAGAAGATATATTAGTTTTTTTTATTAATTCTATTAGTTTTTGATTTATTGCGTCAGGATTTAAATCTTTAATTATAGATGATAAATCTCTAATGCTACCTTGCTTATCAATAATAGCAGGCTTTTCTTTTCCTGGTTCCCCAACTCTAAGTAATTTCATTTCATTTTGGCGGTCCCAAGGGGAATCGAACCACTCTTTGCAGGATGAAAACCAGCTGTCCTAACCGATAGACGATGGGACCTATTAAATTAGTCTTGTATTTATTATATATTTAATGTTGTTTCAAGGATTACTAGATAGACATAACAGGGTACTAATAAAGCATATAATGAAAAAATTAAATGAGGAAATTCAATTAATTCTAGACGCTTACAATGATAGAGATTTATTAAAAGCTGAGAAAAATGCTAAAAAGCTAATTTTGAAAAATCCTAAAGCTGTATTCTTATACAACTTAATGGGTCTTATACTGACATCGCAAAATAAATTTGATGAAGCGATTGGTTACTACGAAAAAGGAATAAAAATCGATCCTAGTTTTGCCCTAATTTATAATAATCTAGGGCTTTTGCATCGCAATCTGAATACAAGTGAATCGATAAAAAAAGCAGAATATTTTTATAAAAAATCTATTTCATTAAATCAAAATATTGCAGAACCTTATAATAATTTAGGAAATTTGTTCAGTTCACTTACAAATTACGAAGAAGCAGAGGATTGTTATAGAAAAGCAATATTGGTAAATAGTCAGTTTTCACAGTCATATTTTAATCTGGGAACTCTTTTTTTAACTACAGGAAAAATAGATAAAGCAAAAGTTAACTTTAATAAAGCGATCGAAATTAATCCTAATTTTGCTTCAGCTCATAGATCATTAAGTAGAATCTCAAGATATTCAAATGATAGCAAACACCTAAAACAATTAAAAGACTTACACAGCAATCAAAATTTAAATAATAAACACGATCGTATAGAATTAGGATTTGCGTTAGGTAAAGCGCATGAAGATATAAAAAAATATAGAGAATCTTTTAAATACTACAAAGAAGCAAATTATTTATGTAAAAAAAATATTAATTTTTCATTAGAAAAAGAGAAAAAGATTTTCCAAAATATTAAAGATACTTATAATAAAGATCTATTTAATAAGTTTATGAATTCTGGATCTCTTGACCAGAGTCCAATATTTATTGTTGGTATGCCAAGATCCGGCACAACTTTAGTTGAGCAAATTTTATCAAGTCATTCAAAAGTATTTGGAGCTGATGAGGTTGAAACAATACCATATTTGTTAAAAAAATATTTTAATGAGAGGGATGTGAGATTATATTTTAATAATGTTATCAATTTTGGAAAGAGTCTACTAAAAACAATTGGCAATGAATATGTTACTAAAATGAAAGATTTTTCAAAGAATTCAGAAAAAACAACAGATAAACTACCTATAAACTTTATGTCAATTGGATTCATTAAGCTTATATTACCAAGAGCTAAAATTATACATTGTTATAGAAATTCTAAAGATAATATTTTTTCTATTTTTAAAAATTATTTCCCAGGGGATCAAGTAAATTTTTCATATGATTTAAAAGATTCTGTTGAATTTTATAATTTGTATTTTGATTTAATGAATTATTGGAATTTTCATTTAAAAGATTTTATCTTTAACATAAAATATGAAAACTTAATTCATGAAACAAATAAAGAAATTTCGTCTTTATTAGAATTTTGTAATTTAAAATGGGAAGATAATTGTATAAATTTTTATAAAAATAAACGACCAATTAAAACAGCTAGTGACACGCAAGTTAGAAATAAGATTTATAATACTTCTATAAATTCATGGAAAAAATATGAATTATACTTTAAAGATTATTTTACAAATCTGAAATATTAATTTAAAGAAATATCCTCAATAACAAATTCAATATTTTTTTTACCACGCCATTCGTTTGATCTAATTTTTCCAACTATATTAATATTTTTATTACTTTTTTTGTTTAGCAAAACTTCAAGGGGTGTATTAATAGCATTCCATGCAAAACTTTTAAATTTAGTCCCATCTCTCCCTGTCAAAATTGATAATATATGATTGTCCCCCACTACATTTGAAGAAATTACTTTAATATTTTCAATTATAAATTTTGGTTCATTGTTTCCTGATCCAAATGGCGCCAAGTTATTTATTTCGTTAAAAAAATTTTCATTTAAGGCACTAGGAGATATTACGGAATCAACAAATAAAGTTAATTCTTTTGATGAATCTAAGTTTTTCTTTTCAAAATTTTTAATTAATAGATCCCTAAAAATTGGTATTTTTTGCTCTTCAATAGTGAAGCCACCTGCCATTTTATGTCCTCCACCCTTTTTAAGGATTTTTGTCTGAACAGCATTAATAATTTCACCACCAATATCAAAACCCACTATTGATCTAGCCGAACCTTTTCCCATACCATTATTTAAAGATATCAAAATTGTTGGTTTATTATATTTTTCCTTAATTCTTGATGCAACGATTCCTATTATTCCTTCATGCCATCCATTTCCGGCCATAACGATAACTGGATGATTGTCAAATTTTTTAACCTCAATATTAACTTTTTCAGAAAGAAGCATTTCTATACTTTGTCTTTCTTTATTAAACTTTTCAAGATCTGTAGCTATTTGATATGCTTTTTTAGGATTTTTTGAAATTAATAATTCAGCGCCATGAGAGGATTTTCCAACTCTACCACCAGCATTTATTCGTGGGCCTAATTTAAAACCTAAATCATAAGTACTTGGGTAGGATTCAATTTTACATAAATCATATAATGTTTTAATTCCTAGATTTGTTTTTTTTCCAATAATTTTTAGACCTTGTTTTACGATAGCTCTATTTAGCCCAATTAAAGGAACAACATCACAAACAGTCCCAAGAGAAACAAGATCTAATAGATTCAGAATATTAGGTTCATCAATATCATTATTTTTAAACCAATTAATATCACGAAGTTTTTTATTTAAGGCTACTAAAAAAACGAAACAAACTCCTGCGGCACAAAGATAATTAAGATTAGAAGTATCATCATAGCGATTAGGGTTTACTACAGCGCAGGCTTTTGGAATCTTAACTTCGGATTGATGATGATCAAGAACTATTACATCTACTTTTAAACTTTGAGAAAAAATTATTGGCTCAAAGGATAAAGTGCCACAATCTACTGTAAAAATTATTTTTGAACCTTCGTTAATTAATTTATTAAAAGCTTTTATTGAAGGACCATAACCTTCTGAATGTCTATCTGGAATATAAGTTTTAATTTTTTGTTTTATTGACAAAAAATAACGAGCTAAAATTGCAGTTGCAGAAGCACCGTCAACATCATAGTCGCCAAAAATTCCTATTATTTCATTATTAATTAAAGCTTTATAGCTTCTCTCAACAGCAATCTCCATATCTTTTAATATAAATGGATTAGGTAACAAATTTTTAATTTTTGGATTTAAAAATAATTCAACATTATCAATACTCTTTTTTCTTATAGACAGAAGTTTCGCAGTAATTTCACTTAGCGAATAATCCTCAACAAGCTTACCCACATACAAAGAATCAAATTTTTTAAACGACCAATGTTTTCCACTTACTGATGAAAAATTCATTTTTTTATATGATTTTTTAAAATTTTATTAACTTTACTACTTTTATGTAACACTAAAGTTTCAGAAGAAAAAGAATCGCCTAAATCCTTAATACCTGAGACTAAATTTCCATCCGTTACACCTGTAGCAAAGAATATAACATCACCTTTTACCATATCATCAATATTATATTTTTTCTTTATATCTTTAATACCTAATTTTTTTACACGTTTTTCTTCTTCATTATTTTGAACAACTAATCTTGTTTGCATTTGACAACCCAAACAACTCAATGCAGCCGCGGCAAGAACCCCTTCGGGTCCACCACCAGTTCCTAAATAAATATCAACATTTTTAAACTGATCAGCTATAGAAATAACACCATAAACGTCTCCATCAGAGATAAACTTAATTTTTACACCCATTTCATTCAAAATTTTAACTATAGAATCATGCCTTGTCCTCTTAAGCACACAAGCGGTTAACTCATTTGGTTGTAGATTTTTTGCTTCAGATAAATGGTGAATATTTTTTTTAATACCAAAATCAAGATCAATTATTCCTTTCGGTAAATTAGGTCCAACAGCAATCTTTTCCATATATATATCTGGAGCATGTAGCAGATTTCCTTTTCTTGCTACCGCAAGGACAGATAATGCGTTTGGCAAATTTTTTGCAACAAAATTAGTTCCTTCCAAAGGATCGACTGCAATATCAAATTCATCTCCATTTTTTGTACCAACCAGTTCATTTATGTATAACATTGGAGCTTCATCCATTTCACCTTCTCCTATAACAATTCTACCTCGCATATTAATCTTATTTAATTCTGATCTCATCTCATCAACAGCAGATTGATCAGCGGCGATTTTATCATTTTTACCTTTAAAAATTGAAGCACCATAGGCTCCTCTTTCGGTAGCTTTAGCAAACATTTTGATGAAATCTTTATCGATATTCATTTATACTTTTTCAATTCTTATAAAAGTAGGTTTTTTTAATACAAATTTATTTTTTGTTAACGATAATAAAAGATTATTGAAGTTTTTTTCATAGTTCTTATGTGTAATAATTATAATAGTTGCTTTTTTATTAAATTTATTTGGTTTTTGAATTAAATTCCTAATAGATATTTTGTTTTTAGCAAAATTCTTTGTTATTTCTGATAGAACACCTGGTTTATCTTTTACTTCTATTCGTAAATAGGAAGAACAGAGATGGTTTAATATATTGAATTTAGATATTTTTTTTCTTAAATTTGAAGAAATACCAAAAGGGTAATTTATTTCTCCTTTTAATATAGAACATAAATCTGATATAATTGCAGACGATGTTGGTCCTGGCCCAGCTCCCTCACCTTGCAATACAGACTTACCTATTGGCATGCCATCAACAACAATCGCATTTAGAACTCCATTAATTTTACTAATATAAGAATCTTTATTTATTAAACATGGGTGAACGCGTTCCATCAATTTATTATTGATAATTTCGGAAATTGATAATAATTTAATTTTATAACCTAAACTTTTAGCATAAAGAATATCAGTAAGATTAATTGATTCAATTCCCTCAGTTAAAATTTTGTTTTTAGAAATTGATTTATTAAATGCTAGAGATGATAATATTCTAATTTTAGAAGCAACATCATTGCCATTTAAATCAGATATAGGATTAGACTCAGCAAAACCTAGAACTTTTGCAAGATTAAGGACATGATTAAAATCTTTTCCAGTTTTTTCCATAGTTGATAATATAAAATTTGTAGTACCATTAAGAATTCCACATATTTTATAAACCTTATTAGCAATTAAGCCTTCTTTAATCGTTCTAATTATGGGTACACCTCCCGCAACAGAAGCTTCGTATTCTAAATTTATACGATTTTTCTCCGCTATCATTGCAAGCTCATCTCCATGTTTAGCTATCAGTGCTTTATTGGCTGTAATTACATGTTTTTTATTTTTTAATGA
>Ga0114999_10008469_pt1 | contig 11463 bp, 5 predicted proteins | sample ArcticOcean_MG_C_3_FD_89820 | JGI IMG/M metagenome (GOLD analysis project Ga0114999, IMG submission 89820) | Marine microbial communities from western Arctic Ocean - ArcticOcean_MG_CB8_126 | ecosystem: Environmental > Aquatic > Marine > Oceanic | place: Arctic Ocean: Canada Basin | collected...
CCGTCATGGTTGCACTGATTCAGACAATGATGGTTACTCCGACATGGGTGACCGATTCCCGTATGACCCTAGTCAATGGGCTGATTCAGATGGGGATGGATTCGGAGACAACAGTTTTGGACACCAAGCAGATTCCTGTCCATTTGAGGAAGTTAGCCTTGGTGTGTCGCTGATAGATCGCCTAGGATGTCCTGATATTGACCGTGATGGTTACTCAGATGCCGATGAAACATGGTTGGCAAATCCAGAGGGGGAAGCAGATGCATTCCCTAAAAATCGCCTTCAATGGTCCGACCAAGATGGTGATGGCTTTGGTGACAACACTATGGGAAGCCTTAGAGATGACTGCCCTGCTAAAGCAGGCACCTCGTCCATTGATTTGCAAGGTTGTCCAGATTCCAATAGTGATGGTTTTAGTGACTCATACGGCACCATTAATGCCCACATTTCGTTGATGTCAGAAAATCCATCCTCCTCAATATTCACATTCTTACCCCCGATTATTATTTTCTTCTTAACATTCCTTTTCGTAACTGCATTACGCAAAGAAGATGGAGGTGAAATCCTTGAGTAAACAGAGTGTAGCGTTTTTGGCGCTGATTATCCTATTAGTGCCTATCTTTGCATCGGCAGTTTCAGCCCAAGATGCCCCACACATTGGAGTTGATAGTTCAAGAGCTGACAGGTTAGATTTAGACAATGATGGTGACCGGGATACAATAAGAGTCGTCTATCTGATAAATACCACCTCGCACTATGCTGAGGCAGCGGTTCAGATCGATGTGGAACATGCAGGCATGACACTCACTTTCTGGGATAATCTCACCTTCAACCGTACGAGCCCATACTTCGGTTCAACAGATGTTCAGGCTTGGGGTGATGGCACTTTTATCGTTAGAATGAAGGTGTGGGACGCTGAGTCCAACATGATAGTTTTCTCAGAAGATTTCGGTGAATACGAATTGATGGCAAGTCTCTCTGCGCCTTACTTAAGATTTGATTTAGAGGCAGCACCTACTATTTTCTTAGGTGATGCTTGTGTAGTTGAAAGAGTGTTCCTTGATGAGATTGGTGACCTCTATGGTGCAACTGGTGTTATCTCTCTGAGTGGCACTCCTTGGCTTGTCCCTAGTGACCTCTCTGATATTGATTGTTCAAGTTGGCCGGCCCGCGATTATCACTTGGAAATGTTTTACCGAAACACCCTTGGTTTCTCTACTTCGACCACCAAAGATTTCACTATTCACACACTACCCCCACCAGTCTTCACACTCAACGTGACTGGCAATAATGACGAAGTTGGCTCACCATGTACGGTGGCAATTGAGCCTTCAATTGGTACAATAATGGCCCTGATGGCTGTTGAATGGGAAATCACGGACCCCCGTGGAGAAGATTTGAACGTTCCTGGTTTCTCAACCGTGGATTGTCGTCTTTGGCAAGTTGGATTCAGCAAGGTTAGGGTCACAGTTACTTCACCTGAAGGGCAATCAACGCGAGGAGCATTCAACTTAGTTCGTTTACCACCTATTAGCGAAGTATCTGCTGAAGTGTTAGAAGCGGCTGGACCGGAAAATATGTGGCCAGACCGATCCCTTGGCGAAGAATATGAACCAACACCATTTTTCGGCGATTCAATATTAGCAGCCCAAGCGGTTGTTGGAATCATTGGCATAGGAGTTTCAGTTTTGTTGGGATTATTTGGTGGGGCGATGTGGAATCGCCGCGGTGAAGAAGAAATGGCATTTGGTGATTTGAATGCTATGGGATTAGAACCCGACTCTGATGGTTTGCCATCTTATGTAGACCCGACCGGCGTCCACTGGCGCCAACACCCCGATGGTGCTGTTGACTGGTTTGATCAAGTTTCTGGACAATGGGTGTCTTATTCTGAAGTCTAAATCGAATCAATATAGGTCCAATTAAATTACAAGATGAAATGACTAGAAACTGGTATGTGTTTGTGAGATGAGTGAAGAAGCAATTTCCGAAGAGGACATTCTTTCAGAAACAAAATCGTTGTGGAAAGTTATTGGGCTTGGGGCCGTGACTGCCTCAATGTGTTGCCTTCCAAGCGTGGTTTGGGTTCTTTTTGCAGGCTCCTCTGCAATAATAGCAGCCGACCAATTATCGAATGATTTGTATTTTGGGATTGCTCGCCCAATCATTTACGCCATTGCTATCGCCATGGTAGGTGTTGGATTAGTCATACATTTTCGCAGTCGCGGAGTCTGTACGCTTGACCAAGCAAAAAAGGAGAGACGACGAATAATCAATACGACTCTTGCAGTATTGACTTCCACTTTCGTCATTTATTTCATTTGGAATTACATTGTTTTAGAATTGGTTGGAATTGCCATTGGATTGCCATGGGCTGAGTCAGCCATTTGGAAATGAGCGCTGCAAAGTGTCATTCTTTATTGCAGAGAAGAATTACCGAATCACCAGAATGAATCTTGATGCTGATGGAACCATCGGACTGATTGGAGAGTCCTTTGGTTGAGAAGTTTATAATTTCATTCTCAAGATTCCATTTCGCACCCGTCAAGGTGACGACAGATTCACCAAAACTAAAGAGTGAAAATGTGCCTGAAAATTCTTGTTGAAAATGCTGGTTGCTGCTGAGTCTAGTTAATGTTGTATTGGATAACTCAGCTTTGATATTTAACTCTGCAGAGGCAGCCGAAATAGAAGCAAGGCCACCAAGTTGGTGGTCCATTCTCCCACCCTCTATTCCGGTGATTTGTATGTTCGGCCATTGCCGTTCTTTACACAGGTTGAGTGCCTTTGCGAGGTCACTCGTTTCCTGGTCTTTTAGGTGGGCGATTTCAGATCCATTTTTCCGTCCCCAATCAAGGTCACTATCGCTTGCAGAATCAAGGTCACCAACAATGACATCGGGAGCAATATTCAACAGTCTTAGATGTCGGATTCCGCCATCAACTGCAATCACTCTCGAAGCCTCCTCGCAGGAGGCTGCAAGGGCGGCATCATCACCAATATTTCCCGCCGCTATTAGCAGGGTTACATCTACTTCCACGATTGTCCCATTGGCTACCAACTTATTCGTTTTACTAGTCTAAAGGTTACCACATCTATTGACTACCCTTTTACAGGAACGATGTTTCCATCGGCCCCATGGGGGCCGAGCGAGTAGCAAGCAGAGAGTTGTTGCTTTCTTCAGCCTTGATACTTTTATTGTTATTTTCAGTTGTGACTCCGATACTGTCAAAACCTCAAAGTGACGAAACATCTCTAGAGCAAAATCAGGTGATAGCGCCCAGTACTTCGTTTTCGGATGGTAATGGCGAACAATTCGCTGGACAAACGATGATTATCAACGCATCAGATTGGATAGTTGATTCAACTCGGGGCATGGATGTCTGGCAAACTACCAGCCTCAATACATCCCTCACTTTCGACGAGATAGAACTTGCACGAGACGACAGAGGAAGAGCAAGAGGATGTTTGCACGAGGAATCTGGTGGGCTGTGGATTGCAACACTCGAATTTGGCGGTGCCACCAGCCTAACTCAAATTGATTCTGGGGGTGTAGACCTTGGCAAGAAATGCTCAATCGTTGTTGATGAAAGGGAACTATTGCATATTGCTTACACAAACGAATCTGGATTTCTTAAGGTTGCATATCAACGAGCGAGTGGGCTGTGGAACAAGAGAACGATTGAAAATGAGACTAATGTCTCAGAAATCACCCTATTACTCGACTCGGATGACGGGGATAATGTGCTTTGGTTAGATTCTAACAATGGTCTTCATTTCTCTTCCTACACTACTTGGTGGACCCATCAAGATTTGTTAGTGGGGACCAGGGTTGGTGCCCAATACGATGCATATTTTGACCCAGATGATTCCCTGAATATCTTCTATCAAAATTTAGACACCACACAAATGATTCATGGGATTTTAGGTACAGATGGTAATTGGACGCTCACAACTTTAACTGCAGGCCAAGGTCTTGGGCCGGCCATGTCCTTTGCCAAGGACTCATCAACTGGAAATATCCAATATGTTTACGGTTCCTCAAATTCTTCAGAGTTAACCATCGTACGTGACTTGATTGGTCAAGAGAACGGGCGACTTTCACCATCAATTGAAACTTTGACGACTGGTGCCGTTAGTGATGAGTATGCAACTCAAGCCATCAATGACCTTGACCTTGATTGTGATGGTATTGATGATTTGATTGTTAGCCGGCCGGCTGCAAATACCGAAATTGGTGCAGTTGACATCTTTTGGGGCTCAGGAATGGGGATTTCATCTCTGCCTGATTATAATTTGACTGGAAGTGTTGGCGGAGATAGATTTGGTGCGTCAATAGCAAATGCCGGGGATGTCAATGGTGATGGCTGTTCTGACTTACTTATTGGGGCTACAGGTGCAACCGACAGTTTGGGATTTGCAACTGGGGTGTCTTACATTTTCTATGGCGGTAATCGCACATATTCGGCTGCAAATTGGTCAGATACAGGTGAAGGTCGCGATGATAAATTCGGGGGCACAGTTTCATCTGCTGGCGACGTCAATAACGATAGTTACGCCGATATTCTAGTTGCTGCGACTGGCTACACAAACTCAGGTGGTGAAGGCAAAGTCTACCTGTATTTAGGTTCAGCAACTGGGCCTGGCACAGACCACGATTGGCATACTCGTGGATATTGGCATAATGTAATTCAAGGCTGGTCTATGGCTGGAATAGGTGACATAAACGGTGATGGTTTTGATGATATTGCACTAGGCGCTGCCGGCTCGTTTTCAGAACTTACAGGCAATGGCAGGGTTGAGGTCTACACAGGATCTCAAGCAGGTTCGATGTCAATAGATAATTACTGGACAACGACAACAACCAACACACTGCTAGGCTATGCAGTTCTTGGAATCGGTGATGTCAATCAAGATGGTTATGACGATTTTGCATATAGCGAACCTCTGTACGACAACTTGGCTTTAGGCAAAGTTACAGTTCTACGTGGCTCAGCAAATGGACTACCTAACAATCCAGCCCAAGAATTGATTGGTACAGAATCCAGCCAAGCCTTTGGCAGTGCAATGTCAACAATAGGTGACATCAACGACGATGGTCTTTCTGAAATCGCAATTTCTTCAATAGGAATTAACAGCATTGGTGCTGGGAAAGTTGAGTATTTCTTCGCCGATAATACTCAACTTCTGCGCAGGGGGGTTAACTCAATCCTCATGGAGGGTGTGAGTGGGCAACACCTTGGCAGGACAGTATTAGGTGGAGGTGATGTAGATAATGATGGTCAATTTGAGATTATCGTCACATCTCTAGACAAGGACATGGATGGTAACTCCGCAGGGGCGGTAATTCAAATTGAGAAGCGAAATAATGAATATTCTGATATTCAGATTCCGGTTGATAATGTTGACCTTGTTCTGGATGATTCCGGTAGGTTCCACCTGTTTGTGAAATCAGGTTTACTAAATCAATCACGCCATTTAGAACGGCCAAATGCGATTACAAATTCTGCTGAAGAATGGCAAGGAATCTCCTATTCCTCGATTGCATCGATGGTTGTAACTAGGTCTGGAAAGGCGATTGTACTCGATGATAGCAATACTTTCACCGAGCAGTCTGCTCATACAATACTGACAAGTTCGCATCCTCTTGCTACACACAGTCGGCTTGACCTTGATTTGGTTATTGATAATGAGCAGAGTTTAATCTTCACAACATCTTACCAAAATGCCACAGTATCGGATGTTGAATTGAGGGCGGAAACAGATTCTGGCTTTTTGACTTCAACTGTTGTAGCCAACAGTTCCCTTGGTGCTGGGATTTCGAATGCATTTGCGTTAACTCATCTATCAGCAGGTGTTGGTGAAGAGTGGGCCATTAGTGGCTCAAATTCAAATGGTTCTGAAGAATATGGGGCTAGTTCTGGTTGTCAACTTGATAATGGGACAGGCGTATTAGTCAGTTCAGTTGTAACCACGAACCAAACAATCCTAAGTTACATAGATGCGAATGGAAGTGTTACAACCTTCGCAATTTGGGCATACCAAAGTGACAATGATGTTGCTTGCCTAAGTGATGGTACCTTGCAGATTGCTCTTGTAAATGATTCCGGTACTGCAGAAGTGTTGTCAGTAAATGGCAGCAACGTCACATCTTTGATGACGGCATCATTGACTCCAACATATGATTTGAAGTCACATATTATGAATCAAAACATGGTGTTGTTTACCGAACAAACCCAAACGTCCGATGCAAAATTATGTACCATTAGTACAGCGAATTGTGTTGCTTTATCAATTCCTTATTTTTCCAGCGATTTGTTGAGCGCAGGTAGTACAGGGGATGGGGCACTTTGGATAGCCTTTGATGGTGGACCTGGAGTACAGAGAATGACATTGGCACTTATTCATGGCTCAACTGTTGAACCGGTGTATACTGCAACAGCAGCAGGTGATATTTGCGGTGTTGATATGGAAACAGATGCGGATGGTGTCATCAGAGTTGCAGCTTGTCACTATGATTTAAACTCAAATAATCGCTTGACAAGTTACCGCATTTACAGTGACTGGGACCGAGATTTTGTCCCTGACCCTTGGGATGAAGTTCCTTTTGTTGGTGGCCAATGGAACGATGCTGATGCTGATGGCTACGGCGATAACCCAGGCGGACCTACACCAGATAAATGCATTAACAGTGGTACTGGTTTACTTGACAGAGGAAGTAGGTGGGGATACTTTGGATGCAGTGACCAAGACCTAGATGGATGGGCAGATGCAGTTGATAATTGCCAAATCGGAAGAGGCAATTCATGGATTGACAGAAAAGGATGCGAAGACTCAGACGGTGATGGTTGGAGTATTGATAATGACCAAAACCCAGTGAATTGGTATCAACAAAGAGACACAGATGGAGATGGCCATTATGATAACCATGGGCCTGATTGTTGTGGCGGTTCTTCAAGCGATATTTATCCACTAAATGGTAACCAATGGGAGGATTTGGATAATGATGGCTGGGGTGATAATCATAACTTCCAATTCGCCAACGAAACCCTTCGTATAACCAACGGACATGATGTAGATGGTGATGGCGACCCTGACTGGTTCAATATTGATTGGTCAGGTGATCAATGTCCCGAATTACAAGGATTTTCAGAGAACGACCGTGGAGGATGTTTAGACACGGATGGTGATGGTTGGTCCGACCCTCACATATCCCAAAATGCCCAAGAAAGTACTTGGCTATACAATCGAAGTCAATGTAATGCAATGGATTCCGATGGCCGAAACGGTTGTGCTGATAATTGGCCTGGTGGAAATGGTAATTCTGGTGAACCATGTGGTAGTATTGCAAACTGTTCTCAGCAATGGCATGACAAAGATGGTGATGGTTATGGAGATAATACCACACCAAACGCCTGGCTACAAGATGCTTTTAACGAGGATCCGAGCCAATGGAATGACTCAGATATGGATGGTTTTGGAGATAATCCAACAGGTACCACTCCCGACGCTTGTCCTGTGGATTGGGGTAACTCAAGTGTTGATAGATTTGGATGTCAAGATGAAGATGGTGATGGTTACTCTAATCCCGATATTTCACAAAGCGCACACCCGAATGGAATCGCTGACTCAAATAGTTCAAACGCGGAACAGTGGAGAGACACCGATGGTGATGGTTTTGGAGATTTCACAAATCGTACAAATGGAGATTTCTGTCCCGAACAATTTGGCTACCCAAATGGGGATGGGGGTCGAGGATGTCCGCTTCCAGCAGAGGATACTGATGGTGATGGTATCATTGATGATGACGATATTTGTGGGAACACAACGATGGGTGAAGTTGTTGATAACTTCGGTCAGTGGAAGGGTTGCTCTGAAAATCAAAAGGATGACGATGGTGATGGGGTCTCAAATTATCTAGACCGTTGTGCCAATACTACTGCACTTGCAGAGGTTGATGAAAATGGTTGTAGTCAAGACCAATTGACTCTAGATACTGATGTAGATGGCGTCCCTGACATTGCGGATGAATGTCCAAATACAGACTCTCTCCAAATTGATGAGGATTTCAATAATGTAACTGGATGCGCTCCATATCAACTGGATGAGGATGATGATGGTGTTTCAAACGCCTTAGATGACTGTGCGGGAACACCTAGTGGCGCTGAAGTGGATGAAGTCGGTTGTCCACGAAATGATATTGATACTGATGGTGATGGTTTCTTCGATGATGAAGATGTTTTCCCACTTGAGCCAACCCAGTGGTGGGACTTAGACATGGACGGCTTTGGTAACGAATTAAGTGGTTTCCAAGGTGACAGCTGCACAAATGTTGCTGGTAATTCAACGGGCTCTCCAAATGGTGACCGGTGGGGTTGTCTAGATACAGACGGGGACGGTAGGTCCGACCCCGCTGCAGGATGGGGTGTCAATGAAGGGGCTGACGCTTTCATCAATGACATAACTCAATGGAAGGACAATGATGGCGATGGATTTGGAGACAATATTACTGGCTTTGAAGGCGATGAATGCCCACTTTCAGTAGGAGTAAAAGATGGCGTTCAAGGAGTTGGTTGCCCAGCAGCAACCGATGTTGATGGTAATGCTGTAGATAACTGTTCAAAATGGGAGGAATTTTACAATCCATCAGTAAGTCCAGGAATGACCGTTCCTGATGAATATCAGTCATGTGAATGGTACGACGATTGGTATGGTTCTACCGAATCTTCGACACTACCCTTGACAATGATTGGCATCGGTGCTGGCGCTTTGTTGGTTCTAGCCCTCATTTCATTATTCGCAATTAGGCTCATCCGTGGTGGCGAAGATTGGGATGAAGATGACGATGATGTCTATGAAGAATTTGAAGGTGATAATGAAGATGATGATATATTCTCATCACAATCTCAAGGTGGATGGAAAGCCCCTGCCGCGAGGCAGAACTTTTCTGGGCTGAGCGGCGATCAACCTCCAAAGGCTGGTCTTGCAGGGCAAGCAGGACCTCCTAGTCGGGCTGGTGGAGGACCCCCATCACGAGGGTCTCGAGGAGGTGGGCCAAGTCGGGCTGGTGGAGCAAGTGGCCTACCAAGCCGAGCAGGAGGCGGTCCGGCTAGTGCTGCTCCAAGAACCAAGAATACTCGAAGGGCGGCCGTATCAGATGATTCAGCCGCCGCAAATGCACCGTCTCGCAAAGTTCGCAAGGTTACCGGCGCACCCAAGCCTGAGAATGTCAAGACAAGGTCAACTCGGAAGACTAAGGGTGGGAATAAATCAGTACCAGCAAGTGGCAAACAGAAACAACCCAAAGCACCTAGTAAATGGGAGGATATTTTCACTCCTAGAGACTCTGCAAATTACGAAAAATCACTTGGGGAAGCTCGTGAATCATTTTCTTCAGGAGAACCTGAGAGAAATATCCTACGACAATTGCAAACCAGTGGCTGGAATGCCAAACAATCTCGATATATTGTAAATGAAGCCGGTTTGAATTGAGCAAAACGTGCTTTTAATTTTTGTCTGCTTAACTAGTGATTCCGTCGAAAAGCATTGAGTTTGACCTAGGATGGCACGATTCCAGTTCATTTCAATTGCCTTAATTGGATTTATTTCGGCGGAGCCTTCATGGTGGATGGTAGGTGGGAGCGGTGCGTAGCACCGCATGACCTTCACGGCTCAATCAGGAGAGAATGACGAATGAATCCCAGCGAAAATGAGGTTGAAGGTGCATCTTTACCCCATGGAATTGCTGTGGATGAGGCAGCAGCATACTTCGGTGTTACTGATTCTGCTGACATTATTATGCACCTCAACCAGACCGACCCAATAAATGGAATGGGAGAGTTTTTCTCAATCGCTATTGACTTGGTAATGCAACCAGAATTTGGCTTTGAAGAAGCCGCAAATAGACTTGGTTGTGAGGGTGGTGAAATCTATTATCTTCTGACCGGACCTTTTGCGTTAGTGGCTCTCAGTGACCCACTTAGGATGTACCTCGGGGGTGAGGATTCAGAGGGGAACACAGGGGTTCATCCTGGCCTTCCTGAGCACGAGATGAGTTCTCTTGAACAACTCACAGATATCTTTTCTCTTCTCAAAATGTTTGGGCTGGGACATTTAATCGGTGGCCTACCCCTGCTCGCTCATTATGTCTCACAATATACTAGATTAGTTGCGGCATCGGATGCGAATAAAGCAATATTGTTACAATTATCTCAAGAATTGAAGAACGCTGTTGAGCAGGCGAAATCTGGCTCTGTGACGCCTATTTCATGTCTCGGAGCGCCAACTCATGCAAGTCAACCGGCACCAATATCCTCCCAACCTGTAGTCTCGGCTGCTGCTGTACCTCAACCTGCTCTGGCACCTCAACCGGCACCGGCTCCAGCACCGGCGGTTGTTCCGGCACCTGCACCAGCGGTCGCCCCTCAACCTGCTCTGGCACCTCAACCGGCACCGGCTCCAGCACCGGCGGTTGTTCCGGCACCTGCACCAGCGGTCGCCCCTCAACCTGCTCTGGCCCCTCAACCTGCAGCGGTCCCTGCACCAGCACCACAACTGGCTCCCGCTCCAACATCTCCTCAGCCGGTTGATGTAGAATCTCTACAGCCAACTGGACAACCGTTCGTTGAGCCAGCAGTCATTGCACCTGAGCCGGCGGTTGAACATAATCCAAACTTACCTACCAACGACCAGCAAGTCGCAACTAGTGACGCATTTGCATCACAGTTCTCTGCTGCAGCAGAAATTGATGCACCAGTTGCACCAGTGGAATCACCCCAACCAGTCACGCCTCCCTCGCCTACAGTAGTGGAATCATCCGAGCCTGTAATAGAGCCACAAATTGCTGCGTCTCCCGCATCAGCATCACCTGTTGAGGTAGAGCCTGTTGTTGAGAAAACACCTGAAACAGTTACCCCAAAACGCGCGCCAATCGCTCCCAGTGGACCACCAAAACCTGCAACAGGATGGCCCACTCAAGAACCGCCGCAGATGCCAGATACCGGGTGGCCAGTAGCGCCCACAAACTCTCCGCAGCAATCTGCTTCAGATTCAGTTTCGGATTTGGTAAGCGGTGGCCCGCACGCTCCTCGCGCAGTAGCAGAATCAGTTCACCACAATATTCAGTCGGGCAAGAATTGCTCTCGCTGTGGTATTGGTGTTGAACAAAGTTGGCAGTATTGTCCCGTCTGTAATTGTGACTTGTGAATAATTATTCAGTCAAGGACTTCACCGGCTTGTAGAAGAACCATTTCATCAAGGTGGATCGTAGGCTCTAGCATAACTCCTGTGTTGTGAATCCCAACGTTTGCTGAACCACCTAGAGCAGTATTATCTCCGAATCCTAGGTAACAAGTCCCTTTGACCTTCTCATCCTCCAATACATTGCCTACTAGTCGCGCCTTTGGATTCATTCCAAAACCAAATTCTGCAACAGTCCATACTAGATCTTTTTCCTTCGGTTTC
>Ga0114999_10008471_pt1 | contig 11462 bp, 11 predicted proteins | sample ArcticOcean_MG_C_3_FD_89820 | JGI IMG/M metagenome (GOLD analysis project Ga0114999, IMG submission 89820) | Marine microbial communities from western Arctic Ocean - ArcticOcean_MG_CB8_126 | ecosystem: Environmental > Aquatic > Marine > Oceanic | place: Arctic Ocean: Canada Basin | collected...
GCGATACCCCAATGCGCGGCTAATTTTTGCGGGCGGTTCGGGATCGATGCGTCCGGGCCGATTGCGCGAAGCCGATGTGGTCAAGCGCGTGTTCGCAGACATTGGCTTTGCCGACGAGCGTGTGATTTTCGAGGCGCGCTCGCGCAATACTTTTGAGAACGCCATATTTACGCACGACCTAGTGCGGCCGGTCGCGAGCGAGCGCTGGCTTCTTGTTACCTCGGCGTTCCACATGCCGCGCGCGGTCGGGTGTTTTCGGCAGGCCGGATGGAAGGTGACGGCTTACCCAGCGGGGTATCGCACATCGGGTCGGAGCGGCTTCAATCTGAGTTTGAACGTGGGGCAACGGTTGCGCAGCCTCGACCTCGCAGTTCACGAGTGGATCGGACTATTTGCCTACCGAATACTTGGTCGCACGTCAGCGTTACTCCCGGCGCAAGGAATGAGTTAAAGCTATGGCTTGCGTAGACCGAGCAGTCGTGGCATAGCGACAATAGATGTTTGCAGCGCGCAATTCCTATCGAAACCGCCTAGCTCCGGTCCTTGCCGCCGCCGTCGTTCTAGGCAACGTGGCAGTATCGAATTCGGCTTCAGGCGCGGGCGAGGATTTTGGCCGCTGGCTCGAGGGCGTCCGCAGCGAAGCGCTGGATCGCGGAATCAAGAAAACGACCGTCGACGAAGCCCTGACCGGCGTGGTGCAGATTCCACGCGTTATCGAGTTGGACCGCAAGCAGCCTGAGTTCACGCTGACGTTTCAAGAATATATGTCGCGCGTGGTTCCAGAAAAACGGGTCCGCAAGGGCCGCGCATTGATTGAAAAGCACCAGGTGTTGCTCGACGCTGTAGCCCAAAAGCACGGTGTGCAGGCGCGTTTTATTGTCGCGCTGTGGGGGATAGAAAGTGACTTTGGACGCCTGACAGGGGGGTTCAAGGTGGTCCCGGCACTTGCCACGCTCGCTTTTGACGGTCGGCGTAGTAGCTTTTTCCGATCACAACTATTTCATGCGCTCACGATCCTCGATCAGGGGCACATTAGTGTCGATCGAATGACCGGTTCATGGGCCGGTGCGATGGGGCAACCCCAGTTCATGCCCTCGTCGTTCGTCAGTTTTGCGACCGATCACGATGGTGATGGCCGCATCGATATCTGGACAACGCCGGCTGATGTGTTTGGCTCGGCCGCCAATTATCTGGCTCGTTCGGGTTGGCGCGACGACCTCACTTGGGGGCGAGCGGTCAGTGTCCCTAAAGGATTTACACGCTCGGATTTTGGGCTAAAAACCTCAAAACCGCTGCCACAGTGGCAACAGCTTGGCGTTCGCCGAGTGGATGGCAGCGACCTGCCACCGCGCGCCGTCACCGCGTCCGTCATCGAGGCCGAAAAGGGCAAAGGTCCGACGTTCGTTGTTTACCAGAATTTCCGCACGATCCTTAAATGGAACAGATCGACCTTTTTCGCGTTGGCGGTAGGGCATCTTGCCGATCGCCTCGACCTTCGCTAGGCTACTATCGCTACTAGATGGTGGGATTTCGGAGGCGATAGACACAAGGTGGTGGGGGGCTTCAACCGACGGGTTGCTTTGCCGCTGATTGGCGCGCTGTTGTTGTTGGGCGCGTGCGCGGAAGTGCAACTAGCGATTTACGGGGTGAAACGAGCGCAGGACGCGACCGACCCAAAATCTGGCTCCCAAACTCAGACGGCCACTGTCGATACCAGCCCCGCGCAACGGCAATCGCGGCCGGCTTACAAGGTGGGCAATCCGTACCAAATAAAGGGTGTCTGGTATTACCCGCGCGAAGACCCCGACTATGACGTTACCGGCATCGCTTCGTGGTACGGCCGCGCTTTTCACGGCAAAGCAACGGCCAATGGCGAGACCTACGATATGAACTCGCTAACCGCCGCGCACAAGACGTTGCCGATGCCATCCTCGGTCCGGGTTACCAATCTGGAAAACGGTCGCTCGATGGTGTTGAGGGTTAACGATCGCGGTCCTTTCGTGCACGGCCGTATCATCGACGTCTCGCGGCGCGCTGCTCAACTTCTGGGCTTTCAAAAGAGCGGGATCGCCAAAGTGCGGGTGGCGGTTTTGCAAGCCGGTGGCAAGCGCTTTATTGCCGATAAGCCGAAAACGACCGAAGAAGAGAAAACCCTGGTTGCCGCGGTGCCGCGCGATGGGGTCTCAAGTGCGTCCTTGCCACCACCGCGCGGGGTCGAAGCGGCACCGGCGCCGGTTGCAACGTCGTCAACCCCTCAGGTTGCCCAAAAGGCAGTGCGCGCGACAGCGATGTATGTACAAGCAGGCGCGTTCTCTTTACCCGAAAACGCCAGCAGACTACGCGACGATCTCGCTCATCTTGGGCCGACAGTGGTTAGCAAGGTGACGATCAAGGGTCAGACCTTTCATCGGGTCCGGCTCGGTCCCCTCGACACGGTCCAAACCGCCGATGCAACGCTTGCGCGGGTGTTGGAGAGCGGCTATCGGGGGGCGCGTATCATCGTAGATTGCGATTGCTGACGAACGCCCCTCAACCGCATGGCTAGCGCCTTCGTCGTGTTGGTTTGTCGACAAACCACACACAATATCGCCACCATTTCGGTGTAGTACGAATACTTAGGGCCGCTTGTTGATGAATTACCGTTCTCTATTTTCCAGGTTTGTCGCGCTGCTGATTATCGGCAGCGCGGCCGCGGGCCCCTTGGTTGCTCTCGAATCGCAGGCTACTCGCGTTTTGTTGCTCGACGTGACGACCAACACGGTGTTGCTCGAAAAAAACGCCAACGTGCCCGCACCGCCCGCGTCCATGAGCAAGCTGATGACGCTGTACATGCTCTTTGAGCGCATCGCCGATGGTGGTTTGAAGCTGACCGACACGTTTTCGGTTAGCGAGAAAGCTTGGCGAATGGGCGGCTCCAAGATGTTCGTTCGAGTCAACAGCGAGGTCACAATCGAAGATCTCATTCGTGGAATTGTCGTCCAGTCGGGAAACGACGCGTGCATCGTCGTGGGCGAGGGGCTCGCTGGTAGCGAGGAAGCGTTCGCTGAACAGATGACGCGACGCGGACGCGAAATCGGCCTTGAGAACAGTACGTTCAAGAATGCGAGCGGCTGGCCCGATGTGGACCACCTGATGTCGGCGCGGGACCTTGCGGTTCTTGCCAATCGGCTAATTACAGAATTCCCACAATATTATGGGTACTTCTCCGAAAAGAGCTTCACGTACAATAAGATCCGCCAGGGCAACAGAAACCCACTGCTCTACAAGGCAATGAACGCCGACGGACTAAAAACCGGGCACACGTCCGAAGCCGGTTACGGAATGGTCGCATCGACGCTGCGCAATGATCGTCGGCTGATACTTGTGCTCGGCGGGCTTGGCAGTGTTAACCAGCGCGCCCGCGAAGCCGAACGATTGCTCAATTGGGGTTACCGGGAATTCGGAAACTATGATCTTTTCAATGCCAACGAGGTGGTCTCGCAGGCAGATGTGTGGCTCGGAACAGAGAGCGAAGTCCCCCTCGTTATTCGTGACGAGTTGACGATCACGATTACGCGGAAGGCGCGACGCGCGCTTAAAGTTAGCGTGGTTTACGACGGGCCGCTGGCGGCGCCAATTGGCAAGGGCGACAAGGTGGCTGAACTTCACGTCACGGGGCCAGACACTGCAGACATTTCCATTCCTCTTTTTGCCGGCACAGATGTCAACAAACTTGGGATGTTCGGCCGACTCCAGGCAGCGGTCAGCTACTTGATGTGGGGTTCCAACCCCTGAGCATACAAACCGTGACCGCGGGTAAATTCATCACAGTCGAAGGTGGGGAAGGTGCGGGCAAATCAACACAGGCCAAACGGCTGCAAGATTGGCTCGCCCAACGCGGAATCCGATCACTCCTTACCCGCGAACCGGGGGGCACGGTTGAGGCCGAGGAGATTCGCCGGCTCTTGATCGACGGTCCGAATGAGCGTTGGGATCCCCTAACCGAGACGCTACTACATTTTGCGGCGCGGCGAATCCACATCGATCGCGCGATTTTGCCGGCGTTGGCCGCGGGCAAATGGGTCATCTGTGACCGCTTTGCCGATTCAACGATGGCCTATCAGGGGTATGGCCTGGGGATCGAGCCCGACGTTATTGCCCAGATCTATGAGATCGTTATCGGCGATATCGAGCCGGACCTTACAATCATCTTCGACCTGCCCATCGAGGCCGCCTTCACCCGCCTCACAGAACGCGGCGAAACGCTCGATCGTTATGAGAGACGAGACCGCGAATTCCACCAGCGCGTGCGGGACGGATTCCACCAGGTCGCCGCCGACGCACCTTCACGCTGTTGTTTGCTGGATGCGAGTGGAGACCAAGACCATGTGGCCCAGATAGTCGAGTCAATCTTGACCGATCGATTGGGCGCCGCCATTAGTGCCGCCACTTCTGAGGCCGGCACATCCGAGGTCGCGGCAGAGGCACCCAATGGCGCGTAAGGCATCGCGGGAGCCCGCACCGGAGACTAGCGAAAACGAACATGCCCCGCGCAACACAGCGGACCTGGTGGGGCAGGACCATGCCGAGCGGACGCTGATGGAGGGGTTCGCGAGCGGGCGGCTCGCGCATAGCTGGCTGCTGCATGGGCCCAAGGGTATCGGCAAAGCAACCCTCGCCTACCGTTTCGCACGGTACGTGCTGGCACATGACGGCGCCGGGCAGCCAAGCGACACCCTTGCGATTGCCGCAGACGATCCGGTGTTTCGCCGCGTCGCAACCGCGGCCCACGCCGATTTGGTAAGCGTTGAGCGCAGCTGGGACGACAAACGCAAACGCATTCGCGACGAAATCATCGTCGCCGACGTACGATCGCTGTCGTCGTTTTTTACAATGACGCCGGCCGAGGGCGGCTGGCGGGTTGCCATCGTCGATGCCGCCGATGAAATGAACCGGAATGCTGCCAACGCGCTGTTGAAGATCCTCGAAGAACCACCCAAGAAGGGCCTGATACTCCTGGTGTCGCATGCGCCCGGACGGCTGCTGCCGACGATCCGCTCGCGCTGTCGCAAGCTAGCGTTACAACCGCTTCTTCCGGACACCATTGCAACGTTACTCACCGAGCACGCACCAAATGTCCCGGCGGCCGATCGTACAGCCCTGGCGGCACTCGCAGACGGAAGCTTCGGGCGCGCATTGGCGATGGCGAAACATGGCGGCCTAGAGATGTTTCGCGAACTCATAGGTTTTTTATCGCCCCTGCCGGATCTCGACATACCAGCACTTCATAAATTGGGCGATCGGCTGGCGCGGCGGGACGCGGGAGATAGTTATGCGCTGTTCACTCAGTTAGTCGTTTGGTGGTTCGCCCGCTTCATTCGGCATTCGGCAAGTCAAGCCACAATGCCTTCATTGGTGCCCGGAGAGGATGCGCTTGTCCAACGCCTTGCGCAGCGTGGGGACCTTGAACAATGGATGGACGTGTGGGAAAAGGTGTCGAGCTTTTTTTCGCGCGCCGAATCCGCGAACCTAGATAGGAAGCAAGTAATATTGATCGCCTTTTCCGCGCTTTCCGATGCGGCGAAGGGTAAATCAATAACGCTCCCTAGGTAGGAACGAGGCCTACTGGCAAGGGCTCACCCCGTCACGCGCAATCACGCTCAACGGATACAGGTTCAACAGGTGCAGGTTGCATGGCCGCGTCCAATACCTACTACATCACGACGCCCATTTATTACGTCAATGATGTGCCGCATATCGGCCACGCCTACACCACGCTCGCGTGCGACGTGTTGGCTCGGTTTCAGCGTCTCGACGGACGCACGGTCAAATTCCTCACCGGCACCGACGAGCACGGCCAGAAAGTAGAGAAATCGGCGCAGGCCAAAGGCATGGATCCGCAGCTGTTCTGCGATGGCGTGAGTCAGAACTTTCGCGACCTCAGTCTGTTGATGAACTACTCGGAGGACGAATTCATCCGGACCACCGAGGACCGACACACTCAGGCATCTCAAGCATTGTGGCAGGCGGTTATCCATGCCGGTAATGACGACATCTATCTCGGTAAATATGCCGGCTGGTATTCGGTGCGCGACGAGGCTTTCTATGGCGAAGAAGAAATCACCGATGGGGCGGACGGCAAGGTCGGACCCACGGGCGCACCGGTCGAATGGGTCGAGGAACCCAGCTATTTCTTCCGGCTCAGTGCCTGGCAGGACCGGCTGCTCGAATTTTACGACGCCAACCCGGAATTTATTTTGCCGCGCAATCGACGCAACGAGGTGGTGAGTTTCGTCAAGGGTGGGCTTCGGGATCTGTCGATATCGCGCACCAGCTTCAAGTGGGGAATCCCAGTCCCTGGAGATCCCGACCACATCATGTATGTGTGGTTCGATGCGCTTACCAACTACATTACGGCAGCCGGCTACCCGGACACCGATAGCGAACATTTCAAAACGTTCTGGCCTGCGACGGTGCACGTCGTCGGCAAGGATATTGTGCGCTTTCACGCCGTTTATTGGCCGGCCTTCCTGATGGCGGCGGGCGTCGCGCCGCCTAAGCGTGTATTTGCGCATGGCTGGTGGACGGTCGAGGGACAGAAGATGTCCAAGTCGTTGGGCAACTTCATTCCACCGCACGAAATCGTCGACAAATATGGGGTCGACTCGGTGCGCTATTTCATGCTGCGCGAGCTACCGTTCGGAAATGACGGAGATTTCTCGCATCGGGCGATGGTCCATCGCCTCAATAGCGACCTGGCAAATGATCTCGGCAACCTCGTGCAACGGGTGTTGTCCATGATCAACCGAAATTGCGAGGCGCAAATCCCGAATCCGGGTGATTTGCACGACGAAGATACGAAGCTGCTGGGCGTGAGCGAGACCCTATTGAGCACCGTTCGAGACTTAATCAGCCGCCAGGAAATCCACTTGGCGCTCGAGGAAATTTGGCGCGTGATTGCCGATGCCAACCGCTACGTCGATGCGATGGCGCCGTGGGAATTGCGTAAGTCCGATCCCGACCGAATGGCTTCGGTTTTGTTTACCCTGGCCGAAACCATTCGTCGCATCGCGATTTTAGTCCAGCCTTTCGTGCCGACCGCCGCTGGCCGCATACTCGATCAATTGGCGGTGGGCGAGGGGGCGCGTTCATTCGCGACGATTACGGGCGACACCAAGCTGGTACCCGGCATCCCGTTGCCGAAACCCGAGGGGGTATTTCCGCGCTTCGTCGACGAAGCAGCGTAGATTCACTCTCAATCGCCGGGGCTAATCATGCTGGTTGATAGCCATTGCCATTTGGATTTCCCCGAACTCATTGCCGATATCGACGGTGTATTAGAGCGCGCAAACGCCGCTGGGGTCGTCGAAATGCTCGCGATTTGCACGCGCCTAGACCGGTTTCCGGACATTCTCGAGCTCGCCGCCACCGACGATAGACTGTGGTGCTCGGTTGGGGTTCATCCCCATGAGGCCGATGACGCCGGGGTTGAAAGCCCTGAGGTTTTGTTGGCCGAGGTGGATCACGCCAAGGTCGTAGCGATCGGGGAAACCGGGCTAGATTTTTACTATGAGACGAGCTCGCGCGAGGCGCAGCAACGCAGCTTTCGCCATCATATTAGCGCGGCGCGCACCAGTGGGCTGCCGATCGTTATTCATAGCCGCGATGCCGACGACGAAATGGCGGCAATTCTCACGCAGGAAATGGAGCAGGGCGCCTTCGGCGGCGTCATCCACTGTTTCACGGCCAGCCAAAGATTGGCCGAAGTGGCGTTGTCGCTTGGCCTCTATATTTCGTTCTCCGGCATCGTGACGTTTAAGAATGCACAAGACATCAGAGATGTGGCGCAGATGGTTCCGATCGATCGGCTCCTGATCGAAACCGACGCGCCCTATCTGGCGCCGGTTCCGCATCGCGGCAAATGCAACGAACCCGCATTCGTGGCTGACACCGCGGCTTACGTAGCCGGGTTAAGGGGTATTAACCGCGACGCGTTGGCCGAGGTTACAACGCGGAACTTCCACACGCTGTTTGAAAAAACCAGGAGCGGCTGATGCGGGCGATCATCCTCGGCTGCGGAACCTCCGGCGGAGTTCCCCGGATCGGCAATGACTGGGGCACGTGCGACCCCAACGAGCCCCGGAATCGGCGCCGCCGGGCGTCGATCGCGGTTGAACACTTGGACACGCGCCTGCTGATCGACACATCGCCAGACCTTCGCGCGCAAGCGATCGATTTCGGCATCGATCGAATCGACGCTGTGGTTTTCACCCATGATCATGCCGATCACACCCATGGCATCGATGATTTACGTTTCTTTGCAATCCGGCAGCGCAGCGAGATCAATATTTACAGCGACCGCATAACCCTGGATTCGATCTCCGAGCGCTTCGGCTACGCGTTCAAGGATGGCGGCCCCATGTATCCGCCCATTGTCGTGCCACATGAAATCGACGGGGCACTACGGATCGGCGACATCGATGTTGTGCCGTTTGAGCAGGATCATGCATCCATGACCACGCTCGGTCTCAGATTTGGTCCCTTGGCGTATTCGACCGACGTCGTCAATCTACCGGAATCGGCGTTCGCGGCACTGGAAGGGGTGAGCATTTGGATCGTTGACGCGTTGCAGGACGAACCGCATCCCACGCACGCGCATCTTGAACGAACACTCGAGTGGATTGAACGCGTCAAGCCGGACCGCGCCATCCTCACTCACATGAACTACACACTCGACTATCAGGATCTTAAATCGCGACTACCGGCGGGCGTTGAGCCCGCGTACGATGGCATGATTGTTTACGTTTAGGATTATTTTTTAATTGCTTGCAATCACTTTTAATAATTATATTTAACATAATACACATTATGAGACTTAGCCTTCACTATACCAATCACTCGCGTGCGACAAGTTGCTGAAAAATTGTTCGCAGCTTCTCCGGCGCCACCTTTCGAAAGTCACTCAAATAGATTTCATGATGTATTTTGTCCCGGACAAAGCCATTGGCGGGAATAAAGTTCTCATGCATCTCCTGCAGAAGCGAACCTTCATCGTCGTAAGAACCGACGTGTAGAGTTTGTACACAGGTTCCTTCGTACAGGCTCACGTGGCGTACCAGATTCAACGCGGCTGGTGACTGTTTGGCTGCAACATTTGCTCATGCCAACTTCATCATGTCACCGGTGATCCAATCGGGCGCCATGAGCATCATGGTCCAGTCCCAACTAGATTTGTCGCGCGCGCTGGTAAACGCTGCCATGTTTTGGGCCCACCACAGACCTTCTAGCGGCGGCACGACATAATCTCTGCCGAGTTCGTTCTTACTCATGAACTTGAGCGCGTATGCAATTGGGTAAAGAGCCCCTACGGCGGCCTTGAATTCCACCGACATGTCGGGGTCGCCATGGCCACCAACCATCAAGCACTGCATCTGCGGCAGTTCAATGATCGAAAATTGGTTCCGTTTCGCCGCATAGCTTGGGAGCGATTTCTTAAAATCCATCTTCATAAGCCCCTCCCCGCTGTTGAATCCAGACAAGTGGATCCCGCCGATTTGACTTGCGGATTAGGAACCGCCGCCATTCGACGCGTGACGGAAGTGTACTGAAGGTTCGCAGTGCAAAACTATGGCGCCAGCGAAACCCATAAGCGCTGGCGGAACGGCTCTTGGGGTGGAATACGGTGTCGAAAGTTTCCTCCAGATCGAGATTGCCAATCAGGCGCTCGAGCCGGGCGCGATCGCGGATGTAGAGGGCGCGCTGTTTGTGTTCGATGATGCCGGCCGCGGTGAGTTCGTGGAATACCCGCCCCACCGTTTCCCGCATGGTGCTGGCCAGACCGGCGATTTCGCCTTGGGCGGGCAGCGGATGGATAACCGTGCCGCCCGACAGGCGCATCAGCTCCTGGCAGACACGCTGAACCGAGCGCATCGTGCTTACGTCCATAATGCGATCGTCGGAGACTCTTATGATGTGACAAAAGCGGTGAATTAGCTTGGTTGCGACGGACGGTGTCGTGTCGACCAGGTCGGCGAATGTCTTGGCCGACATGGTAGCAAGGCGCACCCGCCCAGCGCGGCGACGGAGGCCGAGCGCGGGCGCTGATCCAAGGCTGCAATTTCGCCAAAAAATTCTCCTGCGCCGAGCGTCGCGTAGGTAATTTTGCGCCCCGTCGTCGAGTAGTTGGCAATGCGTACATCGCCATCGAGGATGAAGAAAACTTCGGTGCTCTCGTCACCTTTTTCGACGATGACCTGGTTGGGACTATAGGTCTTCCAACGACATTGCTTTTCGAGCGCCGCCCGTTCTGCCGGATTGAGCGCCTCGAAAAGGTCGATTGCGTCTAGCGATCGTAGTTTTTGTACGACCATGGCCCGTCTCGTCCTGAGTTCAACCCTACCGGCCAGCGGTTACCTACCCCGAGCCCGTAACGGTGCCCAAACCCACTTTTTATCAGCCTGCGACCGCAGGCTTTTGTCGATTGCCGTATGGTGCTTGAGCTCGCAGATGAGAGCGCCTGCGATTTTTATACCGCAGGTCGAGCTTACAACGGTTCGGCGCGCAACTCGACGGTCTTATTCGCTGCTCGGCGCGCACCGATCGGCGACGTCACTGCGCCGTCTAATCAGCTTTCAATGGCCGGGAAGGTTTTGCATAGTGGGATTGTTCCCCTCCTCCTGTGACTCCACGATATGTCTGAAGCACCGACTCCCATCACCCACCTCCTTGGCATCATGGCCGCCTTGCGCGATCCGGACACCGGGTGTCCGTGGGATCGGGAACAGAATTCTTCGACGATTGCGCCCTACGCCATAGAGGAAGCCTATGAGGTGGTCGAGGCGATTCGACAGGGTGATATGCACGCCCTGCGCGAGGAGCTCGGGGATTTGCTGTTTCAGGTGGTTTTCCACTCGCAGATGTCGAGTGAAGATGGCAGATTTACGTTCGACGACGTCGTCCGGTCGATCTCCGAAAAGATGGTGCGCCGCCATCCGCACGTGTTCGTATCCGCAGAAGCAGTCGACGATGCCGAGGTCCAGATGCGTAACTGGGAAAGCATCAAGGCAGCGGAACGCGACAATAAATTCGGCCAGGAAGCAGGAACCAGCGTTCTTGATGACGTGCCCTTGAGCTTCCCTGCCCTGCTCCGGGCCCACAAATTGCAACGCCGTGCGGCGCGGGTCGGCTTCGATTGGCCTGACACGGCACCAATCTACGATAAGGTCGACGAGGAAATTGGCGAGCTCCAGGAAGCCACGTCAAACAAAGACAAGGACGAGCAAACCGCTGAGGTCGGCGACCTTCTGTTTACCTGCGTAAACCTCGCCCGCCACCTAGGAATCGACCCGGAAAATGCACTGCGGGTCGCCAATGCCAAGTTCGAATCGCGATTTCGCCAAATCGAGGCCTGGTTGGCCGAACAAGACCGAACGCCGGCTCAGTCCACCCTCGCCGAAATGGACGCACTGTGGAACCGGGCCAAA
>Ga0114999_10008473_pt1 | contig 11460 bp, 13 predicted proteins | sample ArcticOcean_MG_C_3_FD_89820 | JGI IMG/M metagenome (GOLD analysis project Ga0114999, IMG submission 89820) | Marine microbial communities from western Arctic Ocean - ArcticOcean_MG_CB8_126 | ecosystem: Environmental > Aquatic > Marine > Oceanic | place: Arctic Ocean: Canada Basin | collected...
TTAGGTGCCCATCCAAATATTCATGCGATTGATGAGGAACTTTACTGTTTCTATCCCAATCCATTCAGGCTCCATAGGCTTTATAAAAGTTTGCCTAAGAATAATAAGACCACCCGCTGGTGTGAAAAGACGCCTAAGAATGTTCAGGCTTTCGATGATATTCATGAATTTTTTAATGGTGAGGTAAAGCTAATACACATTATCAGGGACTGTCGAGATGTGATCACATCAGTACACCCTAATCATCCAGAGCAATACTGGGTGGACATTGATAGGTGGTTATTAGATGTTAATGCCGGCATCACCTGCAATGCCCCTGTGCTTAATTTAAAGTATGAGGATTTAATTAAGAATCCCAAGGAGATCCTGGTTGACTTATGCAAATTTATTGGTGAGGAATTTCATGAAAACATGCTAGCACATGAGTCTTCTTCAACTGTTATGAAAAATGTGGCATGGAATGCCCGCGCCATGGCGATTTATACTACCCAAATGAGAAAGTGGGAGAGGACAGAACACTCTGGCGTGCTAGATGCTTTTTATCAAAATCATGCGGCCCTAACATTAATGGAACAATTAGGATACATGTGATTTTTTCTTGCTAAAATTACATTATGAATCTTCCTGAAGTATCAATTATCATTACAAACTACAACTATGGGAGATATTTGCCCCGTGCTGTTAGGAGCTGCCTGAAGCAAGCAAGCATTGATTGTGAGGTAATCGTTGTTGATGATTGCAGCACGGATAATTCTATTGAGATGTTACAGCCCTTTGTCAATGAAGTGAAATTAATTCAGTTAAATAAAAATGCTGGTGTCGCCGCGGCCGCTAATGTCGGTCTAAAACAGTCTAGGGGACAGTTTGTCATAAGGGTTGATGCAGACGATTTTGTCCATGGTGCTATGGCTTATGTAATGAAGCTATTTTTGGAGGGAAACCATGAGGCTTTCTGTGTTGCATGTGATTATCTTTTAGTTGATGATTATGAGAATACAATTGAGAAGAAGTCAGCCGAAGGTCATCCAATATCCTGCGGTATAATGTATCGTCGTGATCTATTGTTACACTATGGCGGGTACAATGATGATAATCGCCACCGTGAGGAGGAGGAATTGAGAGCAAGGTTGGGTGATGAATATAAAATTCAATTCTTACAGATACCCTTTTATCGATACCGAATGCACAATAATAATAAGACTAAGACAAAAGAGTATGCGGAGTGTAAAGTGGAAGCATGATTTTATTTTATGATAGGAGACTTTTATGAGACCGAATGTTGGTATTGTTGGCAATGGATTTGTTGGGTCGTCCATTGTATCTGGGTTTTCATTACATGCAAATATCATGATTTATGATAAAAAGCCAGAGCTATCAACACATTCTTTAGACGAAGTTGTTAACCTGTCCGATTTTATCTTTGTATCAGTACCTACCCCCATGCGGAACGTAAGGGGAGGTGAAATTGACCTAGGTATTATGAATGCTGCGGTCAGCGAGATTAATGAAGTTAATCGACGAAATGACAATGTTATCATTATTAAATCTACAGTGGTTCCAGGCACCGTTGAGGAATACGTTGAGAGCTATCCAAGCTTGAATATTGTATTCAGCCCTGAGTTTTTAACTGAGAGGAATGCAAAACTGGATTTTATTAATTCTGCCAGGATTATCCTGGGCGGTCCGGATCACCTGACTGATAGCGTAGAGCGAATGTTTCGGGTTAGGTTCCCCCATACACCAATTGTTAAGACTGATTATGCCACCGCTCAACTTATAAAGTATATGGCCAACTGTTTTTTCGCGGTGAAAATTTCATTCATGAATGAGATGAAACAGCTGGCAGACGCCACCGGGGTTAATTGGGAACATGCTGTGAGGGGATTCATCACTGATGGTAGAATTGGTAATTCACACATTGATGTGCCTGGTCATGATGGTTCATTGGGTTTTGGTGGAAAGTGTTTTCCAAAGGACATTAATGCCCTAATTTATAAGTCAAAATCTGTAGGTGTGAAACCAACAGTGCTTGAGGCCACATGGCATAAAAATTTAGAGGTGAGACAAGAACTTGACTGGGCCGAAATTGAAGGCGCGGTTACGGAGAAGTAATATGGCGAATTGTTTAGTTACAGGTTATAAAGGTTACATTGGTTCTAGGTTGTTCAAGGTACTTGAGGAGCAGGGCCACATGGTAAGGGGATTAGACATTGTTGATGGTAATGATGTCATTGAAGTGTTAGGCGATAATTCAAATGAATTAAAATATGATTTTGTTCCCGAATACATTTTTCATTTAGCATGCTATCCTCGTGTTTTATACAGTATGGAACACCCGGTTTCTACAATGAAAAATAATGTCCCGGCCACCTCCGCGGTTCTAAATTTTGCAAAAAGAGTGGGCGCTAGGCGTGTTATATACTCCTCATCCTCCTCAGTTATGGGAAATGGACAAGGTCCGGTGAGCCCGTATGCTTTACAAAAATTAATATCAGAGATGGAATGCCAACTATACTCTAATGTCTTTAATGTTGACACGGTTTCATTACGTTATTTTAATGTTTATTCAGAAGACCAGCCGGCATCTGGCCCTTATGCCACCGCAATTTCAAATTGGATGCGAGCCCTAAGGGAAGGTATTAAACCATTTATTACTGGCGACGGGGAACAACGTCGAGATATGGTGCATGTTCAGGATGTAATTGATGCAAATATTTTTTGCATGAAATATGATGGATCTTTTAACGGCGCCGCATACGATGTTGGAACAGGATCAAATATTTCATTAAATGAGGCCAAGGACATCCTGTTAAAAGAACATTCTAATGTTACATTTGAAAATAGGTCGCCTCGGCCAGGCGATGTTATGTTAACCAAGGCAGCAGCTGAAGGCCTTGCAAACCTTGGATGGAAAGCCCGCATGCCTATTATTGAAGGAATACTAAGTTGTTTTAGTAGAAAAAATACAAATACCATGAGGAATAATTTTTGATTGACACTAAAAAGAGAAGCATAATAAAGGCTGTATCATGGCGATTAGTTGCTGTGCTTGTCCTGAGTGTAGTGACATTAGCTCTGACGCGCGATATTAAAACAGCATCGATAATTACACTAATTTATCATGGATTTCAAGCATTTTTTTATTTTATTCATGAGCGATTGTGGAACAGTTTTAGTTGGGGTAGGTCAAGCGGTCTTTTAATTCAAATGACTGGTATGTCCGGTGCCGGTAAGTCCACGCTAGCAAATGCCGCGGCAGAACGGCTCAGAAAACGTGGAATTCCAACAGAAATTATTGATGGTGATGAGTACAGGGCTGGTCTTTGTTCCGATTTGGGTTTTTCAAAGGAAGATAGAAATACAAATATTAGAAGGCTAGGCTTTGTAGGTAAGGTCCTAGCCAGAAATAATGTAGTTTCAATAATCGCTGCGATTAATCCCTATGATTCTATTAGGCAGGAGCTTTCTAAAATTCACAATAATAGCACACTTGTTTTTGTCAATTGTGATTTGGAAGAACTGAAGGACAGGGATACAAAAGGTTTATACCATAAAGCGCTATTGCCTGACGACCATCCTGACAAGATTTATAATTTTACCGGAATTAGCGATCCATTTGAGGCACCAAGTGATGCTGATCTAATAATAAACACTCAGCATGAGTCAGTAGACCGGTCCGCAAAAAAATTAGAAAAATTTGTATTGGATAACATTTCAAAATAATGATTATAGGAGACTTAAATTGAAGAGAGCACTTTTCATTGGAAGGTGGCAACCATTTCACAACGGGCATAAGTGGCTAATTGATCAAAAATTGGCCACAGGTACACCAATATTAATTGCAGTCAGGGACATTCCCCCAGATGACAAAAATCCATTTACCACTGAACAGACGGTGAGAATGATTAATCAGGTTTATCAGGAACATGATGTAGAAGTGATCACGATTTCAGATATCGAAAGCGTTAATTACGGTCGAGGTGTGGGGTATGAGATTAACGAACATGTGCCACCCACTGGTATTGGTTTCATATCCGCAACATCAATTCGGGAGAGCATAAAAAATAATGATACCGAATGGCGTGATCGTGTGGATTCATCCATCCATGAAATGGTTCAGGTATACCTTTCTAACTGAGAAATATTATGTCTAATTTTCCAACTCAAAAGCCGCATGTATCTTACTCAGAGGTGAGAAACTGGAAGGAGTGCCCTTATAGGCACAAACTTCTCTATATTGATAAGATAGATGTTTTCAAACCTTCCCCGTATTTGGATTTTGGAACCCAGGTACATGAAGGGTGTGAGAGCTACATAAATACCAATGCAGTACCCAAAGATAAACTTCTAGATAACATTCGTGCAGCATGGGAAGAACATGGTTTCGATGATCCGGAGTGGGTTAAAAAACAGCCAGGATGGTACAAATATCATCCTGTAGAGGAATGGTGTAATTGGGCATCAAACATGTGGGATGACGTTCCTAGATTTTTAGATGAGACATTTCCTGGATGGGAACCGGTTAGTGCTGAGGAGGAGCTCTATGAGGAAATTGAGAATAAATTAGTAAAGTTTAAAGGCTTTATTGATGTCATCATCAGGGTTCCTCGTAAGAATGGAACTTGGAAGTACTGGATTTTAGACTGGAAAACGGCTAAATCTTACGGATGGGATCAGCGTAAAAAGAGGGATTTTCTAACACAGGCACAGGTTATACTCTATAAGCATTTTTGGGCGACAAAGAATAATATTCCTTTAAAGGATGTGGGGTGTGGTTTTATTTTATTAAAACGTGGTGGAAAACCCGGAAATATGTGTGATCTTCTTAAGATATCTGCCGGTCCAAAAATGATGGAGAAATCACGAAAAATGGTGAAAAGCATGATTACGTCAGTCAGACGGGGATTTTTTGTTAAAAATAGGAATTCATGTATGTTCTGTGATTTCCATGACACACCGCACTGTGTATAATAATTTATAAATCTTATAAGGTGCTGGGATGGCCAAGAGAAAAAAGAAGATAATATTACTTTCAGATCATGCTTTAAGCACTTCAGGTGTGGGTGTCCAGAGTCGCCACCTTATTGAGGGGTTATTATCAAAATATCCAGGTGAGTGGTCATTTAAACAATTTGGCGCCGCTATTCAACATTCAGATTATGAAACTGTGGCGGTGAGTGAAGACTTCATTATTAAGCCAATAGACGGTTTTGGTGATCCGGATTTAATTAGGGTGACATTGGCTTCAGAGCAGCCGGACGCAATTTTCCTTTTTACCGATCCACGTTTTTTCATTTGGTTATTTGAAATGGAAGATGAAATTCATCAAATGTGTCCAATTGTCTGGTGGCATGTGTGGGACAATCGCCCCTTACCTAAATATAATGAAGTACTTTATGAGTCGACAGACTTAATAAATTGTCACTCGTATCTCACATATGAGATATGCAGTGAAATGTTTCCGGAAAAAACTAATTTCATACCCCATTCATTACCTGGTGAAATATTTCATCCGCTTAGTGATAATGAAATTATCAATTATCGCAAACAGGTAATCGGTCCAGAAAGGGCCGATCATTTTGTTGCATTTTGGATTAATAGGAACGCAAAGAGAAAGCGCCCAGGTGACCTACTGTGGGCATGGAAAATATTTCTTGATAAATTAGAGGCAGGACACGGTCACAGGAATGCAACGCTGTTGATGCACACAGATCCAGTAGATCAGGAAGGGCCTAATCTGTATTCAATTACTGAAATGTTAGACATCACTGATAATGTTGTATTTTCCACTGAAAGGATATCCTTCGAACAAATTAATGTTCTCCATAATATTTCAGATACTTGTGTTAATATTAGTTTTGCTGAAGGTTTTGGATTGTCAACACTTGAATCAATGCAGTGTGCAAAACCAATTATAGCCGTAAAAACTGGTGGATTAACACGGCAGGTTGTTGACCACCGTGATGGTAGCGAGAATGGTGTTGCCTTATCGGTTGATTTACAGTCAATTGTTGGATCTCAAAGTGTGCCTTACATTTATGAGGATTATACTTCTACAGAAAACATTGCGAACGGGTTTCTTAAACTTTATGATATGGGACCTGAGGCAAGAAAGGAATTGGGTCTTAAGGCGAGGGATTATGTTCTTGATGAATTTGCACATGACAAGACAATAGACCTTTGGCATCAGACACTAAGCAATACAATTGAAAAATGGCAACAGAATTACGTGCGCTGGCAGCATATTGAGGTTTAATGGTTATGAAAAAAAAGAATGTCCTGCTTAGGGGCCCGCTGTTAACCATGTCAGGTTATGGCATTCACTCAAGGCAGATTTTTAGATGGCTAATGTCACGTGATGATGTTGAGCTAAGAGTTCAGCCCTTACCGTGGGGAATTACATCATGGATAATAAATCCAAATGCGGAAAATGGTTTAATTGGTGAAATAATGCAACGATCCGTAAAGGATCTGGACATGTTTGATATTTCATTTCAATTACAACTTCCTAATGAGTGGGATCCAAAATTGGCTTATAAGAATGTGGGAATATCAGCATTTATTGAAACTGATCGATGCAATCCATCATGGGTGCAGTGCTGCAATAATATGACTGCAATCGTTGCTCCATCAAAACACTCACTTGAAAGTGTTACCACCGCAGGTCAGCTAAGTGTCCCGGCTTACGTTATTCCGGAATCATATCCTGATGTGATTAGGAACCAAGAATTAAAACCAATTGACCTAGATTTATCGACTGATTTTAATTTTTTAGTTTTTGGTCAACTTACAGGTTCACTACCGGAAAATGATAGAAAAAATATTTTTAACACTATAAAGTGGATGTGTGAGTCATTTGCAAATGATCCGGATGTAGGAATTGTGTTAAAGACAAATTCTGGAAGGGGAACAAAGATTGATAGAAATGTCACCCTTAAGGTTGTGAATCAGGTTGTTTCAGAAATTAGAAAGGGACCTTATCCTAAAATTCATTTAATTCACGGTAACCTAACCCCTGAAGAGGTCGCCGGTATTTATAAACACCCAAAAATTAAGGCGTTAGTTTCAATTACCCGCGGTGAGGGATTTGGTTTACCAATACTGGAGGCTGCCGCTAGTGGTTTGCCAATTATTGCGACACCGTGGTCTGGTCATATGGATTTTCTTTCTAAGGGAAAGTTTATTCCGGTAGAGTATAATTTACAGGAGATCCCGCCCTCTAGGGTTGATAATAAAATCTTTATGCAGGGCACAATGTGGGCTGAGGCTGACGAAAATAGTGTGAAGCAGAGAATGGAAAAATTTAGAAAATCTTCAACCATTCCGCTGGCGTGGGCTAAGGAATTACAGCAAAAAATTCTAACTGAGTACTCTCAGAATAGCATTTGTGAATTTTACAATGAGAAATTTAATGATGTATTTCAATCGTGAGCTTAATATATGTTATAGCTATAATTTTTCTCATTCTTTTGCTAGCAGTCAGCATTTATTTTAATGTTAAATTTGGGTTAATTATCTTGCGAGTCCAGGATGTCATAGAGAGTTCTCTTGATATTATGGATGAAAGATATGCTAGCATTTCAAGTATTTTGGAAATTCCAATATTTTATGACAGTACTGAGATAAGAAAAGTATTGTCAGATATTGGTGAAGCCAGGAATGCCGTATTGCACATTGCCAGTGAACTTACGTCAATTGATGCAGAACAAATTGAGGAGAATGAAGATACCAGTGATGTTGATATTACGTAAAGGACTGCACAGTTGGCCGAAAAAAAGCAAAAAAAGTTTAAGAGGATAAGGAGGAGAAAGGGGGCAAAAGTGTCCCTGTACTTTAATAAAGGCACTCAGGACGCAATTATTAAGTATCAAAATTCTGATTCCCATGGGGAAAAAGAAAAACTATATGAAAATGATATTCTGCCTGCATTTGATAAGTTGGTAGAAAATTTAATTTTTATATATCGCTTTATATCGCCTGTAGATCCATATGAAATTTTAAAGAATGATTGCATAGCATTTCTATACGAGACTCTCCATAAGTGGAATCCGGAACGAGGGACAAAGGCATTTTCATACTTTAATGTTGTGGGTAAAAATTGGCTAATCATTAATGCGAGGCAAAGTAAAAAACGTTCAATGAAACATGTTAGTTTGAGCGATATGCAATCCCTATCAAGAAAGGATGCATATGAAGTTGCAGCGTATGATATAATTCCGTCCCCAGATGATATTTTAATTAATCGAAATTTTCGTAATGAAATCATGCAGGTTCTACTTGAGATTCAATCCAGGGTACACGGTGAATCGGAAAAGTCCTGCATTAATGCTGTCATCAAGGTGTTCGAGACAATTGATGAGTTGGATTTTCTTAATAAGCGTGCTGTATTTGTCTATGTTAGGGAAATTTCAGGCTTAAATCCAAAACAGTTATCAGTTGCAATGTCGACAATTAGAAAACATTATCGTGAATTAGTCCATAAAACTAAGCAGTTCGACATATTTTAATGTTATGAGTAAAAATATTTCCGATGCAATGGACATGTTAAAGAAAACTGAGCAGAAGATTGAAAACTTCTCAGATCTGCTAGATTCGCTGGAGTCAACCGAGGAAAAGAAGAAGATGCTCTGGAAGGAGGTGTATGAGAATGCCCTCACTGACAGGCAAAATGCATCAATGTTATTCACGGATGCCTGGAAACAAATGTCAGGTGGGACAACAGAGCACGCGACACTTGGTTCCACAATGTCAAAGTACCTGGAGAGAATGACAAAATCAAATGAACAAATTCTTAAATTGGCGGAACTAATTGTGAAAGCCGAGGAGAAGGCATCCAGTGTTAATCCAAATGATATTTTCGCACAAATAGACGGTGATATTAGCGATGGCTCATGATCCTCAAGCACCAGGTGATCCGACAGCAATAATACATTCAGACTCTCCTGCCGACACACGTGTTCAAGCCGCCGTTGATGCCTATGAAATGTCAACCCCAATTTCAGTCATCCAACAGGCCATTGTGATTGATGTGATTGATGATCCGGCATTCGTAATTAGCTCTAATGAATATCAGTCATATATGCACTGGGAGGTGGATTCATCTCTTGCTGATGAGCCTGATGATGCCGAACTTCAGCCGGTGTATGAATGTAAATTTAATGAAGGTCAAAAGTTAACTAAAGAACAGCAAAGTGCGTTGGAGAAGGAGGGGCAGCTAAGTCCTGGGGTTAAAACAGTACGAAAAATAGATTCAGCTCCTAGAAATTCAATAATTGCAAAAATTATTAGTTCAGGCAAAAATATAGTTGATGATACTGTTCATGTCTGTCTTCCATTTTTTCCACCACATATAGCCATGCCTGTAAAACCAGGCGAGAAGGTCTGGGTTATTGCGGAAAATCCAACAAATCCCAGCAGCGGTTATTACTGGATGTGTCGAATTAGTGAACCTGATTTTGTTGATGATGTCAACCACACCCATGGCGATAGAAAATTTGCCGACGGGCCTTTGGCCGTATCTACAAAACCTGCTTCACCTGGAACCGTCGATGACGCCCGTGGCACCGCTACAGCTACAAAATTTCAGCTTCCGGGCTTTCCTAATGGAGTTTCAAACACTCCCGGAGAAGCCGGAGAAATACAAACACTAAATTTACAACATGAATTTGAACAGATTGACTCTTCAGCTCTTAGCAACTCTCGGATTGTAAATGAGCCTGTTCCAAGATTTACTAAAAGACCCGGTGATTTAGTTCTACAGGGGTCTAATAATTCGTTAATATGCCTAGGAATTGATCGCGGTAGCACTCCTGATGTCCGTCCTGAAAAGGCCCAACAAATAAGCAATATACATTCGGGGTCTGCAAAATCATTCGCCGGAGCCATTGACATTGTCGTGGGTCGTGGTCGGATTATAAATTCAGATACAAAAACAAAAAAGTTTCAACTTCCAAACCCTACTGACAATGATACTGAGGGTGATGTTCCTGCCGGCACTTCTCCACGAACCATTTATAATAAGCGGGGAATGGCAGAGACGGATAAGAATCCCAATACCAATTTTAAAGTTGTCGGTGATCATAATAGGTGTGATAATCCCAGTGAGGGTGATCCGGACTTTATTAATGACCTTAGCAGGGTACACATCTCAATGAGTACTAGCGGTGACCATAATTTTGGATTAAACTATCCGTTAGTTCCAGAAGCCAAGGACGAAGCCACCGCCGGTGTGGAGGTTAAGAAGGTTAATGATGCTCCGTATGTCACAGTTAAATCGAACGAGATACGCATCATAGCCCGACAGACTAAGTTCGAAGGTAATGTTGTTGAGAATGGAAGCATTAAGATAATCAAGGAGGGCACACCTGATGATGAAGAGAAGGGTGAGGCCCGCGCGGTAATCATAATGCAACCGGATGGGACCATTATGATTGATGGTCCAAAGGTGGTCATAGGGTCCGGAGTCACCGCTGCCAACAAGGAAAACGGTAAGGGTCAGCAGGTGATCCTAGGTCTCGGCGCGACAGAACCAATTGTCCTGGGTAATACCCTCATCGCGAAGCTTGAGGCATACATGGATGCAGTTTCTGCTGCTTTTCTATTTGCATCAACCCATGTTCATGCAACAGGTGTCGGCCCATCAGGTCCTCCAACCGGTGATCAATGGGCCGGCAAAAAGACGGCTGTTGATACGACTAAGGGTGAGCTTAAAGAGATTCTAAGCAAGATTGGAAAGACGCTGTAGCAATGGCGCTTAATAAGGCACAGCTCAAGGGCGATCTCGAGAAGATCTTTGATGTGGACAAGAATCCAAAGCCCGCAGGGCCGGCTGACACAGCCAATAAGATAGTCTCTGCCATTGAGAAATATTTGTCTCCTGTTAAAATAAATAAACTTGCTGCCCCGGGTATTAATCCTACCGGTACCCCTGATCCAGCATTTGTTCCTACTGATTTAACACCTACGAAACCTATAAAACTTCCTGCAACAAAGGTAGCCCTTACCAGTTTATTAACGGCCGGTTCTCCGACCTGGGCATCTCTCGCTGGCACTTTTACTGCCGACATGGCCCTGGCCGTTGCCTGGAAGGGCGCGGCAGGATACATTGCCACAGGGGCAGTTGTGACCCCTCCTATAGTTCTGGATCCAGCTTTAGCGTCTGGTATGGCGGGTGATGGGTCTAAGAAAGTTGCAAAGCTAATGGCAAATATAATTCATACAGGCATGACTACATCTATTTTCACAGGTGCGTATGTTAAAGCTGCCTTTGTTGGTCCAGCCCCGCATGTTTCGTCATTAAAGTAGCCAGACCATCCCTAGGGCCCCCTCCAATCGTACTTGATCCTCCCCTATAGGGGTAACGTAACAGTATCAATGATAACTGCTCAGGTTGCATCCTGGTCTACAAGTGGTCAGTTCACACCACAGGCACCTTGTCAGTTCCTTGGTCATAATGATGAA
>Ga0114999_10008474_pt1 | contig 11459 bp, 22 predicted proteins | sample ArcticOcean_MG_C_3_FD_89820 | JGI IMG/M metagenome (GOLD analysis project Ga0114999, IMG submission 89820) | Marine microbial communities from western Arctic Ocean - ArcticOcean_MG_CB8_126 | ecosystem: Environmental > Aquatic > Marine > Oceanic | place: Arctic Ocean: Canada Basin | collected...
ATGGCAGATGATGCCATAGACAGTTCTCAGTTAGCAAGTGGTTCAGTTGATTTAGCCCATATGTCAGCTAATAGTATTGACTCAGACCAATATGTGGATGGAAGTATTGATACAGTTCATTTATCAGACGGATCAATTACTGGAGCAAAGATTGCTGCTGGAACTGTGGTCGCATCAGATGTTGCTGATGATGCCATAACAACGGCAAAGATTTTAAATGCTAATGTAACATTAGCTAAGATGGCAGCTAATTCTATTGACTCTACTCAATATGTGGATGGCTCAATAGACACAGCACACTACGCTGCTGGTTCAGTAGATGGTACTGCTATTGCTAATGACGCAATAGATAGTCAACATTATGCTGCTGATTCAATAGATGCAGAACACTATGCTGCTGGAAGTGTAGATACCACAGCTTTAGGTGCAGATTCAGTCACGGCAGCCAAAATTGGTGATGATGTTATTAATAGTGAACATATAGCTGCTGATAGTATTGATGCAGAACACTTAAACGCAAACTCAGTTAATACGGACGCTATTATTGATGATAGTGTTACATCTGCTCATCTTGCAGCTGGTTCTGTTGATGCTACAGCTTTAGGAGCAGATTGTGTCACTGCTGCAAAGATAGGTGATAATGTATTAAACAGCGAACATTATGCTGCTGCTAGTATTGATAATGAACACCTTGCTGCAAATAGTGTGGATAGTGATAATTATGTAGATGGAAGTATTGATACAATTCATATCGGAGCAGACCAAATTACATCGGCAAAAATTGCTGATGACCAAATTGATAGTGAGCATATTGTTGCTGGTTCTGTTGATGCCGAGCATATGTCAGCGAACTCTATAGATAGTGCTTCATATGTAGATGGCTCTATAGATTTAGCCCATATGTCAGCGAACTCCATAGACAGTGACCAGTATGTGGATGGTTCTATCGACTTAGTTCATTTGAGTGCGAACTCGGTTGACTCTGACCAATACGTTGATGGCTCTATCGACACAGCCCATGTTTCTGATAATGCTGTGACACTTGCTAAGATGGCTGGGTTGGCTAGAGGTAAACTGATTACTGGTGATGCTAGTGGTGATCCTTCAGCATTTACTGTTGGTACAAATGGTCAGTATTTAAAATCTGATGGCAGTGATTTGGTATGGGGTTCAGCGACAATAAGTGGATTGGCTTGTGATGATTTAACAGTTGGTGATTCAGCCGTTACTGTTTCTACATCTTCTGGAAATATAACTGTAGATGCACAAGGCAATAACACAGATATTATTTTCAAAGGAACAGATGCTACTGCTGATATTACAATGCTTACTCTTGATGGTGGTGAAGCTGGAGATGCAACATTTAATCGTAAAGTTATAGCAACAGAATTAGATATATCTGGTGACATAGATGTTGATGGTACTGCTAACCTTGATGTTGTGGATATTGATGGTGCTGTCGATATGGCTACCACATTAGCTGTAGCTGGAAATGTAGATTTCAATGGTGCTTTAGTTGTAAGCGGGTCATTAACAACTTTTGATACAAATGATATAATAAAAACTGATGGATTTTTAAAAGTATCTAATGCTTTTGCATTTCATGGAAGCACGGACAACTATGCTAATGTTGATGGACAGCAATTTCACGAGTTAAATTCTGGTCAAGGTAATGACTTTATTGTGATGATGAAAAATACTAATGCTGGTACAGCACAACATGGTTTAATTATTGACCATGCTGCTGGAGATACTGACAACACTAGCTCTACTTTTATCGTAGGTCAAAATACAGCAGAAAGATTTAAAGTTCTTGGGGATGGAGATTGTCTAAACCACGATAATACTTTTAGTTCTATTTCTGACGAAAGAATAAAACAAGATATTACAGATGCTAAATCTCAATGGGATGATATAAAATCTATAAAAATTAGAAACTATAAAAAGAAAGATGATGTTCGTGACTATGGTGATAAAGCAAAGTCGCAAATAGGTGTTGTAGCACAAGAGTTAGAAACTGTTTCACCTTATCTAGTCAAAGAAAATCCACCAAGTAAAGGCGATATATTGTCTTCTAGTGAATTTGGAACACTTTACACATCTGACGATGCAGATGTTAAAAATGGTATAAAAGTAGTTGGTGATATTAAAGAACAAAAAACTACAGTTAAAAGTGTGAAATATTCTATTCTTTATATGAAAGCTATTAAAGCACTACAAGAAGCAATGACACGAATTGAAACATTAGAGACTAAAGTAAAAGCATTAGAGGATGCATAAACAATGGCAAAGCCTACAGCATCACAAGTTAAATATCAGATAGATACTCATGAAGCTGTGTGTGCTGAACGATGGAAAGAAACCATCGTAAGAATTAAACGTATTGAAGCTGTGATGATTGGGTTTTCTGGTACTACGATTGTATTATTACTAGGGCTTATGTTAAAATAAGGAGTTTTTTTGGACCCATTAACAGCAATAGCAGCAGCCACCACAGCTTTCAATTTAATAAAAAAAGGTTTCCAAGCTGGGAAAGACGTTGAGTCGATGTACTCTGATATTGGGCGCTGGATGGGTGCGTGTTCAGACGTTAATCATTCAGTCACTATGGCAAACAATCCACCGATTTTTAAAAAACTATTTGCAGGTTCTTCTGTTGAACAGGAAGCAATGGATGCCTTTGCAGCAAAGAAGAAGGCTGAAAGTATGGAAGATGAGTTAAGATCATGGATTAATATGACTCATGGTCCTAACGCATGGTCAGATTTGCTTAAAATGCAAACGAAAATTAGAAAACAACGTCAAGAAACTTTATACGCCCAGGAAGAATTAAGAAGAAATATTTTGCAAGTAGGTTCTATTATTGTTGGTGCTACAGTCATAGGTATAGGAGTTGTTTGGTTATCGTATTTAATTTATCAACGTAGAATAGGAGTTTCACAATGAATCCCAATCCTCAAATCGTAGAAAAATGGACTCATGCTATAGATAGTTTTAAAATAATACCACGCTTACTTATTTTACTTTATATGTATCTAACATACACTACAGTTTTTTGGTATATGGGATTAGATCAACCATCTATGCAACAATCAGGTATGGTTTCAGTAATTACTTCAGCCCAAGCAGTTGCTCTTGGTTTGTTTATGGGAAGGTCTGGTTGATATGGGTATTATATATTTTTTTAATTGGAACAGAGGTTAAAGATGATGTCTACTTCAATGATTTGGATACGTGTCTTGAATATGCACAAAAAATTAGTAACCAAAACACGCACCAAAGAGTGGCTGGTGATAAGATATTTGTTAAAGTTTATTGCTTACCTAAGAAAAAAAAGTAAATGATTTTATCTTCTCTCATATCTCCTATTGCTAATCTTGCTAGCACTTGGATGGAATCTAAAGTAGCTAAAACAAAGGCACAAGGTGAAGCTACTCTAGCTAAAGTCAGAGCCGAAGCTAAAGTTATGGAAACTATGGCTACTCATGAAGCTGGCTGGGAAAAGATTATGGCTCAATCATCTGATAATAGCTGGAAAGATGAAGCTTGGACTATTTTATTTATTGTTATTATAGCCATGTCATTTATTCCACCTTTACAACCAATAGTTTCTCAAGGTTTTGAAGCATTAGATAAGACACCTCAATGGTTTCAATGGGCTATGTATGCTAGTATAGGTGCATCGTTTGGTATCAGAGGATTGAAAGGAATAAAGAAATGAAGACTCCAGCATGGGGGGCATCAAGTAAATCAGATGCAAAATCAAAAGCAAAAAATATTTCAGCGAGGAATAAAGGAAAGTAGTATGAAAACAGAATTTCAAAAAAGATTTCCAACTATAAAAACTATACAAGAAATTCGTAGTATGAAACATTTTATGCCAGAAGAGTTTTGGGATTGGATGGATAAATGTCCTCTACATAAAAACTATATTATGTGTACAGATATAGATGACAATAATAAATACACATACACTTTTGATACACCTAAAGGAGATTATCCACATGATGAATTTAATTGAAATTATAAAAAAACATGAGGGTTGCTCTTTAACAATGTATAAAGATACAAGAGATGTTTGGACAATAGGCTATGGTCATAACTTAGCTGAAGGAATAGATGCTGAAACAGCAGACTTTATTTTAAAGCGTGACTTAGAAAAGCGTACAATAGAACTTGATAAGAACAAACCATTCTGGAGAGAACTACCAGATCATGTACAGATTGTAGTATTGTCTATGCAATTTAATATGGGCTACCCAAGATTTAGTAAGTTTGTAAAGTTTTGGAAAGCAATAGAAAGAAAAGATTTTGAATCTGCTTCATTTGAAATGGAAAATAGTCGTTGGTGGGGGCAAATTAAAAGTCGTGGACCTGCGTTACGAGACTTATTATTAGGTAAATAAGGGGTGCAACCATACTAAGCAGTACCATTACACCCCTCTCACGCTTCTTATATCAAACCCTTTTGCCTGTTAGTTTGTTTATCTCCTTGTTCATCCAAGCAAAGAACCTATCTGTTTTAGAATCTACATATGTAGAACTGTTATTATTCAAGGCTGTTATAGTACCACTTAAATATTTAGGTGTCTTTTTTGGTTTTGTTTTTAAATACTTCTTTGAAATATTTAACAGCTTTTTTTCTTTGGTGTTTTTTTTCATTAGTTACTTCTCCTAGTAGATATACAATATTACTATCAGAATAATAGTATTTAAATAAATGGTGATAGTGAAATAGTAGATGTTTTTTTTTAATCATTGTGGTATTTTTTTCTAAACTGATGAGTAGGTTTTCTTTCCCTAGCTGTTTTTTTATTAGTAGTTGACCATACCAAATCAGATACTTCAAGTGTCCCATATGTTTTAAATACTGTACCATGTTTGTCAAAATTCTCTGCCATTGGGTCATCATTGGCAAAAGAATTTGACTTTATTCTTTTACGTTGACCATAATATTTTGACCAATCTGATTTATCCCAAGGTAAAAATTTTTTCTCTGTAATATCTTTTCTCATAATGCACTCCCTCATTTAAAAAACATTATTGTTTTTATAATTTGCTATTATATAGTTAATAGTTTGCTGTAAACTTACTTTCATTTTAGTTTGTTCATGTATAGAATCCTGAACTTGACGTACTACTATAGATGAATCACCTTGAATAGTTACTGTCATAGGTTTATTTTTATTTTTGTTTACATCTTCTTCTGTTAATTTACCAACCACCTTTTGATTCTCCTTCCTCTACATTACTACCATAATTGAAATCAGTAGGTCCGTCATTAGATATAATTGTACTAGTTGTTTCTTTTTCTAATGGATTAATAATGGTTGTTTCTTTTTCTAATGGGTCAGTAATTCTAAAAGATATATAATTATACAAATCTTTATTTTGTTTCCAACCAGCAATTTTTTTATTATATTTTTCTAACTCACCTGTATAATGTGGCTTGTTATCTTCAGGTTCTTTATAAGTATTAGTAAACATAACTCCTATTTTTTCATAGACTTCTATATATTTTTTACCTGATTTAGATTCATCAGAAATCATTACTACTTTAATAGGTTTGTTATTTATCTCACCACTACCTTGAAGTATAAACTTTTGTATATCTCTAGGTGGGAATACTGCTCCACGATTGTTGTTATCATATTCCATTTGTTTAATCTCCTCTATTTGTTTTCTCTTGAAATGCATCTGCTTCAACTTCAGAATATAAATCACCATGCATACCAATAAGTTTTAATATAACTCTATCAACAGCACGCTTCTCAGCCATAGCAAACGGATATTTATTTGTAGTATTGTAAGGTGCTGACTCACCAAATGACCAAGCACTTATACGCACAATTTTATTTTGTTTATCTTTATCAACAACATTTAAGTTTCGATGACCTTGAACACAGACACTAACACTTTTATTTTTAATATCTGTTTCTATAATGGTAGGCATATCAAATGATAGACCCATGTAAGCACCTACTTTTTCTAATGCTTTATGTTTTATTACCCATGTTCCATGGCAATCCCACAATGCTGATGCTGGTGTTTCATTAACTGCTTTTAATAATTTAGTTAATTCATTAGATACTTTAGTAGCCATTTTTATTCTCCTGTGTTATTTACTATTTGCCAAACAATTATGTTTGTTCCCCATTTTCCCATGCGTCTTAAACCACTGTCTTGTAAGTAACCATCGTTCTTTAGTTCTGTTATTCTTGGTTGGACAGATATTTCTGGCTTAGACAAAGCCTTACTAATTTCTTCTACTGTCAACATTACTTTGTTAGTAAATAATTCTTTGACTTGGTTTCTAATTGATAACTTTCCTTGCTTGTTAAACTCAGCACCTTGTCTGCTTGTGTCTGTTTGTTGGTATCCTATACCTTCTTTATTATATCCCATATCTTTACTCCTTAGTTATTGATATACTTCTGCGACCTGTCTTAGATATATTAACAGAGAGAAGGTCGCATTTTAATTCTCTGTCTGTATCTGTTACGTTATCTAACAGAATCTTTTTTGCTGATGCATTTATCTTTGCTTCATGTAAAGTATTTACGTAATCATGTGCATTGTTAATAAAATAATTATCATTGTTCATGTCACGCACAACTCTATCATCTATATGAATACTATCTGTTGATGGTTTGTGTACATTGGGATGAACAGGTGCATCTTTATTAAGGACACAGTTCCAAAACTCTTTGACATGAACCATAACTTTGTCAAAGTATTCCTTATTGTATTTTACTTTTATGTATTCATATCTGTGGTTGCCAAATATAACAGATAGATAAGTATCTTTTATACCAGAACAATACATATACGTTTGTATTTGTGGCATATATCTTTCTATTACATTACTCATCTTGTTCATTTGATGTGTATGTTTACATTCTATTATAGTACAATTACTTTCTGTTACTCCGTCAAGATGACATAAGAAAGGAACTAAATCATAAGCACCATCAATGGTACATAGAGCAGATGGTTCTCTTCTAATTTTTTTATTTTTTAATTCAGTACAATGTTTTTGAAACCAGTTTAAATTAAATGATTCTGTATGTACGCCAAGCTGTACTGCTAATACATCTGTTAAATCATCAGGTTCTTTATCACCAATCTTCTCTAGGTAAAGTGTGTACCAATCACCATCTATGATGCGTGCAACATCTGAACCACCTATAGCACCTTGTCTATTTCTTTTCATAATATTCTCCTCAGAATTATAATTAATTTTATATTATTTCACTTGTAATCACAAGCTATTTAATTTATTTTCTAATGCTTTTACTAGCTTCCTCCTTTTTTCTATGCGACATCCTATTAATTCCCATAACTCTGCAAAGGTTGCCCACCATTTACTATGTTTTGCTATGTGTTGTATGGAAAAATTAGCTATGTCTGCTGGTATGTTTTCATTATTTAAAAGTACAGCCATTTGTTTTGCTTTATTATTGGGTGTTATTTTTCCACCTCCTGTTTGTATTTGTGTTGAGTACATAACCTCTAAAGATTTTTCTAATATATCTAATGGTAATGGTGACATAGAATATAAGGATAGTTCATAAGATTTTTTTAATTTTTCTTTATCATTACTTGTTATAATGTACCCATTGTCTATGAAGTCATAGCCATGAGGTCCATTGTAAATAGGTTTTATATCTTTAGTTATTTTTTTATCTAATAGCTTTTCAATATGGGAAAATATTTCCTGGTCTGTAGTTACAGGATTTTTTTTAGATAATTTTATAGACCATTTATTATTATGTATAATAGTAGGTAAATTATTTTTTGTTTTTTTTATTGCGATAGGTTGTATCTTATCCATTTTCCCCTCTCATAAAAGCTTATCAGATTAACAGTACCCTTAATCCGATTACTTTATATTTATGTCTGCATTTAAATAGGTATTTATTTACCTATAAATCCTTGAACTTAAATTCTTTTAAGCTATTATTTATTTGTTCCTCCTCAGGACAACTTGAAGTAACCTTGTTATTCACTCCCAACAAGGTTACTTCTTTTATTTATTTTGGAGGAGTATGTAATGTTGTAAGTTTTTTTAATTTATTTGTATCAATTCCTATAGCTTTTAAAGCACCTTCATTCTTAACATTAAAGCAAACAAACGCACCTCCACTTTTATCTTTAAGTAATAATAAGTTTACCACTGGGTCACGAAGTATCTTTGATATTAATGCAAAACCTTTTGCTCTATATTTTGATTCACAAATTAAACGAACATTTTTTGTTCGTACCTCTATATCATGAGGGAAATCTTTTAAGATACCTGATAGTGGTTGTTTTCTTGCTTCCCAACCCCATAACTTAAACAGTTCTACCCACCAATTCTCGTGGTAAGTTCCCTTTCTTTTTTCTTTACTTGTCATTTGCTATTGTCCTCTCCTTTTTACTTTCCATATTCATGTTACTAATAATTATTCCACATACCCAGCATTGACGTATGTTTAATTCTTTTTCTGATTGTAATTGAGATAAGCACTTAGGACATTTATTATTCTTTATTCTTATTTCAATCTCATCTTCATTCACGTTCATTTTTTTAATACTCCCTTTTCATTTTGTTTTCTTCTCTTCATTTTCTTAGATTTTAATTCAAGATTGAGTCGGGCATATTCTTTTACTTGGTTTTTATACTGCTCTGCTTTTCTTTGTGTAAAAGTAGGTGTGTTACTTACAGCAAACTTTATAGTTATATAATCTCTTTGATTAGTTATTGTTTCATATGGATAAGGTGAATCTTTTAAAAAGTTTTTTATCTTTTCTTGTTCTTCATTCATTCTTTATTCTCCTGTTGTTTTATAATTAATGTTGCTAGTGTGATGTTGATAATCTTCAGGTGAATCATTGTTATCATACTGTGCATACTCACTTGGTATAGAACGTAAATCTTCTTTAGATAAATGTTCAGTCCATATACTGTAATCCATTTTAGGTAAATCATACAAACATATACTACCATCTTTATCTCTACTGTACTCTCCATCTTCATCCATTAAATAAAAATTACAACTCCATATTCCTACACTCATGCTACTCTCCTCTCTGATTCTAGATTATTCTTTTCATCGCACCAATCAATAGCAAGTTGTGCATCCTTACAAGTTTGCCATAAGATTTCATAATTATTTTCTAATGCTTTTATCCAACTTTTAATATAGATGGCATGGTCTTCTCTCTTATCCATCTTCAATCCAAACTTAGCACATAAGAATGATGCACCTAACTCGGCTCTTAATTCTTCTGTTGCATATTCTTTTACTTGGTTCTTAGATTTTAATTCAAGATTGAGTCGGCTCTTATGTCCTGTTGCGTGTATTATTTCATGGAATTTTGTACTGTAATATCCATCTTGGTTATGAAACATATCTAAGTTAGGTAAGTGTATGTAATTATCTGTTACATTATAAAATGCTCTTGGTTGTGTTGTATGATTTATCTTAATGAGTAACTTATCAATCCAAGATTCTATTTTCTTTTTAATTATAATGGCTGATTCTTTTTTTATTTTTATAACTGGTGGTATGTTCTCTACTTGGTCACGATTGAATACACATTTCGCACCGAATCCTATAAGCTTATCTTTATCTTCATTATCTTTTATAATGAATGGTGTTACTACACGTTGTAATCTATTAGCAGATTTTGACCCAGCTATTATAGAACCACCAATACTTTTCCATTGCTTGCTTGTTGCCCAATGGTTGTACTCATAGTTGTATTTACTTTGCATTATTGATAACCAAAATATGTTACCTCCTTTATAAATATTATTTGTAACAGGATTAAATGGTTGGAAGTCACCACCACACCAAGGATATTCAAAGTCTTTTAACTCTGAATCCTTTAGCATAGTAATTATTTCTTGAGTCATTTGAAGTTGGTACTCTTTTGTTTTACTCATCATCTATAATCCTTCTCTGATACTCATGTTTATCTAGAAATTTAGTAATTGATACCTTAGGTAAGGAAAGGGAATCGGTTAATGAATAAGTATATTTTTTAGTATTAAACTTTGTATCATCCATTATAGAACATTCAACATCAGGTGTATTACCTTTATCTATGTAGCAAAAAATTCTTAACTCTTGGTTTATTGGATTGCTATGCTTATGTTTTGTTTTAATTATTATATCTACACCTACACTATTATATTGAAGTTCAATAGATTGAGTATGGTGTGCGTGTATACTGTTATTAATAGTCATGATATTCTCCTCAGAATTGTTTGTTAAATTTAAATTGTATTGGGGTCATCATCATAGACTTCCCCAAAATCTATCCACTCTTGTTCCCATGATGGTTGTCCATCATCTTCAACTGTAGGGTCGCAGTCAAAGCATACGTTAGGATTTCTAGCAGACATCTGATCTGGTTTACAATACATGTTACATTCTGTGCATTGATAACCAAGAATTGATTTTTTAGTTGGACTCATTTTCTTCTCTCTTTTGCTGGTTAATTGCTTCATCAAGTACTAAGCCAGTAAAACAATTTCGTGCTACTGTCTGAGAGTAATGAACCCATTGTTTAGTGTTGAACTTACAGTCTAGTGAACCAGAGTTTGTATATTCTATAAAAGTTTTTAATGTGATTGTATCAAAGCGTGCATCAGATACTTCTCCATCATCACTATATTCACATGATACAATGTAGATTGGAGTATCACCTTTACTTTCATTCAAACCCTTATACCTTTTATTTATTCTTCTTTCCCATATAAAGTTGTTGTCTTTGTTACTGCTCATTATTTTCTCCTGTTGTAGTTTGGTTTTGTTTTATAATAAATTTTGATGGTCGTTCTATGCAAGAGAATTTGCCGACCCCACATAGTTGCCTTGCCCCTTCGTAAAATCTCATTCTTTGTTCAATTACAGTACGCACCTGGGAGACAACTCTTCGGTAGTTGTATCAGTTTCTCTTTAGTAATGTAGAATTACGATTGTGTATCTTACATTTGTGCATTTACAATATGTGCTAGGTAGTAAATGACAGTTAATCCAATGATTATAATAGTAGTTACAGTCCAAGCTTTCTCCATCAGTATCTCCTTAGTTAGAATTGAATAAAGATGTGTAATATAATTGCAGTTATAATATGTGTACCAATATAGATACAAGCGATAGCACAAAATATAACTGCACTCTTCGTCCATAGTTTATCCATAATCTATTCCTTATATGTAGATTTGCTAGGTAGTAAATGACAGTTAGTCCAATGATCTCCATCAATATCTCCTTTGAATTACTATTCTTCTGGCGTAAAATTAGCGAGCGAAGCTCTCGAAAATTTATACAAACAGCTATAAAAAAAGAGGAGAATAAATCTCCTCTTTCTCTGTTTGGTTATGCTACTTTCTTTCTTCTTTCTTTGATAGCATCAACATCAACATTAAATCTTGTTGTGTTCATTCCCTTTGCATCCTGATATAG
>Ga0114999_10008477_pt1 | contig 11458 bp, 13 predicted proteins | sample ArcticOcean_MG_C_3_FD_89820 | JGI IMG/M metagenome (GOLD analysis project Ga0114999, IMG submission 89820) | Marine microbial communities from western Arctic Ocean - ArcticOcean_MG_CB8_126 | ecosystem: Environmental > Aquatic > Marine > Oceanic | place: Arctic Ocean: Canada Basin | collected...
CAGAAAGGATAATTTTCTGCCTGTGCATTACTTGTTTGTGTTAAAGCATTAAAGAGAGTAGATTTACCAACATTAGGCAATCCGACTATTCCGCATTTAAATCCCATTAAACTGCATCCTTATTGAAGTACATTATTTTATTAAGCTTTTTATATATTCTTTTTCTGTTGACACTAATAAAGCATACCCGACTCCTTGCACAGAACGCCCAGCATTACTTTCCATTCTTGATGTGTTTATTCCGACAAGATTACCGTATTCATCTACTAAGGGGCCACCACTATTACCGGGATTTAGTGCGGCATCAGTTTGAATATATTTGTAAGGACCTTTACTGAGTGTAACTGTTGAAGACATAATGCCAGCTGTCACAGCATAATTACCCAATAATGGATATCCTAGAGCATACAAAGGATCCCCAATTTCCGGAGTGATAGATCCTTCTAATGGCAAATAAGTATGTCCTTTACCAAATATGTTTATAATGGCAATATCCCTAGAACTGTCGCTTTTAATTAGTGTACTGCTTTTGGAAGATCCGTCATGAAGAGTAACGGTAATGTAACTAGCTCCTGCAATCACATGGTAATTTGTGATGATAGTTCCGGTTTCATTTATTAATACCCCACTGCCTTTTTTCATATTTGTTTGAATCTTTACAACTGAATCTTTGATTGAATCTAAAACAACACTTACTTTCGGCATTGGAGTTGGACTAGGCAAAGGTGTGTATGTAGGGAAAGGTGTGTGCGTAGGCAAAGGTGTGTATGTAGGGAAAGGTGTGTGCGTAGGTAAAGGTGTGTATGTAGGGAAAGGTGTATATGTAGGCAAAGGTGTATATGTAGGCAAAGGTGTGTGCGTGGATAGAATGATAGGTGTTGGGGTTGGGATTCTTTTAAAAGCTTCTGAAATACTAGATATTATAGTTGCCTCGATATTAGGTGGTGAGGATGATTGAGTACAATTAATCATATTCAGTATGAGTAATAATAAACAAACGTGATATATTCTGTATTTTTTAATTTCCATAATTTTATTATATATAAGTTTTATATATTGAGATAATATGGTGCCAAATACTATATGTTACTTATTGATGGAGGTGGATATGGCTAAAATAAGAATGGCTATTGTTGGATGCGGGAGTATATCTAGATTAAACGTGCCTGGATATATTGAGCATTCAGATTGTGAAATCGTAGCGCTTTGCGATCCCATAAGAGAAAGGGCAGAAGAGAAATCAAAAGAGTGGAACATAACTCCTAATATATATACAGACTATCAAGAACTTTTATTGGATTCCAGTGTAGATGCTGTGGAACTTTTAACTCCTACTTATATGCATGCAGATCAAATCATACTTGCTTTGAATAAGGGTAAACATGTTTCTTGTCAAAAGCCTTTAGCTGTAACGATGGATGAGGCATATAGAATTCGAAAGGCTGTTCGTCTTTCAGATAAAACATTCCGGATAACTGAAAACTTTCTATATTACCCGCCTATTTTAAAAGCCACAGAGCTTCTTAAAAATGGAGAGATTGGCGATCCAAGTCTTGTGAGAATCCGTACTATAAGAGGTAGTTGGGATTCAGCTCAAATTAAAATTGAAGAAGGCGCATTAGAATGGCGTACTAATCATCCGGGAGGTATCTTATATGATGATGGATGGCACAAGTATGCTACTGCGATTTCGTGGGTGGGATTTGTTGAAAAAGTAACGAGTATTGTGACTGTTAAAAAAACACTTAAAGATGGCCTTATTGAGGAAACTCCTAGCGCAGCAATTATGAAGGTTAAGGACAAAGATAGGTTGATCACTATCGATTATTCATCTGCTCCTGAGATGCCTTTTAGAACAAAATATTATCCCGCAGACGAATTTTTTGAGATTATTGGTGAAAAAGGTACGATTTGGGTTACGAGATGCACAGGAGAATTATTAGACATGCCCCCAGTAATTTTGCTAAAAGGAGATGAGATCACTTCTTTTAGCATGCCAACAGATTGGATTGAGGGATTTAAAGGTGCAGCGAAAAGCTTTATAGATCATTTGATAAATGAGACGCAACCTGACATGGATATAGATTTTTCTATACAAGTTTTAGATGCGGCATTGGCTGTTTACAAATCATCAGAATTAGAATCTACAGTATATTTGAATACTGATTAATATTTGGAGTATTTATGATTAGTTTAAAACGTAATAAGAAAGGTAAAAAGATTCCTGCTTCAGGTTTGCGAGTTAGAAGAACTTCTATATATACTCCAGGCCAAGAGGAAGTTTTTAAAATTAGTAGAAGTAAATTTAACGATTTTTTATTATGTCAACGATGTTTTTATTTAGATAGAGTTAAAGGTGTAGTTTCACCTTCTATGCCGGGATGGAGTCTTAATGAGACTACTGACATATTGCTTAAAAAAGAATTTGATGCCTGCAGGAAGTCAAAAATCCCTCATAGGATATTTTTAGAGCAAGGATTAGATGATGTTATTCCATTTATGCATGATGATCTTGATAAATGGAGAGATTCATTGCATGGGGGGCTAGGACATCATGTTAAAAATACTAATATTATTTTATATGGGGGGGTAGATGATATTTGGTACAAATCATCTACAGGGGATTTGATAGTTGTTGACTATAAATCACAAGCTAAGAAAGACCCGATAGTGAGTTGGAAATATCTTTCAGATGTATATCATGAAAGTTATAAGGTGCAACTTGATGTTTACGCTTATTTACTTTTAAAAATGGGATTTAAAGTTGCTTCCACAGGATATTTTTACGTTTGTAATGCAAACAGGCATGCAGAATCCTTTGACGGAGAATTGGTTTTTGAAGAGAAATTGGTTTCCTATGAATGTAATCCTGACTGGGTAGAAGCAAAAGTTTTAGAAATGCATAGTCTGCTTAATTCTACAGCCTTGCCCTCGAGTGAAGAATCTTGTGAGAATTGTGCCTATTCAAAGCAAAGATCAAATATTGAGAATACTTAGATTAAATATTTAAAGATTTTTACTAAATCTAATTCCCTGACTATGATAACAATGCAGGATGCGAATATCAGTGAGACTGTAGCCTTTCTGAAAAGTGTTTCATTTAATTTTTTTGCTATTTTAGCCCCAACCATACTACCTATAGTTAAAGGTATTATGGATATTCCTATCAGGGAAACGTTTTTTTCTGTGTATAATCCTGCGGGCCAAAATCCTATCGAAGCTGCACTTACAATACATGTTAGGCAAAGAGACATGGATGCTCTTATTTTATGACTTGTCCATCCTTGTATCATCATAAACAGAACTAGTAATGGCCCGCCTATTGCCATTGCCCCGAGCATGAGCCCTGCAAAATATCCAGCTATTGGGCCTACTATATTTGGGAACGGAATCTTATCTTTTAAGCTTGTAGGTTTTAGAAAACTTATTAATGTGAGAGGTACAATTATTACTACTATAGCTATTTTAATTAATTGTTCATCTGAAGTTGCTAAGATGTAAAGCCCAGTTATTGCTCCAAGTGTAGCCAATATGACTATAGGAATTATCTCTTGCCAGTTTATGAATTGTTTGTTACGCCAGAAAGTTAAAAATCCTGCCATGATTGCCGTAGGACCTAATATAACTACAGTTTCTTGAGCCTCAAGAGCAAGTAACATAAGTGGGGCTCCCACCATTCCGTAGCCAAACCCTAATGAATTTACGATCAATGAAGCTATAAAAATTACAATCGCTACTGTTATCAGGTCTAGAGCATTTAAAGTTATTGGATCTAAAAATTTCGGATCTATGATTACCAAGTAGTCTAGAATATGATTCTCCTATTTTATTGCTAATTAAACAACGGATTAGAAGTTCCGTAGGCATCTATAATAGCGCCTGTAATAGCGGAAGATTCATCCTTTATCAAAAAAGAACAAATTTTAGCAATTTCGGAAGGATCCATCATATTATTTTTGTCCATTGGTATAGTTGAATTAGTATGGAAGTTATTTCCAAAAGCTTTTAAATAACCTTCAGTTAGAACACTGCCTGGGCAGATACAATTGACATCTATACCATGTTTTTTCACTTCTGCAGCTAAAGACTCCGTGAGGCTTATTAATGCTGCCTTTGTAGCCCTATAAGCAGATCTGCCAGCGCCTCCTTTTTTACCGCCTATGGATGACATGTTAATTATTTTGCCATATTGATTTTCAATCATGTTTGGAAGCAAAAGTTGTATTAGCCTTACAGCACTTGTTAAATTTACATTTATTACTGATTCCCATTCTTTAATGTCGAAATCTATGATATTAATTTTAGGATGGATGGTTGCTGCGTTATTAACTAATATATCTACCGAAATTTCATGGGTAGTAATAAATGTAAATATTTTTTCGATATCGCTACTATTATTTAGATCCGCTTCGATGGCGTAGGATTTAATGTTGTAATTGGATAGTTCTTTTAATGTATGGTCTAGTTTATCCCTACTGCGACTAGTGATAATGACATCGATCCCATTAATTGCAAAATCTATTGCAATTGCCTTTCCTATACCTTGGGAACTTCCTGTTATTAAAGCGGTACGTGGAATCTTACTCATATTTGAAATCCCCTTGGGTTATTTTATTAATACTCATGCATATCTAATTCTAGGATCAATAAAAACATATAATAAATCTATTATTAAAATCCATATAGACATTATTATACTAAGGGCTACTATTATGCCAAGTAACATAGGGGTATCCCTTGATGTAACCGCTTCAACTAGTTCCCTGCCTAAACCCGGCAGATTAAATACTTGTTCAATTACTACGGCTCCACTAAGTATCGCACTAAAGAAAAATCCACATAAGGTAATTACTGGTATGCTAGCATTTCTAAGAACATGCTTCATCATTACACCCCATGGGTTAATTCCTTTTGCATATGCCGTCCTAACATAGTCTTGAGATAGTTCTTCTAAAAGCATGGATCTTAATAACCTAGTTATTATAGAAGATGTAGATAATACGATGGTAAAAATGGGTAAGATCATAAATGTGAGATTTCTGATGGGATCAATATGTATCGGACGATAAAAAAGAGGAGGGAGCCAATTAAATTGTGTTGAAGTCAAATTTATCAATAGAATTCCAACCCAAAATGAAGGAGTTGCCATACAAATACCAGTTATAATCCTGATTATTTCATCAATCGCAGATCCTTTTTTCATTGCAGCTATTATGCCTAATGGAATAGAGACTAATAGAGAAAATAGCATCGATAATACAGTTAATGTTAAAGTGGTCTCTAATTTAGCTATTAACACTGGTAAAATATATCTATCACCTAGTACAGAGTAACCTAGACTTCCACTGAAAATAACTTTTAACCATTTTCCGTACTGAACTATTATGGGTTCTGTTAATCCTAGATCTTCACGCAGCACTAACATCGATTTAAAGCTCGCGCCACCGTCTTTGTTTATTGCGTGTACGTAGTCACCTGGGACTAATTGGAATAAAAAAAAAGCACTGCTTCCTGCTAAAAAGACTACTACAGGTATCAATACTAATCTTTTTGCTATATACCTAAGCATATTCACCTTTTTTATCTGGTGAGCCGGGTGGGATTCGAACCCACGACACACGGATTAAAAGTCCGTTGCTCTACCAACTGAGCTACCGGCCCGGATATTTCAGGTAATAGTATATTATAGAATCATTGAATTTCGTTGTTTTTATATCTTATTATTGAACACATAGGGAAATTATATCTAAAAACATACTTTCCTATCAGATGTTCATTTTGTATAGTTCCCCAAGATCTTGAATCATTACTTGCTATTCGATTGTCTCCTAATACAAAATACTCATTTTTTTTAATTAAAGATGGTAAATAGTCTGTTGAGCCTTGATTTAGTACATATGGTTCATCTAAAACGGAACCGTTTATATAAACGGTTCCGTTTTCCATTTGTATGGTGTCCCCTGGTTTGCCTATGATTCTTTTAACAAAATGTCGACTTCTATCTTCAGGATACTCAAATATGACTATGTCGCCGGATCCTGGAGATGAAAACAAGAAATTATTATTGATATTAGTGTAGGATATTTTGCTAGCTATAACGCATTCAGATTCTTTTAAAGTAGGATCCATGCTAGAACCTTCGATTTTGTAATTTTGAATACTTAAATGTAAGCTAAAAAAAATCAACCCTGTCAGAATCAGAGCTTCAATTAATTCGGTCATCAATAAATTTCTTTTAGAAAATGTGTACATAATATTATTATATCTTTTATTATTATATCTTTTATTATTATATTTTTAATTTTATGTATGTGATGTATTCTTATTCATATAATGGTTCTGAATAAGAACTAGTTATATATGATATTTGAAGTTATGAGATCTTTGTGGAGGTAAATATGGTTTTAAGTGATAGAACTATTAAAGAAGAAATTGCGGCGGGCAGAATAGTTGTCGATCCTCTTGGGGAAAATGCTATCCAACCCGCCAGTGTAGATATTCATGTAGATAATGATTTTTTGGTTTTTAGAAATTCAAGAATGCCATTTATTGACGTTAGGAAGGGGGTTGAAGATCTTACTGATAAAATTCAAATTGATGAAGATCAACCTTTCATTTTACATCCAGGGGAATTTGTTCTTGGAAGCACATTAGAATATATTGAACTGCCGGATGATTTAGTTGCTAGAGTTGAAGGAAAAAGTTCTTTAGGCCGATTAGGGTTATTGATACATTCAACTGCAGGGTATGTTGATCCTGGATTTAAAGGACATTTAACTCTAGAACTTAGCAATGTGGCTAATTTACCAATAACGTTATATTTCGGAATGAAAATTGGACAACTTTCATATTTAAAATTAACAACACCTGCTGAATTTCCATACGGATCTCCTGAACTAGGTAGTAAATATCAGGGACAGACTGCCGCTACTGCGAGTAAGATACATCAGGATTTCAAACATGCCTGATATGACACCTATGGAGATGGCTCTAGATATTTCTCATAATTCTGTTGGGGTATCGCACCCTAATCCGGGGGTTGGAGCTGTTATTTTTAAAGATGGAGAATTGCTTGGAAAAGGATGGACAGGCTCCCCTGGATCTCCTCATGCTGAAATTGAAGCCATTAAAGATGCAGGAAATAATACCTGTGGAGCTACACTGTATGTGACACTGGAACCTTGTTGCCATTATGGTCGGACTCCTCCGTGCGTAGACGCAATTATCGAAGCAGGAATCAAACATGTAAACATTTCAATTGTAGATCCTGATCCGCGAGTTAATGGTTTAGGGATAACTAAACTTCGAAATTCTGGAATTGATGTGCATATTGGTGAATTAGAAAAACAGTCATCTTCTCTCATGCGACCTCACATCAAATTAATGAAGACCGGGATACCATTCGTAACTGTAAAACTTGCTTCTACTTTAGATGGGAAAGTAGCTACTGCTTTAAGGGAATCTAAATGGATTACAAATGATAAATCTAGAATTGAAGCTCACAATATAAGAGCTTCATCAGATGTCATTGTAGTTGGAGTAGGTACTGTTATTGAGGATAATCCCTTGCTTACGGTGAGGCATTCAAATATGCCAAATAGCAAAAACCCTATTAGGATAATTCTTGATTCAAAACTTTCTATTCCTATTGAGAGCAACATAATAAATGATGGGAATACTACGATTATTGCAACGACGGATAAAAATAAAATTATCGATTTACCTAAATCAGTTACTACAGAGGTGTTTGCGGATATTGACGGGAGGGTAAATTTAGTGGATCTTCTAGAATATATAGGAAAATCACGCCTGCCTTCTGTTTTAATAGAAGGAGGTCCTACTTTGATAGGATCATTTTTCGACCAAAATTTAGTAGATAAAGTCCATGCATTTATTGCTCCAGCGATTATTGGGGGAGAAAATTCTTTGAATTCTGTTAGAGGGAAAGGAGTATCATTGATGTCAGAAATCATTAGATTGAATTCTGTAGAATATAAAATTATCGATACTGATGTTTTAGTAACAGGATATTGTTGATGTTTACAGGAATTGTTGAAGAATGCTCTAAGGTTAAAAATCTCGCGAATTCTACTTTATCAATTAGTGCTTTATTGGTTGTAGAAGATTTAGAAATTAAAGATAGTATTTGCGTCAATGGAGCTTGCCTTACAGTAGTAAATAAAACTTTAGATTCTTTTGATGTTGATGTAGTACCTGAAACATTACGAAGGACGAATTTGGGTAATCTTAAATATGGGGATTTAGTTAATTTAGAAAGAGCTACTTTAGTGAATGGACGACTAGGGGGGCACATTGTTCAAGGACATGTTGATGGGACAGGAGTAATTGAATCTATTATGCCTGACGATGAGGCATTTAATATTTCTTTGGGAGCTTCTGAAGACATATTAAAGTATATAGTTGAAAAAGGATTTATATGTGTTGATGGAATTAGTTTAACAGTTACCTATTGCGACTCACGTTCTTTTGGGATTACTTTAATCCCATACACATATGAGAATACGAATTTAGGAATTAAAAAAATTGGGGATACCGTTAATTTAGAATGTGATATTTTGGGTAAGTATATCGAAAAATTATTTAAATATTAAATGCTATATCATATAAGTTAATATTTAACTTATATGATATAGCAGGTGACGAAATATGCCTTTTTCTAAAATAGAAGATGCAGTAGAAGATATAAAGTCTGGATTGATGATCATTATTGTTGATGATGAAGATAGAGAGAATGAAGGTGATTTGGTAATGGCTGCTGAATTAGTGGCTTCAAACGATATTAATTTTATGGCTACATATGGGAAAGGATTAATATGTGTACCTATGTTAGCTGAAAGGTTGGACGAATTGAATTTGCCTTTAATGGTGCCTAATAATACGGCTCCATTAAGTACAGCCTTTACTGTATCAGTGGACTATCTTGAAGGGACATCAACAGGTATATCAGCTCAAGATCGTGCGGCTACGATTAAAGCTTTAATAAATGAAGATACAGTCCCCAATAGTCTTGGCCGACCCGGACATGTTTTCCCCCTTATGTATGTTGATGGTGGAGTTTTGAAAAGAGCAGGACAGACCGAGGCCTCTATTGACATATGTAGATTAGCAGGCCTTTCAGAAGCAGCTGTCATATGTGAAATAATGTCTGAAGATGGCAGTATGGCAAGAATGAAAGATCTTGAAATTTTCTCTAATAAACACAATATTAAAATAATATCTGTTGCTGATTTGATTACATATCGTAGAAAACATGAAAAATTAATAGAGCGAGTTGCCGAGGCTAGAGTACCAACAGATTACGGTGATTTTAAGGCGGTTTCATACAATAGTATAGTTGACCTTTATGAGCACGTGGCATTGGTTAAAGGGGATATATCACCGGAAGATGAAGTATTAGTAAGGGTTCATAGCGAATGCCTTACAGGAGATGTTTTTGGTAGTAATAGGTGCGATTGTGGAGACCAAGTTGCCCTTGCATTAGATGCGATTGATAAAGAAGGTAAAGGGGTATTTTTGTATATGAGACAAGAAGGAAGAGGGATTGGGATTCACAATAAATTGAAAGCTTATGCCTTACAAGATAAAGGTTATGATACGGTTAATGCTAATGAAGCTTTAGGCTTTGCTCCTGATCCTCGTCAATACGGCGTTGGAGCTCAGATTTTAACGGATTTAGGTGTTAAAAAAATGAAAATACTAACTAATAATCCAACCAAACGTATTGGACTTGAGGGCTTTGGATTAGAGATTGTTGAGAGAGTGCCTATAATTGCACCATATAATACTGAGAATAGTACATACATGGAAACAAAAAGAGTAAAAATGGGACATTTATTAGATCCTTTGACCGGGGACGACGACTCAAAAGTAACGGGTGACTGACGATGCCTGATGAATTTTTAAATGCTGAAGGACTAAATATAGGGATAATTGTCTCTAAATTCAACGATCAAATCACCTCCCAACTACTAGCTGGAGCGAAAGCCACTTTGTTAAGTAATGGGGTAAAAGAATCTAATATAAAAACAATATTTGTTCCAGGAGCTTTTGAAATTCCAGTTCTAGCTTCCCATATGGCATATTCATCGAATTACGACGGGATTATTTGTTTAGGAGCTGTCATAAAAGGTGAAACTGATCATTATGAATATGTTGCATCTCAAGTAGCTAAAGGGATATTAGATATTTCAACTGAGACCGGTATTCCTGTGGCTTTTGGTGTATTAACAACTCATAATTCCGATCAAGCATTTGCTAGGGCAGGCGGAGATAAAGGTAACATTGGAAGTAGTTGTGCTACTACTGTGATTGAGACTATAAATGCTATACGTAGTTTATAGCATATGTCGGACTCTTTAACCCCTCAAGAACTTGCGGATATTTTTGAAGATATTACTTATTTTGCATCTATTTCAGGTGCTATTTTAGATAAGTACTTTAAAGAACCAGGATTAACTACTAAGGATTTGGAAGTACAATTTAAAGATTCGGATAAATCTGATCCTGTAACGATAGCAGATACGAAAGCTCAAGAAATATTGACCAAAGCTATATTAACCAAATATCCACACCACGATGTTATTGGTGAAGAAGACAAACATGCGACTGATATATCAAATATTGTATGGGTTATTGATCCATTAGACGGAACGCGCAATTTCTTAAATGGATTTCCTATATATTCCTCTTCTATAGGATTACTTTGTAACGGGATACCTGTAGCCGGAGCATTATATATCCCTTGGCCAAATTCTAAAAGACATATTATTCTTAGTGCTGTTAAGGGTCTGGGGGTTAGGATAAATAATGAAAAATATAAACATGATATTAAAACAGCCCTTAACTCATCCGGAATAATTACTTTACCAGGAAGTTTTAGTAAAAAATTCAGATTTACTAAAAAATTTAAAGAGAAGAGCGGAGAATTGAGAATGGGTGGGAGTATAGCTTATGAACTTTCTTTGTTAGCTTTGGGGGTTTCAGAGTATGCTGTTATTGGAAATTCACACATTTGGGATGTTGCAGGGAGTATTCCGATATTGTTGGAAGCAGGATATAGCATAAAGTCTCTTTCCACAGCGAATAAGGGATGGGTTACATTTGACTCATTTAATCACTTATCTAATAATCCTAAATATGAAGATTACTTAACACGTATAAACCCTATTCTAGTATCACCAATGGATAGTATGGAATATATTTCGGCAAATATAGAACTTAATAAGTTTTCATTTTTGTCATTTATAAAGTCGACCATTAGATGATTGGGGATTGAAAATTTAGAGAATATTTATGGCCATTAAATTATTGCCTCCTGAAATATCTGCCCGGATAGCTGCCGGAGAAATTATAGAACGTCCTGTTTCTGTCGTAAAGGAACTCATTGAGAATTCTTTGGATGCACACGCGTCAAAGATAAAAATCACTTTAATTAATG
>Ga0114999_10008478_pt1 | contig 11458 bp, 9 predicted proteins | sample ArcticOcean_MG_C_3_FD_89820 | JGI IMG/M metagenome (GOLD analysis project Ga0114999, IMG submission 89820) | Marine microbial communities from western Arctic Ocean - ArcticOcean_MG_CB8_126 | ecosystem: Environmental > Aquatic > Marine > Oceanic | place: Arctic Ocean: Canada Basin | collected...
ATCAGCTTATAGTTTTTCAAATAAAAAAGAAAAAATTGAAAACCATGTTATTGTTGTTTGGGTTGATAACGAAGCGGGTGCTCTTGCCCGTGTAATAGGATTGTTTTCTGGCAGAGGGTACAATATTGATTCACTTGCTGTAGCCGAGGTAGATAAAAAGAAAAATATTTCACGAATAACTATTGCAACATCTGGTACCTTTCAGGTTTTACAACAAATAAAATTACAACTAGGAAAGCTTATCCCCGTTCATAAAGTTGCGGATTTTCCTAAAAATAAAAAAACTCTTTTAAGAGAAATGGCATTATTAAAGGTAGTTTCTTCAAAAGTGAAGCTGGAAAAAGCTAGAAAATTATGTAAAAAACATAAGCATACTATTTTAGATAAAACAGAAAAGTCTTTAGTGTTTGAGGTTTCTGCTTTAAAGAAAGAAATTGATGAATTAGTAAAAAAGTTACAACCTTTAGGCCTAGCAAGCACATCTAGGACAGGAGTAGTTGCGATGACTAAGGGTTTTGAAATTTATAAACAAAAATAGAGGATAATTTATGAAAATGTTTTATGAAAAAGATACAAACGTAAACCTGATTAAAGAAAAGAAAGTTGCTATTTTTGGTTATGGTAGTCAAGGACACGCTCATGCCCTGAACTTAAAAGATAGCGGTGTTAAAGAAGTTGTGGTTGCGCTCAGAGATGGATCGTCAAGTAAAGCTAAAGCGGAATCAAAAGGATTAAAAGTAATGAGTTTGTCTGACGCCGCAGAATGGGCAGACGTAGTTATGATTTTAACACCTGATGAATTGCAAGCAGCAATATATAAAAACCATATTGAACAAAGAGTTAAAGAAGGAACTAGCATTGCTTTTGCTCACGGATTAAATATTCATTATGAACTTATTAGTGCTAGAAAAGATTTAGATGTATTTATGGTAGCTCCAAAAGGGCCAGGACACCTAGTTAGAAGCGAATATGAAAAAGGTGCTGGAGTACCTTGTTTGTTTGCCGTTCACCAAAATGGCTCTGGTAAAGCAAGAGAGCTTGCCATGTCATATGCCTCAGCAGTTGGAGGAGGAAGATCAGGAATTATAGAAACAACTTTTAAAGATGAAGTTGAAACAGATTTGTTTGGAGAGCAAACAGTTTTATGTGGTGGTTTAGTTGAACTAATTAAGAATGGATATGAAACTTTAGTTGAGGCAGGTTACGAACCAGAAATGGCATACTTTGAAACCGTCCATGAAGTTAAATTAATAGTTGATTTAATTTATGAAGGTGGAATTGCGAATATGAATTATTCAATTTCAAATACTGCAGAGTATGGAGAGTATGTTTCAGGACCTAGAATTATAAACAAGGAAGAGACAAAGAAAAGAATGAAACAAGTATTATCTGACATTCAATCAGGAAAATTTACTAAAGAATGGATGGATGAGTGTAAAAGTGGGCAAAAAAAATTCTTAAAAACAAGAGAAGATTTAGCTAATCATTCGATTGAAAAGGTTGGTTCTGGACTTAGAGCTATGATGCCTTGGATTGGTAAAAATAAACTAGTTGATAAAGATAAAAATTAGCAAATTTCGTTAATTTTTTGTTTAAAAGTAAGTCTAGGTCCGCGGTGGCTATTTAAGACAAAAAATCTTTTGCACATAACTCGCTTTGGTTGTATCATAATTTCTGTAAAAAAATAATATTTACAAGTCAAAACTAGACAAGAAAGATAATGTCCGAAGATAAAAACAAAGTTCATATATTTGATACTACAATGCGAGATGGTGAACAATCACCAGGAGCATCAATGAGTTTAGAAGAAAAAACTCAAATCTCAAGGATTTTTGATGAAATGGGAATTGATATCATTGAAGCAGGATTTCCAATTGCATCCCCGGGAGATTTTGAAGCTGTAACTGCGATAAGCAAAATTTTAAAAAATTCAATTCCTTGTGGGCTTTCAAGACATTCTAAAAAAGATATTGATGCTTGTTATGAAGCATTAAAAGCCGCTCCAAGATTCAGAATACATACTTTTATTTCAACAAGTCCACTACATATGAAACACAAATTAAATAAATCTCCAGAACAAGTGTACGAGTCTATAAAAGAGCATGTTACTTACGCGAGAAAGTTTACTGATGATGTGGAATGGTCGTGTGAGGATGGCACTAGAACTGATATGGATTACATGTGCAAGACAGTAGAGCTTGCAATTAAGTGTGGAGCTAAAACAGTGAATATTCCTGATACAGTTGGTTATACAGTTCCTTCAGAATTTACCAAAATTATTACAACTCTAAAAAACAAAGTGCCCAATATTGATAAAGCCACAATATCTGTGCATTGTCATAACGACTTAGGTTTAGCCGTTGCAAATTCATTAGCAGGAGTTTCGGCTGGCGCAAGACAAGTCGAATGTACAATTAATGGAATTGGTGAGAGAGCTGGAAATGCATCTCTTGAAGAAATTGTTATGGCAATAAAAACAAGAAATGATTTAATGCCTTATAAAACAGGAATTAATACAACTTTATTAAGCAAAGCTTCAAAAGTTGTTTCAAACGCAACTTTTCCAGTTCAATTTAACAAAGCTATTGTGGGAAAAAATGCATTTGCTCATGAAGCAGGTATTCATCAGGACGGCATGTTAAAAAATAGAAATACTTACGAAATTATGACGCCTGAAAGTGTTGGAGTTAAACAAACATCTTTGGTGATGGGAAAACATTCTGGAAGACATGCATTTAAAAATAAATTGACTGATCTTGGTTATGCGGATGTTACAGATGATATTATACAAACTGCTTTTGGAAAATTTAAAATTTTAGCTGATAAAAAAAAACATGTTTATGATGATGATATAGCAGCATTAGTTGATGAAAGCTTGATCACAGACAATAATGTTATTAATTTAAAATCCTTAAAAGTTTTTGCTGGCACAGGAGAACCTCAAAGAGCAGATATGACTTTAGATGTTTATGGTGAGATTAAAAAAACATCAGAAACAGGAGATGGACCTGTAGACGCTATTTTTAAATGTATAAAGAAATTGTATCCACATGAAGTAAAGCTACAATTATATCAAGTGCATGCTGTAACTGAAGGAACCGATGCCCAAGCTACAGTAAGTGTAAGAATTGAAGAGAAAGGCAAAACGACTGTTGGCCAAGCGGCTGACACAGATACTCTTGTTGCTTCTGCCAACGCTTATTTAAATGCATTAAATAAGATGATTATTAAAAGAAATAAAACCGCTCCTGAGGAGTATGAGCAAAAAAAAATGAAAGGAATATAAATGTTTGGATTTAAAAAATTAAGTCAAATATGGTCAACTGATATGGCTATAGATTTAGGGACAGCAAATACTTTAGTTTTTGTTAAGGGCCAGGGTATTGTTTTAAATGAACCTTCTGTAGTAGCAATAATTGAAGAAAGAGGAAAAAAATCTGTTCTTGCAGTTGGAGACGAGGCAAAAACTATGTTGGGAAGAACGCCTGGGAATATATCTGCGGTAAGACCTTTGAAAGATGGTGTAATTGCAGATTTTATTGTTACTGAGGAAATGATAAAACACTTTATTAAAAAAGTTCATAAGAGAAAGGCTTTTGCTAGTCCAAGAATATTAATTTGTGTACCAACAGGATCAACACCAGTTGAAAGAAAAGCTATTCAAGATTCTGCGTTAGCTGCGGGAGCTAGAAAAGTTCAATTAATTGAGGAGCCAATAGCTGCGGCTATTGGGGCAGGTCTACCTATTTCGGAAGCAACGGGATCTATGGTTGTTGATATAGGGGGAGGTACAACAGAAATAGCAGTATTGTCTTTAGGCGGCGTAGTTTATGCAAATTCTTTGAGGGTAGCGGGCGATGCTATGGATTCAGCTATTATTGCGTATATGAGAAAGCAATTCAATTTACTAGTTGGAGAAGCTAGCGCAGAAAAAATAAAAAAAGAAATAGGAACAGCGTTACCAACGAGCGCCAATACATACTTAATGAAAGGCAGAGATATAAGGTCAGGCACACCCAAAGAAATAACTTTAAAAGAAGAAGATACCTCTGAAGCTTTAAAACCTGTTTTAACCCAAATATTAGGTGGAATAAAAGATGCTTTAGAAAATACACCGCCTGAATTATCAGCCGACTTGGTTGATATGGGTCTTGTGCTTACAGGAGGGGGGGCGCTTTTAAAAAATATAGATAAACTAATTTCGAAAGATACAGGTTTGCCTGTTGTGATTGCTGAAGACCCATTATCTTGTGTAGCTTTAGGCACAGGTAAAGCTTTAGACCAAGAGGAAACATTCTCTTCGATGTTAGTTAATTAGGATTTTTTTTTATAAAAAATTATGAATACAAGTCGTGGGGATTTTGGCATAGCCTTTAGATCAGCTTTACTTCAAAAAGGAACACAACAAAGATTTTCATTAATAGCTCTTGTCTTTCTCTCTATATTACTAATCTTTCTTGAAACAATTGAATTAAAACCTCTTAATTATTTAAGATCATTTGCAAAAGATGTAATCTATAGAGGATCATTAATAATTTCATATCCTTCAAAAGCAACCAAGTATATATTTTCTGAAATCAATGATCACATAAGTCTTCTTGATGATTATGAAGCAATTAAGAATGAAAACATAAAGTTAAAAAATGAAGTATCTGAAAATTCATATTTGACTTTAGAAAACAATCAATTAAAAAAACTGCTTGATGATCAAATAATTTTATCATCTAATATTGTCAGCGCTAGAGTAATGTTAGATAAAAAGAGTCCATACCTTAATTCACTTATAATAAACCACGGAGGTAATAAGGATATAAAAAATGGAATGGCTGTTTTAGATGGGAAAAACTTTATTGGCCGGATTGTTGATGTTAATTTTTTTTCATCTAGAGTTTTATTAGTAACAGACTTAAACAGTAAAATTCCTGTTATAATTGAACCATCTGGAAATCATGCTATTTTAGCTGGCCATGGAAACAACGAACCGACTTTACAGTACTTACCTAAAAATCATACTATTAAAAAAGGAGATAAAATTTTCACTTCAGGCAAAGAAGGAATTTTTTCTCCAGGCACTCCAATTGGTGAAGTTTTAAATATAAATGAAAAAAAAGTACTTTTACTTTCTGAAATAAATCAAATTACATTTGTAAATATTAAAATTAAAAAAAGTATAAAAAACAAATAAATTTATGGTTATTGTTTTAAAAAGTTTATCGTATAATTTAGTAAATAAATTTCCAGCTTTATTGCTTTTATTTGTTTCATTAAGTGGAAGTTCAATAATTGATTTTAAAATTATTTCTATAAACATATTATATATTGTAGTTTATTTTTGGATTTTACGAAAACCAGATTCGCTCGGATATGGTTTTATTTTTTTAGCAGGCATTATTACAGATGTTGTTCATGGTTTTCCAATAGGATCTAATCCGTTGTCCTTATTAATTGTAGCTGGTGTCGCTTCATACATCAGGGTGTTGACGGTAAGAATAACATTGATAAATGATTGGTTAAGTTTTATCCCCGCTTTATTAATAAGTAACTTGACTTATTTTTTAACATTAATTTTTTCAGATTATTCAATAAGTTATTTATATTTATTTCAAAGCTCAATATCTACATTTTTATTTTATCCAGTTCTTTGGGTAATATTTAGTGGAATAATAAGCTTAATGAGATCATAAAATGTTAGAAGAGCGAAATTCAGTAGAAAGCAAATCAAAATTAATCACAAGAAGAATGTTTATTTTATCCACTGCTAAAGTTGCGGTATTTTTAGCTATTATTAGTCGCTTATTTTATTTGCAGATATCTGAAAATATTAAATACAGATCATTGTCTGACAAAAATCGATTAAGAGAATGGAAAATATCTCCCAAGAGAGGCATTGTTGAGGATTTTTTTGGTCAAAAAGTTGCAGATAATACCCAAGTATTTCAACTACATATGGTGCCAGAAGAAGTAACTAACATAAATGAATTATTTTTTAGATTATCGAAATTAATTAGTTTTACTAAGAAAAAGCAGAGAATGTTGTTCAGAAGGTTAAAAAAACGTAAACCTTGGGAGCCAATAATAATTTCAGACAATTTAAGTTGGTCAGAGTTTTCAAGATTAAATTTATTTTTACATGAGATACAGGGAATTAAACCTCTGGTGTCTGTTGCTAGAAAATATTCAACAGACGGATCCTCGTCTCACTTGATAGGTTATGTTTCAGAAATAAGTGTAAAAGATCTTGAAAATAGTGAATTACTTAGAAGAATTAATGTACCTGGATTAAAAACTGGGAAAAGTGGGTTAGAAAAAACTTTTAATGAACAACTGATTGGTGAGCCTGGAATTCAAAGATATGAGGTTAATGCTTTTGGAAAAAGAATTAAAGAAATGGAGCTTGTTAAGGGAGTGGAGGGAATAAATTTAAGAACAACTATTGACCAAGATGTTCAAAAATTTGCGAGCGAACAACTTAAAGATAGAAGTGGCTCCGTTTGCGTTATGGATGTTTATACAGGAGATATAATTGCATCAGCATCAAGTCCAACATTTGATGCCAATAAATTTGTACATGGTATAAGCCAGAAGGATTGGGATGCTCTAATTGAGAATAAAAAAAAACCATTAATTAACAAGCCTTTGGCAGGACTTTATCCACCCGGATCTACAATTAAACCAATTGTTGCATTTTCAGCACTAGAGAACGATGTGATAAGTACTAAAAAGCTTGTTGAATGCAGAGGAAGTATCTCAATGTATGGACAGACCTACCATTGTTGGAAAGAAAAAGGTCATGGATTTGTAGACATGCGAAAAGCAATAAAACAATCTTGCGATGTTTATTTTTATGAAGTTGCCAGAAGATTAGGGGTAGACAGACTATCGATTACTGCAAAAAATTTTGGTTTAGGAAAAAAAGTGCTCGAGTCTTTCAATGAAGAAAAATCAGGAATAGTACCGAACACTAAATGGAAATTAAAACATATTGGAAAAGGATGGGTTTTGGGCGAAACATTGATAAGCGGAATAGGGCAGGGCTATTTTCAAACTACACCAATACAGCTGTGCTTAATGATGGCACAACTTGCTAACGGAGGGTACGAAATTAAACCTAGAATAATTGATGATAAAAATTCTGTTCAACCAGTCATCGATGCATGGCGCGAGGAGTTTACCTATATTAATAATAATATAGACCTACACAGTAAAAATCTAAAAAGATTATATAAAAATAAAGAAAACATTAAATTTATACTTGATGCTTTATATGGGGCAACAAATGAACCTATGGGAACATCATATCGTTCAAGATTAACCAAGCCAGGATATGTTTATGCTGGAAAAACTGGAACTTCACAAATACGAACCATCACACCTAAGGAAAGAGAATTAAAGTTAAAAAATAAAGACTTACCTTATGAAAAAAGAGACCATGCACTGTTTACGGCTTTTGCGCCCTACAAGCATCCAAGATATTCTATTTCTGTAATCATAGAACATGGGGGATCAGGAAGTTCTGGTGCAGCTCCTATTGGTAAACGTGTGATAAAAAAAGTATTGGATAGGCATTCATTAAGAAAAAAACATCAACTAGATTTATTTCAGGAAGCTTAAATAATGATAAATAATTATTTTTACAAAAAAAATATGAGTATAGGTGATAAAATACTTGCTTTTGATTTTACATTATTATTTTTAGTTTTAGTATTGTCGGTAATAAGCATGTTTGCAATGTACTCTTCTGAAAGAGGAGTTTTTTCTTATCATAGTCAAAATCATCTATATAGATTAGTTATTTTCGTATCATTATTTATTTTAGTCTCTTTCCTTAAAATTGAATATATATATAAATCTGCCTATCCTTTTTATTTTATTATTTTAATATTATTATTTGGTGTTGATTTATTTGGCGTTACTTCTTCTGGCTCTAAACGATGGATAAATTTATTCTTTATTAATTTACAACCTTCTGAACTAATGAAAGTTTCACTAATAATTTTTTTAGCAAGATATTATAATAAAATTCCTTCCCATAGAGTAAACAGTATAAGATATATTCTTATACCTTTTTTTAGTTTTTTAATTCCTGTTTTTTTAGTTGTTTCGCAACCCGATCTTGGTACAGCAGTCTTAATTGCAATTAGTGGATTAATTGTGATCTGGTTAACAGGATTTAGGATAAAATATTTTTTATATTCAATTGTAGTTTTAATTTGTTTAACTCCAATTGGTATATCATTCTTAAAACCCTACCAAAAATCAAGAATTTTAACTTTCTTAAACCCAGAAAGAGACCCTTTGGGTGCAGGATATCAAATTATTCAGTCAAAAATTGCAGTAGGCTCTGGAGGAATTTTTGGAAAAGGTTTTCTTCAAGGTAGTCAAAGTTATTTAGACTATTTACCTGAAAAGCACACAGATTTTATATTTACTTTATTTTCAGAAGAGTTTGGTTTTATTGGCTCAGTTAGCTTGTTGCTAATTTATGCTTTAATTATTTATAGAATTTTTAAAATTGGTAGCGAAGCAAGAAACAATTTTTCAAGATTATTTTGTTTTGGCTTTGCTGCTGCGTTTTTTGTATATGTTACAGTCAATATGGCAATGGTATTAGGATTACTACCCATAGTAGGTGCGCCTCTGCCAATCATGTCTTATGGTGGATCATCAATGCTTTCGATAATGTTTGGTTTAGGTATAGTTATGAGCTGTAAAATATATAGTCAGGAAGAAATGAAATAAATATATCTTCTGTAATAAAACAACCTCAGATTGTTTTGGATAACTAAATTATTTTAAATATCATTGTGCAAAATGGATAATTTGTGCTTAAATTAAGAAATGTTTAAAAAATTACGCTCTGTAGAAAAACAAAAATTAAATCACAGCGGCCGTTCACTTATTGGAGAAACTCTCCAACTTGAGGGAGATCTAAGATCTTCTGGCGGTGTGGATGTGGCTGGTTTGATTAATGGAAATGTTTTTGTTTCAGAAATGATAATAAAAGAAACTGGATCCATCAGAGGTTATCTTGAAGCTACTACAGTAGAAATTAATGGCCACGTTGAGGGTAAAATTACAGCAGATGCAATTATCATTGGCAAAAACGCAGTAATTAAAGGTGATATTTTTTTTAAGAACACTTTAAAAACAGAAGAGGGTGCTGATATTGATGGTTATATTAAAAGAATAAACAATGGAAAATCGCATTCAGAAGAAGATATAACAATAGAAGAAATTGTTGAAAGAACTGAAACTACAAAACCAAAGATCGTCCCAGTTCCGCAGCACAAACAAGCTGTATAATTTGTCACTACATTTATAAGTTTCATTTAATATATAATTAAGAAAGTATGAACGAGGATATAATTTCAAAATCTTCAGTTGGAGTTATTGGAGCGGGGATCCAAGGCGTTTGTATTGCTCTTTCTCTTATTAAGAAGAATTTTAAAGTTACTCTTTTAGATCGCGAAGACCCAGGCAATCAATCAGCCTCTTATGGAAATGCTGGACATTTTTCACCATATGCTTCAGTGCCGATTAACAGACCAGATATACTAGCAGACGTTCCGTCAATGTTATTAAATTCAAAGGGACCGCTAGCTCTTAAATGGAACTATGTACCTAAAATGATACCATGGTTTTTAAAATTTATAAAAAACTGTAGTACTAAAAAAATGATGCATACCGCAAAGCATATGCACCAAATTTTAGATTTGGCATTGCCTGCTTATGATGAGCTTTTTCAAGATATTGATGTTTCTGAATTAGTAGAAAGCAAGGGTATAATTTATTTTTGGACTAATAAAGATTTAAAAAGCAGAGAATTAGAAATAAAAATTAGAAATGAGTTGGGAATTAAACAGAAATTACTTACGCCAGATGAAATACATGATCTTGAGCCACATATTAAAAAAATTTATCATGGTGGAATTTTATATGAAGATGCAAAACACGCTAGAAATCCAAAAAAAATTTTATTAAAGTTATTTGATCTTTTTTTAAAAAGAGGAGGAGAGTTTCAAAAACAAAACGTCCAATCGATTATTTTTACAAATGATAATAAACCAATAATAAAGACTGACTTAAATTCTTATAATTTTGATAAAGCTGTTATTGCATGTGGAGCCTTTTCTAAAAAATTAACTGATCAAGTCGATGAAAATATACCGCTCGATACTGAAAGGGGATACCATGTACACTTCAAAGGACATGATCATTTATTGTCACGACCTGTTATATTTTTAAACAGAGGATTTGGTGTTACTCCTATGGAGCAGGGTTTAAGAGTAGTAGGAACCGTTGAATTCGGAGGTTTGAAAAACCCCCCCAGTAAAAAAAGAATTTTAAATCTTGTAAATAATGCAAAATATCTTTTTCCTGAGCTTAAGGAATATCAAGATGAATGGCTAGGATTTAGACCCACCTTACCAGATTATTTACCTGTATTGGGTCCTTCAAAAAATCATAAAAATTTATTCTATTCTTTTGGCCATCATCATCTAGGATGGACTTTAGGAGCAATTTCAGGAAAAATTATTTCTAGCATGATAGCTGGCGAGAATACAAATTTAGATTTATCTCCATACAATTCAAAAAGATTTAGTTAGGAGATTGTTTGTTTTCAAAAAATAACAGTGCTTATATTTTTCTAATACTAGCAACATTATTTTGGTCTGGTAACTTTATTGTAGGTAAAGCAGCGAGTCTTTTTGAGATTCCACCTTTCACATTAAATTTTTATAGGTGGACTTTTGCATGGTTAATTCTAGCTCCGTTTACTCTTAAGGAAATTATGAAAAAAAAAAATTATATATTGCAAAATATAAAACTTATTTTGATTTTAGGTATTACCAGCATTACTATTTTTAATTCAATTGTTTACTATTCCTTGAATTTTACTCAGGTGATTAGTGGAGTGCTAATGATATCCACTATTCCTGTTATGATTATTTTTTTTAGCTGGATATTTAAAATTGAAAAAACCAATATTTATCAAATTCTAGGGGTCATCTTTTCACTATTAGGTGTTGTGGTTATAGTAACAAAAGCAGACCTTAATTTATTAATTAATTTGAATTTTAATAAAGGTGATTTATGGATGGTGGTAGCTATGTTTTCTTGGGCAATGTACTCAGCATTATTAAGAAAAAAAAAATTTGAACTATCCCAAGCATCACTTTTAGAAGTAATAATATCTGCTGGTTTAATTTTATTATTGCCAGCTTACTTAATTGAAAAAGCATTAGGATTTGAATTAAATGTAAACTTACCTTTTATTTTAACTTTAAGTTATGTTGTTTTATTTCCAGGACTCGCTTCATTTATTTGTTGGATTAAAGGAATAGCAATCATTGGCCCGAATAGAGCGGGAATATTTTTACATTTAATGCCAATTTTTAGTACAGTTTTAGCTATGTTAATATTTAAAGAACAATTTATGAATTACCATTTATTTGGA
>Ga0114999_10008479_pt1 | contig 11454 bp, 10 predicted proteins | sample ArcticOcean_MG_C_3_FD_89820 | JGI IMG/M metagenome (GOLD analysis project Ga0114999, IMG submission 89820) | Marine microbial communities from western Arctic Ocean - ArcticOcean_MG_CB8_126 | ecosystem: Environmental > Aquatic > Marine > Oceanic | place: Arctic Ocean: Canada Basin | collected...
CCATGATTTTTTGATTTACAACTTTTGGGATTACATTGAAGATAACCCCAACTAATATTAAAACGCTGCCGATGATGGTTAATGCTAAACTTGTTTCCATATTATTCTCCTTTGTTGGGGTTACTGGATTAGGAATGAAATAATATTCACCGGATCCTGCGGATCATTATCAGCGAATTTGTTGCTCCTCCGCATGCAAAATAATGGTGGGGTAGTTAGTTGTCAATATTATTTTAAATACTAATTAAAAAATTTATACAAGCATCGCTAAAAACATTCAACTCTGAGACATTGAATTGCCTTCCTGAAAAGTTCTTAAGGATGTGTAAAACAAGTAAATAATATCAGGCAGGAAGTAAATCTGGGCGCTCTTTTAAAAATACATCAAGTCCGGAAAGATCTTCGCTGGCTGCTTTTAATCTCCGGACACCTTCTTCAAGCACTACTTGATCCGCGGCTATTGAAAGGCGCAGGAAGTGTTTTCCGTCTGCGTCGATTTGTCCGAAAGATTTGCGGTCCAGTACGGCGACCTGATGCTCATAAAGCGCGAACATCTGGAAAATGTTGGCCGGAGAACTTTGCTGCTCTTTGCGGAGAAGTTGGTGCTTTTCAAGGAGTCCAAGATTTTCACAAACTCCGGAAATATTTGGAAATAAGTAAAACGCGCCTCCGGGTTTTTGGCAGGTAATTCCGGGAATTTCGTTAAGTTGCCGCCAAATCAAATTACGGCGGGTTTCAAAAGTTTCCACCATCTCTTTCACTACAACTTTGGAAAGCGGATTTTCAAGTGCTTCTCTGGCTGCTTCCTGATTGTAAGGCGGAACGCAGGAAAAATAATTTATGTTCAGAGTTTTAAAAACGTCTGCCTCTTTCACAGTCGGAAAAACAGCGTAACCGATTCGCCCACCAGTCCAGGCATAAGTTTTTGAAAAACCGCCCGCAATAATCGTACGTTCCGCCATTTCCGGAACAGAAGCAATTGAGCGATGCTGTTGTCCGTCAAAAATTATGTTTTCATAAATTTCATCTGAATAAACGCGTACGTTTGGATGACAGCGTTCCAAAATAACTTTGGCAGTGGATTCAAGCAATTCTTGTCCAGCAACACCTCCTGTCGGATTGGACGGAAAGTTGAGGTAAATAAGCTTGGTCTTGGGCGTAATTAAGTTTGCCAACTGTTCCGGTGAAAAAGTAAAATTTGTGGATTCTTCAAGATGCAGTGGAACCGGAACCGCTCGGACATAACGAATGAAAGATTCATAAATTGGAAATCCAGGACTCGGATAAATTACCTCGTCTCCCGGTTCACAATATACTTGCTGGGCCAAACCAATGGACGGTTTTCCTCCCGGAAAGACAACCACCTGTTCCGGATTAGTTGTTAAAGCACGGGTTTCGTTGATTTGGTTGGAGATCGCTACACGTAAGGAAAGCAGGCCTTTGGGATCACAATAATGTGTGTTGTCCAGATCGAGCTGCCGCTTGATTTCCGCCTTGATATGTTGCGGTACCGAAAAATCAGGCTCACCCAAATTTAATTTTATTACAGCACATTTTTGTTGCTCTACGCGAACAATGTGAGGTCCTACTTTGAATGCGTTCTCTGTATCAATTCTCGAATTTCGTTCTGCGAATAAGTTCATGTTTGTCTTTGCTCTTGAGTAGCTCTAAGTATTTCAGAAAAAACGTTCCCGCAGCTCTTATTTATCATTACGTCCAAAACAAAAAACAGCTCCACTTACAAAAATGAAGTGCAGACAAAAACCGATGAAAACCTGATCGACCAGCAACAGCGGTTCTATGCGTTGAAAATTTGCAAAGGCAGGTGAAAAAACTGCTACCACAAATGTAAGTGAACCTAAGACCACAATCAAATCTACTTTTTCTCTTAGAAAAACAAGAAATAAAGGCAGCAGAATAAGTGCATTGAGGAGCCCTTGCCCCCACAGGAGGAGGATTTTATCCAGCGCGGAACTCGGCGGCAAACTTAAAAATTCCTGCAAGCGCCCATTCCAGAAAGGTGAAGCAAAACTTTCGTCAAAGATGCTCTGAAAAATCAGAAATAACAATGCGTAAAGTAAACCACAACCGCACAGTTTGAGTAATCCGGAAAGGTTTAATTCTTTTTTATATCTCCTCCAAAGCAAACCCGGACTGATGTTTTGCTGCTGTGCAGGAAGCAGCATAGTTGCTAAAATACTGACAACAAAAGCCGCTATAATTTCAACAAACAGGAGCAGCCAAAAAGTGTCATCAAACGGAATGCCCCAAATTCGCTGTCGTAATATTTGTCCAACTGGTCCTAGGATCAGCAAAAACATTGAGAAAAAGAGAATTGAAGTTATTCTTTTCCAATAGATCTGGTTTGTAACAGGCCGCAGTGCGAAGCCGAGAAGAATTCCGGCCAGAAACTGATAAGCGAAATCCTGAGCAATTGCCAACTCTGGATCCAGCGCACGCAGAGAAAGCATTTTGGTGATTGCGTAACCTGCTCCGAGCGAAGTCGGTGCTATATATTTACCAAGTCCGGAAGACAACATCAGTATATCTTCAGTTTTTGAGTTGAGTATTTTGGCAAACTGGCTTTGTAATGGAGGAGCATATTTTCTTCATTTTTAAAATTTTCGTAAAAAGACAGATGTTTTCCGCACCGTTTGAACTGCCATCACGTACACTGCATTCCAGAGGTAAATCATTAAAACTGGAAACTCCGCGATTGATGGGTATTCTGAATACCACTCCAGATTCTTTTTCAGACGGATCACTTTTCTTCAAAATGGATGCAGCACTTGCGCAGGCCCGGAAAATTATTGCAGACGGCGCAGACTGGCTCGACATTGGCGGTGAATCTACCGGACCCGGAAGTACGGACGTATCACTCGATGAAGAACTGCAGCGGGTGATTCCTCTTATTCAAAAGATCCGCACGGAAAGCGAAATTTGGATTTCAGTGGACACCTGGAAAGCAGAAGTAGCCCGTCAATCACTGGAAGCCGGAGCCGATGCCGTCAACGACGTAACCGCCCTACGCGGTGATGCGGAAATGGCAAAAGTGATTGCGGAATATCAAGTGCCTGTGATTATAATGTTTTCCAAAGACAGATCAGGGCGTACAAGCAGACAGGATTCAGATTACGTGGATGTAGTGGACACTCTCAAGAGTTTTTTCCGTGAACGTCTCCAGTTTGCTGAATCAAACGGAATTGCTAAATCACAAATTGTGCTTGATCCCGGGATGGGATTTTTCATCAGTGGAAAAGCAAAATACAGCTTTGAGGTCATCCGGAGGATTTCAGAACTGCATGAATTCGCTTTACCTTTGCTGCTTGGACCTTCTAGAAAATCTTTTCTGGCCGGAGTTTCACAGGGTCGCAGCTTAAATTTTGCTGAACGTGACATCCCTTGTGCAGCCGTTGCCGGCATTGCTCTCTGGCAAGGTGTGGCGCTGCTCCGTTTTCATGAAGTTGAACAGGGCCGTTTATTGATCGACACAATTGAAGCCTTAAAAAGCGATACTGAAAAATAATTTTTAAAAAAATAATACTATAAAGGAGAATTATGACCACAGTTGGTGACGGTGCTTTTCGGCGAGACAATTTATACGGACGCTCTAACGATATGGGATTTTCAGGTGCGCTTAGTTTTTTACGTAGAAAATACACACGCGACTTGACCGGAGTTGATGTAGCAGTAACCGGAATTCCTTTTGACAGCGCCACGAGCAATCGGCCTGGAGCACGTTTTGGACCTCGCGGGATTCGCGCCGCATCAACCGAAGTTGCTTCACTCGACGGCTTTCCTTTTAATTTCAATCCTTTTGATCATCTGGCTGTGGTGGATTATGGCGACGTTTGGCTGGATTACGGCTTTCCACAAAATATTGTGGAGAAGGTTGAAAAACATGCTGACAAAATACTAAAGCAGGGAACTTCTTTACTCAGTTTTGGCGGAGATCATTTTGTAACCTACCCTTTGTTGCGTTCACACAGTAAAATTCACGGACCAATTTCACTGATTCATTTCGACGCGCATTCTGACACTTGGGACGATGATGGAGATCGTCTTGACCACGGTTCCATGTTTTTACGGGCGGCTCGTGAAGGTATCGTTGTTCCTGAAAAATCGGTGCAAATCGGAATTCGTACCCAAAACAATTGTACTCACGGATTCAACATTCTACATGCGCCCTGGATTCATACTCATGGAGTCCAGGAAGCAATTAAGTTTATCCACGACATTGTGAAAACAGCAGATCCTGTTTACATAACTTTTGACGTAGATTGCCTTGATCCGGCTTTTGCACCGGGTACAGGAACTCCGGTTGTGGGTGGATTGAGCACAGTTCAAGCGCTGTCAATTTTGCATTCGCTGGGTGATCTGAACTTAATCGGGATGGATATTGTGGAAGTTGCGCCTGCTTACGACCATGCAGAAATTACCGCACTAGCGGCCGCAACCATCGGGCATGATTACCTTTGTCTGCTTGCACAAAAGAAAGGTGCGCAGGCACGTACAATCGGAACCATGCTCGATGAAAAACCTAGTGGAAACGCCAAAGTTTAATTATAACCCGGCTTTCCGTATTGGTATTTTCTTAACAAATTAGAAAGTCTGTTGATAAGAGATATTTCCGCCATCCCAAAAGTCATTGAAAAAATCATCCATGTTCCAGCTGGTGGTTAACATCAAAGTAGACTGCTTGCTCAAATCCTGGAATTCCCAGCTGATACGCACCTTAATCTCCGTTTTCCTGCGTGTTTTATCCTGTTGTTCTTTACTCATGTAGTCCGTAACTTTGTCGGTGTCACCGGCATACAATCCATATTCCCAAAATCTGTCCACCTCAGTTTGGTGCCGTAAAATTCCATAAAGCTGCGCTGTCCATAAATGGAAATCGTAATCGTCCAGGGGAAGATCGAGTTGACGAAAAATATTTTGAAAGCGATCTTCACGCAAGCCGAGCGTCCCATGCAGTTTTTCACTTAAAGGATGCAGCCAATATAAATCCGTAGATCTATAAAGCAGGTGCTGGTCACGATTATCCGGCGAAGCAGTCTCAGCCGTAATTTTTCTTTCACGTCGTTTACGAATATCAAAGCTGCGCCAGCTAAGTCCAGCCAGACTCTGCTTTCCGTAATGGTAATCCAACACCGCACTGCTGTCCTGACCTTTGTAGGTGACGGTCAGTTCCTGTTTTGGAAAAACTTGTTTAAAAGGTTTATCAAGCAAATGACTGAAACGTGTACGCCATTTATTTATGCGAAACGCGCCTTCCAGATAATTCTCCACTGGGTGAGGAGAGTAGTAGGAATTGTCGTAAAAATTTTTTTCATTGTAATACAAATCCTGAAACAATTTTTGGAAACGCAGGTAGTTCCAGGGACGTTTACCCAGAGTTACACTTGCACCCTGATCTGCTTTGCGTTTGTCATATTCAGGCATCCCAAGCAGTGAAAATGCCGCTAAATCGTACGGACGCCACTCTACTTCTACTTGATAACGGAATGGTTTTATTTCGTAAAATTCTTGCTGTTTTGCAAGAAAAATAACTGTAGTTTCTTCTGAGAGGGAGTGAGGCAAACGTACTTCTAGCTGTGAATAAAGCAGATCCAAGCCCAGACTGCCGCCGGTAAGACGCCAGCCACCTGTGCTTTCATACCACTCTTCTTCACGTAATTTGCTGAATTGATAGGACTTTAGATCAAGAAAATTTTCCTGATTCAGGTAGGAGTGATTTATTTCTGCAGCATCGTCAAAGGCCAAAACCTTTAAAGAAAGTACTCCAAAGATGAAACTGAAAAAGACTATGTTGAAAAGAGAGAATTTTGCAAGTTGATGCAAGGTTGGATTGGCCATCTTTTCATGTCCCTCAGTTCTGTCCGGATTGCTCCTGTTCCAGTTTGGCCCATGTGTCACGCAGGGTTACTGTCCGGTTGAACACTAATGCATCCGGACGTGATTTTTTTGAATCTACACAAAAATAACCGACGCGTTCAAATTGAAAAACTTCTTCTGGATTTGCAGTGCTTAATTCAGGTTCTGCTTTACAGTCAGCAATAATCTCTACCGATACCGGATTTAAGTCATTGAGAAAATTTCTTTCTGGATCATCACGTCCTGGATGTGGGGCGGCAAAAAGCCGATCGTACAAACGAACTTCTGTAGTTACAGAATGTTGTGCAGAAACCCAGTGGATAATACCTTTTACTTTACGTCCTTCTGCTTTTGCGCCGGAACGTGTTGCCGGATCGTAAGTACAGCGGAGTTCCGTCACTTTACCGTTTTCATAAATAACCTCATCGCAACGGATTACGTAAGCGTAACGCAGTCTTACTTCTTTTCCCGGAGAAAGCCGAAAATATTTAGGTGGCGGATCTTCCCTGAAATCATCCTGGTCGATGTAAATTTCTCTTGAAAAAGGTACTTTTCGTGTTCCCATTTCCGGATTTTTAGGATGTCTTGCTGGTTCAAATTCTTCGGTTTCATTTTCCGGATAATTTGTAATGACAACTTTTAAGGGTCTTAAAACCGCCATAGCACGTGGGGCGGTTTTGTCGAGTTCTTCGCGTGCACAATCTTCGAGAACATTCATTTCTATATTGTTATCACTTTTGGAAATTCCAATACGTTCACAAAATAAACGTAGTGCGGATGCAGGATAACCTCGCCGCCTCAATCCGGAAAGTGTTAACATGCGTGGATCATCCCAACCCTCAACATGTCCTTCTTCAACCAGTTGAATCAGTCTGCGTTTACTCAAGACGCAGTAACGCAGGTTAAGCCGCGAAAATTCGATTTGCCTGGGCAGGCAGGGTGCGCTCACCTCAGCTAAAATCCAGTTGTATAAAGGACGGTGATCCTCAAATTCCAGTGTGCAAAGAGAATGAGTTACGCCTTCCAGCGCGTCCGATAAACCGTGAGTAAAATCATAGAGCGGATAAATACACCATTTGTTTGCAGTTCGCTGGTGTGAAACTTTGCGGATTCGGTAAAGAACTGGATCACGAAGATTAATATTCGGTGAAGACATGTCAATTTTGGCACGCAAAACGAGTGAACCATCTTCATATTCGCCTTTACGCATTTTCTGGAAGAGAACCAAATTTTCTTCAACACTACGCTCACGGAATGGACTGTCTTTTCCGGTTTCTGTCAATGTTCCGCGGAACTCTCTGATTTCTTGTGCATTCAGGCTTTCAACATAAGCTTTGCCTTTTTGGATCAACTCTTCCGCAAACTCATACAACTGTTCGAAATAATCCGATGCATGAGTCAGACTCTTTCCCCAGTCATATCCCAGCCAGCGTACATCTTTTAAGATCCCTTCTACATACTTCTCATCTTCTTTGACTGGATTTGTGTCATCGAAACGCATGAAGCATTTTCCGTCAAATTCATTAGCAACTCCGAAATTGAGGTGAATTGATTTTGCGTGTCCGATGTGCAAATGACCATTTGGCTCAGGCGGGAAACGGGTTACGATTTGCGGATGTTTTCCAGTTGTCAAATCTTCACGAATAATGTTACGGATAAAATCTGTTGCCGGAACCTTTGTTGTGTTATTGTCTGACATGTTTTGTTAAGAGAGTTATTTTAAGTTTTGAAGTGTTAGTCGAGTTTTTCTCAGACTGAATATCCAACTGCATTCCCGGCAAGGCCGTTGTGGAGACCAAGCATATTTTCACGCCACTCATAGATGGAATCGGCTGCTTGAAGCAGAGAAAAATCTGAAATGCAACGTGCCCACTGAAACGCTCCAAAAACAATGTAATCTGAAAATCCTGGACTTTCTCCTGCAACAAATTGCTGTTTTTTGAGAGTTAATCTTAAAGGAGTTAACATTTTTTGAAAGCTCGGCAAACGTTCTTCACGACCTTCTACAACTTCTTCCAGCGTTTTTCCGTAATTTTTTTCACGACTTTCACGGAAATAAGCTTTGTCTTTTGCAGCTAAACTATCGTGAATGTCCATTAGCAGAAATTTCACTAATTCCGAATTAAGTACTGTTTCAGTCCAAAATTTAATAAAAAGGACTTCACCGTTTTCCAGTTTTAAGGAAGGTGAATCCGGATATTCTGCTTCCAGATATTTTGCAATTTTCCAGGAATCGCTGATGGTGTTAGTGCCATCAACCAATACCGGAACCCGCTCCTGTCCGGAAAACTTGATTGCCTCTTTTTCAGTAAAACGCCACGGCATGCAATCTGCTTCCAAACCTTTATGCGCCAGAGACATACGTATCCTCCAGCAATAAGGACTGAATCTTCTGTTTTCATCGGCGCCTGCTAATTCATACAGTTTTCTCAAATTCTCTCCTGATTGAATATTATTAAATGATGGCTTCGTAAATAGTTGTCATTCCCGCTTTCGCGGAAATGACAAACATTTGTGTTATCATGACTATTTAAGGGACCATCAATTTTGTTAAATATTTTTTTGCTCATCGTCCTTTGCGGCAGAAATAATCAGTGATGAAAAAGCCTTATTCCGGAAAAGAGCATCACCATTCCATATTCGTCTGTTGCGGCAATGACTTCTTTGTCGCGATTGCTGCCGCCGGGTTGAACAACATAATTCACTCCGCGTTTAGAGGCTTGGTCTATGTTGTCGCGGAAAGGGAAAAAAGCATCTGAGGACAAACTGACCCCCCCAAGTTTGGTGAGCCATTCTTTTTTCTCTGCCGCGGAAAGTGCTTCTGCGTGGCCTTTGAAAAGACTTTTCCAGGCATGCAGTTCGGGTGCAGTCATTCCACCTTCAATGCAAAGGATCCGCGCATTTGTCCGTTCAACACTTCCAACTTGTTCATGAAAAGGCAGATTCCGGACTTTAGCATGTTGCCGTAAAAACCAGACGTCAGCCTTGCGTCCCGCCAATTTAGTGCAGTCAACGCGGCTTTGCTGTCCTGCGCCGATTCCAATCATCTGCCCATCCAGAGCATAGGCCACAGAATTAGACTGAGTATATTTTAAGGTGATTGAGGCCAGCACCAAATCACGACGTGCGGTTTCCGGCAAAGTTGAGTTTTTCGTAACGACTTCAGTCAATAATGATTTTTCATTAATTTTTATTGAGTTACGCAGTTGTGAAAAAACTACTCCACCAACTTCCCTAAATTCAAGTTCCGGAGATTTAAATTTCGGATCGGCTTGCAAAATTATATACTTTCCGCCCTTTTTTCCTGTTAATATTTTGAGCGCATCCTCATCATATTCGGGAGCAATAATTCCATCAGATACCATTTTCCGGATAATCTCAGCAGACTGAACATCGACTTTCCGGCTGAGGGCAATAAAATCTCCAAAAGATGACAAAGGGTCTGCACCGCGTGCTCTGATATACGCTGTTGCAAGAGGAGTAAGTTCCTGGTTTTGACAACCATAAACTTCACGCAGAGTTTCATCAAGAGGCACATTCACAGCTGCTCCAGCGGGGCTGACATGTTTAAAAGAAGTTGCAGCCGGAAGCCCCAGAGCTTCGTCGAGTTCCGCTACTAACTGCCATGCATTAATTGCATCGAGTAAATTAATGTAACCCGGTTGACCGTTCAGTACTGAAAAAGGGAAGTTATCTTTATCCAGAGAATAAATCGCCGCAGGTTTTTGATGAGGGTTGCTCCCGTATTTCAGCTCAAATTGATGCAGATAATTCTTCTGAATTGAAGCCATTGTTGCAGCTGTTCTTAAAGTTCAAAGCGGACGTAAGTGTGAAAGCTTTAATGGTAGCTCTTCAAACTCAAAGACTCAAGGAATCAATTGCTAATACAACGTCAAGATCATACTGAGATGATTCTTTGCAAGTTGCAGATTGAACGGAATTAAAAACGATATTTCAGCTGAAAATTACCCTCAACATCGCTCATTGAACGCTTTATCCTAACTAGCTGGACTTGACGAAATACTAGCTTAGCAAGGAAAAGAAACAGGCACTAAATTGCTGCAGAGATTGTTTGGAAGATTTCTGTGATGTGCTTTTAACTGAGTCAGTAATGTAAGTTGACTTTCAAAAGGCTACTCCCAACCAGGAATTGTTAATTTGCCTAGGCTGGATTTTGTTTTGAGGTTTGACTTGTTATTTTTCAGGGAAGAGCTTTTTTTTAATATTTTTGGTTTTGCTTCAGATGCGTTAATTTTGGCGTCAAGTGCTTGTTCTTTCCGTACCTCGACTAAACGTTGCTGGGCTTTTCTCAAGCTCAGCATATCTTGGTAACGATTGTAGTAAATGTCCGCCAAACGGCTGTTGGACATTTTATAGTGCGCCAGTGCGATATTGTAATACGTGTCAGTTTGGCTCGGAACAAGCGATTCTACACGTTTGAATGAATCAATAGACTCACTGTAGTTGCCTATTTCATAGTAGGTTAAACCAAGATTATAATGAAAATTTGGAGATTCGCTGTCCAAACTGATAGCCTTCTGGTAGTTCCAAATGGCAACCTGATAGTCCCGATGTTTCAAAGCCGAGTTAGCTTCATCAAAATAACCGAGAGCCGATTTGCGAATTTGCACATCTTCTGTACAGGCTGCAAACAACAAAGGCAACAGGAGCAACAGAAAAAATCGAGATTGAAAATTTACTGATTTAAGATACACTTAAAATTCAATTGAAATTAGTACAAGATGTAAATTTATCAAAAAAAGCAAAAACCTTAACTGCAGACTCAGCAAATGAGCTGGACTACCAAGCTCAATTTTGCGCAAGGATTGCATAATTATTCAACAAGGTTTTGCGTTTCCTTAGTTTAGCAAAACAATCATGCATAATTCATACTCAAAAACTTGGTGATGCAACGAATTTTGTTTCTGTTTTTATTTACGGCAGTCATTCTCTTCTGGGAGGTTACGGACTTTTCTGTTCAACAAGTCCAGGCGCAGAATTACGAGAAAGAAGATGAAAAAGCGCTTATTGCTGAAAAAGAACTGCAAAAGTTTATAACAGAAATGCAGACCCTATTGGACGCAGCCTCTAAGTCAGGTTTTAGCGAAAAAGAAATTCGCGAGATAACGGTTACACGCAAGGGCAAGGTAGTTCATGTCTGGGATTTTCTGGAACAGGCAAAGTTACAACAGAAAAAAGACTCTCTTGCTAAAAAAAGATTGAAACCACTTGAGAGATATTTAACTGTAATGGATATTGCAGAAGAAATGCAAAGTGCTGAAACCAAAGATTTAGACGTATTAAAAGATAAAAGCACCTTTGTCGGAGCAGAAGAAAAATGAAAATTATTGCGGTTGCAGGCGGTTCCGGCTGCGGGAAAACGCTTTTTACCGCATTTATGGTTGAGCGTTTGCCAAAAACTGTGGTGTTGCCTTTGGACAGTTACTACTATGACCGGCCGGATCACATTCCTTCTGATCAGTACGATTACGACGGATCACAAGCTTTCGATTTTGAACTTTATCAACAGCATTTAGCTCAGTTGTCTGCAGGTAAATCTGTGCAAAAACCTGATTTTGC
>Ga0114999_10008480_pt1 | contig 11454 bp, 8 predicted proteins | sample ArcticOcean_MG_C_3_FD_89820 | JGI IMG/M metagenome (GOLD analysis project Ga0114999, IMG submission 89820) | Marine microbial communities from western Arctic Ocean - ArcticOcean_MG_CB8_126 | ecosystem: Environmental > Aquatic > Marine > Oceanic | place: Arctic Ocean: Canada Basin | collected...
AGTTCGTACTGGCCGCCCATCATCAGTCCGTAGAGCAGCGTCGGGATGAGCGGTGCGAACGTGGAAAGGTAAGCGCCCATATTGGCCGTTGTATCAACCGCCAGGGCTTTGATCGTCCCGTCTCGATTGCCCGCAATGGTGCCGGTGCTGACGTGGTCGCGTCCGTGCGTGGTGGCCATGTAGGCCTCCTGGCGAGACTCGATCCACTTAATCGGACGCCGGACTCGCTTGGCCACAACCGCGGCGATGACCTCTTCGGCGTACATGTAGAGCTTGGAACCGAACGCTCCGCCCACGTCCGGGGCGATGATCCGAATCAGGTGCTCGGGGTGGTTGATCGTCAGGGCCAAGAGCAGCCGCACGAGATGAGGAATCTGGGTAGAGGTCCACATCGTCAGCTGGTTGGTGCCGTGGTTGTAGTCGCAGACGATGCCGCGCGTCTCCATGGCGTTGGGGACGAGCCGCTGGTTGATCATCCTCTGCTCGACGACGACATCGGCGTCTTTGATCGCGCCGTCCACGTCACCGCCGCCGACCTCCCACTCAAACGCAATGTTGTTGGGGGCGTCGTGATGAATCTGGGCCGACCCGGGCTTCGTCGCCTCGCCGGTCTTTACCGCCACGGGCAGGGTTTCGTAGTCCACGTCTACCAGGCGAGCGGCGTCTATGGCCGCCTCGGCGCTATCCGCCACGACGGCCGCGACTATGTCGCCGACGAAACGCACCGTGTCGATAGCTATAGGAGGGTGGGCAACCTCTTTAGTGTCGGGAACTACCCAGCCGCAGGGCACAGTGCCCTGCTCGTCTTTGAGCTGCGCACCGGTGAACACGCCGACTACCCCTTCGAATGCCTCTGCTGCCGACGCATCGATACTGGTGATCTTCGCGTGAGCGAATGGGCTACGCACAAGCTGCATGTAGTGCATACCTACCAGCTTTACGTCGTCCACGTACTTGCCGACCCCTCGCAACAGGCGCGCGTCTTCGCGCCTTTTTACACGGGAACCAAATAGGGAAGTAGTCATCGAGTCCTCCTCATATAGCCGCCTTGGGCTCCGCCAAAAGCCCGGTCACGACCCCGGTTAAACAGGGCCATTTCGCGCTGGTACTCTATCCCACCAACAGTGGTCAAAACAAGCGGCCACACAGTACCGCTAGATATCGCCGAACATCGCCAGACATCGGTAAGTTCGGCGTCGTGGGTTCCTTATAGCAGGGCGTATATCGATTCCATGTCCAGCGCCGCCCGGAAGTGGTTGGCCATAATTTGGCGACGCAGGTCGGCGTTGTGAAACAGGCCGTGCAGGTAAGTGCCCACCACCCAACCGTCCTCACCAGCCGCACCTTCTTCGTGCCCGGAGAGTTCGAACAGGGGCGCAAGCGCCTGAAGCTCACCGGGCACGGGCGACAACGAAGAGCCCATGTGAATCTCGTAGCCGGAAACGGCCATACCGGTCGCGTTGGCAAACAGTCTCTGGGAGCCAAGCGCTCGACCGTTCACCAATCGGGTCTCTTTTGACGACTCGAACGTGGTAACCACAGGGAGCAGGCCCAGCCCCACCGTGTCGCCCGACCGCGACTCAACGTAATCGGGGTCGAGGATGCGCTCGCCCAGCATCTGGAACCCGCCGCAGATGCCCAGCACCGCCGTGCCAGAGGCGGCGAGGCCAGCGACGGCGTCGGCCAGACCGCTGTCGCGCAGGTAATGCAGGTCGGCCACGGTAGTCTTGGTGCCGGGTAAAACGACGAGGTCCGGCCGACCGAGTTCTTGCACTCGTCGAACGTAGCGCAGGCCGACGCCTGGCTCTCGTTTGAGCGGGTCGAAGTCGTCGAAATTGGCAATGTGGGGCAGCACGACAACGGCCACGTCCACGACCTCTTCACTGTTGAGTGTAGGCTGGCCGGACGGCGAGTCTTCCTCTGCTATTTGCAGGCCACGCACGTACGGCACCACGCCCAACACCGGCTTACCTGTTAGCTCTTCCAGTGTCACGAGGCCGGGCTTAAGCACCTCAACGTCGCCCCGGAACTTGTTGATGACCATGCCAGCCACCAGCACCCGTTCTTGTGGGGCGATCAATTCGAGCGTCCCGTAAAGCTGGGCGAACACGCCGCCCTTGTCTATGTCGCCCACCAGCAACACAGGAGCTTCGGCGTGCAGTGCCACCTCCATGTTGACGATGTCGCCCTACCGTAGGTTGATCTCCGCCAGACTGCCCGCGCCCTCGATGACCACCACGTCGAACTCGGAGCGTAGACGACCGAGAGCCGTGGTCACCGCCTCCCACATGTCGGCCCGCCGGGAGTTGAAGTGGAATGCCTCGATGTGGCTCGCAGGCCGTCCCATGAGCACCAGTTGGGAGCGATAATCGGCCTCTGGTTTGAGCAGGATGGGGTTCATGTCGACCGAGGGCACAACACCCGCAGCCTCGGCCTGCACAAGCGTTGACCGGCCAATCTCGTGGCCTCCCGGCGTTACACCGGGATTCAGCGACATGTTCTGTGCCTTGAATGGCGCAACCGAGTGGCCGTCCTGCCTCAGCATGCGTCACAGGGCGGCGACCAGCAGGCTTTTGTCCACCGACGACCCCGTGCCCTGCACCATCAGGACCCCGGAAATAGGGCTCTCCGCCGGGCTCTAGGACTCTTCGCGTTACCGCTCATCGCTTACGGTGCCGAAGACGCATGGGTTTGACGGTGTTTTTCCTGCGGCCCTGGGCAGCACGACCGGAGCGCCGGTTTGGGGGTGGTGGGCGATCACCACGTCGGCCCCGTAGACCGCGGCTACGTTCGCCGCTGTCAGTACCTCGTCGGGCGGGCCTTGCGTGCGCACCTTCCCCTTGTGCATGAGAACCAGCCGGTCGCACCACTGCGCCGCCAGTGTCAGGTCGTGCATGGCCACCAGCACCGTGTCGTCCCGCTCCCGGCACAGCCGTTGCAGCAGGGCCATTACCGTCGCCTGCGCAGCGAGGTCCAGGTTGGACGTCGGCTCGTCGAGCAACATCACCGGCGCTCGCTGCACCAAGGCCATCGCCACGAACACCCGCTGGCGCTCGCCGCCAGACAGCGTAGAAACCGGCCTGTGAGCCAGTTCGATAATGTCGGTGCTCTTCATCGCGTCAACGGCAATGGCCCGGTCCTGCTCGCCCTCAAACTCCAGCAAGCCAAGATGCGGGTTGCGGCCCATCATCACGAGATCGGCCGCCGTGAAGCCGACCGGTGCCACCGGGTCCTGCGGTACGGCGGCGACGCAGCGGGCACGCTCCCCCGGGCCCAGGCCCGACAGGTCCGCTCCGTCCACGTCGACGCGGCCCGCCGCCGGTTTCAGCGAGCCGATTACCAGTTTGAACAGCGTCGTCTTACCGCAGCCGTTGGGCCCCAGCACGCCAACCAGTTCACCGGGCTTAGCGGCGAGCGAAACGCCCCGCAGTACCGGCTCATCGCCGTAAGCAAAGTGCAGCCCGTCCAGCGCTAGCCGGGCAGAAGTCGCCACGGCAGGGCTCGTCATCTAGCCTTCCTCGTCAGCAAAAACAAGAAGAAGGGCGCTCCGGCAAACGCTGTGATTATGCCCACCGGCAGTTCGGCCGGGCTCGCCAGCGTTCTTGCCCCCAAGTCCGCCAATATGAGAAACCCGGCACCAACCAGGGCCGACATGGGCAGCAAGAAGCGGTGGTCCGCCCCCCAAATCCGCCTGACCACGTGAGGGGCGACCAGGCCCACAAAGCCGATGACGCCGCTAAACGCGACCGCGGCAGCGGTAAGGAGCGATGCGACGCCCAGCAGGACAATCTTGGTGCGTTCGACGTTCACCCCTGCCGCACGGGCGTGGTCGTCGCCAAGCTGCATGACGTTCAGGACCCGAGCGTAGGCCAGTAAAACGACTGCACCGGGCACTACATAGGGGAGGATGAGCCACGCATGGTTCCAACGCGCCCCAGAAAAGCCACCCAGTAGCCAGGACAGGAGCGGCCTGAGACTAGGGTCACTGCGAATCATCAACAAGCTTGTAACCGCGCCCGCCAACGCCGAAACGGCCACTCCGGCCAGGATGAGAGTGGTCAACGGCAGGCCGTCGGACCTGCGTGCGACCAGATAAGCGATGGCCACGGCGGCCAGGGCCCCGGCGAACGCCGCAATGGGCAGGCCGCCCCCGACAGCGAATAGCGAGGACCCAGTGAGGAACACGACGGCCGCACCCAGACCCGCCCCTGACGCCACGCCAACGAGGTACGGATCGGCCAACGGGTTGCGGAACAACCCTTGAAATGCGGCGCCACTCAGCGCCAACACGCCGCCAACCAGCCCGGCCATGACAATGCGGGGGAACCTGAGCTTCCACAGAATGGTCTCCCCGCTAGCGGGCCAGTCGCCGTCTATGGAGACGCCTGGCAGGCGGTCCAGCGCAATGGCCACGGTGTCGTCCAGGGGAATCGCGACCGCGCCAACGCCAGCAGCGAGCACTGCGATGACGAGAACCGCGGCCGCGCCGACGGCCAGGCGAACAGCCACCCTACGCCTGACGACGCCGTAGACGCTGCCGGGCACTGGGGTCGCCTTACGGGGAACCGCTATCAGGGGAATAGCTCCGGGTAGATCTGCCGGGCCAGGTCCTCGATGCCCTGTATGAACCTCGTGCCAGGAACGCTCAGGGGCTCGCCAGGCATGCGGAACACCCGGCCATCTTTAATCGCTGTGAGGCTGGCAAAGGCCGCATCGGTGTCGATAGTAGAAAAGTCGGTGGCGATGATAATTTCCGGGTCGCGTTCCACTATCACCTCCGGGCTTATCTGCTCGAACCCGGAGACGTCGCTGGCAATGTTGTCCAGCTTCAGAAGCTCCAGCACCTCGCCGATAAGCGTGTCCGGGCCGGGCGTCCACAGCCCACCCTCGTCCCTGAAGACGCGGGGTCCGGCATCGACGCTGGTCAGAACGCTCTTGACTGCGGCGAGGCGGGTTTCGAAGTCGAGCGCCAACTCCTCGGCAGCATCCGGGTTACCGGCGATGCGGCCCCATAGCCGAATGTCGGCGGCCGTGTCCTCGAAGCCGCTGGAACGAGAGGGCAGAAACAGGACCCGGAGGCCCGCGCCCTGCAGGTCGTCCATGAAACCGGGCGAGAACAGGAAAACGAGATCCGGTTCCAGCGCGAGTATCGACTCCACGTTTATCTCGAACGCGCTGCCGACTCTCGTCACTTCGGAGGCCTCGGCAGGGAATTCGACGAAGTCGTGGGTGCCGATAATGCGGTGGCCCTCGCCGATGGCGAACAGTATTTCCACCACCGCCGAGTCGTAGGCGACAATCCTCTCCGGGGGCTCGGTGAACACGAACTCTTGGCCCGCGCCGTCAATGAGTGTGACGGGTTCGTAGACAGGGTCCCCAGTAAGTGAAGACGCGGCTTCGGAAGTGTCCGTGGGTACTGCAATAGGACCGGACTCGGGCGTCGCGGTCGGTTCGGGCACATGCGTGGCGGTCGGCTCAGGGGCTGCAGGCGTCTGAGCGAGTTCGACCTCGGCCTGCCCGCAGGCGAGCCCTGCCACGAGGGACATCAAGGCAGCAAGGGCCACCACAACTAACAAACGGTTCTTCATACCTTTTCTTCTCCTATCAACCCGGTCGCTTTATCGACCGGGTTGATAGGCACAAAAACTCCTGAAACCAAAAAAGCCCCGCCACGAGAAGTGGCAGGGCCTGAAAGTCGGTTAATGGAGCCGACGTGCCTGTACCTTTGCCTCGAAGGTCATTAACACGGGAAAGGGCAGTCGATCGGACTCGCCTCGAAATAATTCGAGACCTACCGCTGCGGGACAGTGCCGGACTCAGACCGGCTTCCTCAATTAAGCCCTGGTTCCCCCTTTTGGCTCCACCTGGAGCGTTCGGGAACTTACGGGCACCCTCATCCCAACGTTTTCAATTGTTAACCCGGCCTAAAGACCGGTTGGGGCGATGTTAAATTGGCCCGAGGGTCGTGTCAACGGCCGTTTGCCATGACCGGTCAGCGTTCAATTGTTCGAATACACCTAAACCGTTTGAATTATTTCTCAGAAATTGGTAAAATTCAGCTATAAATAGCTAGTAATTCCCGGAGTACTGCATGGCCAAAAAAAGCAACAGCAGAAACGGCGGACCCGGAAGCGAATATTCGGCCAGGGACATCCAGGTCCTTGAAGGCATGGAAGCCGTCCGAAAACGGCCGGGTATGTACATTGGCAGCACCGACCAGCGGGGCCTGCACCATCTCGTCTACGAGATCGTCGACAACTCTGTTGACGAGTACATGGCCGGGTTCTCCACCCAGGTCGATATCCACATAGACAGGGACGGCCGGGTCACAGTTGTGGACGACGGCCGAGGCATTCCTACGGACCTTCATCCCGCGACCGGCCTTTCCGCACTCGAAACAGTAATGACCACGCTGCACGCCGGGGGCAAATTCGGCGGCAAGGCCTACACCGTTTCCGGAGGCCTACACGGCGTCGGTGCCTCCGTAGTAAACGCACTGTCTGTCGAATTGTCAGTGGAGATTCGACGCGACGGGAAGATATTCAAGCAGGAGTACTCCAAGGGCAAATCGCTGTCCGAACTGGAGACCACGCAAGGCGATTCCCCGAAAGACCACGGCACGAGCATTTCTTTCACACCCGACCCGGAAATCTTTGGAGATTTCTTATACGAGTTTGAAACATTAACTCAACGGTTCAAAGAGATGGCCTACCTCAACCGTGGCCTGCTCATCCGGTTCTCATCTGAGATGCACGCCAACCTCTTGGACGGCCCCATGAAGGCCGAATTCCACTACGAGGGAGGCATCTCCCAGTTCGTGGTCGACCTCGGCCACGGTCGCGCCACTTTGCACCCGGAGCCAATCTACCTGGAAAAGCGCATGGGCTCGACGATGGTCGAAGTCGCCATGCTCTACAACGAAAGCTTCAACGAAACGGTGCTCTCTTTCGCGAACTGCATAAACACCGTCGACGGCGGAACCCACCTGACGGGCCTCAGGTCCGCATTGACCAGGGTCATGAACGACTATGGGCGCAAACAGAAAATCATCAAGGACAACGAGCCCAACCTGGCCGGTGACGATACTCGCGACGGCCTGACCGCCGTTGTCAGCGTCAAACTCACCGACCCGCAGTTCGAGGGCCAGACCAAGGCCAAGCTGGGCAACCCCGAAATTCGGTCCCAGGTTGAACAGGCGGTGGTCGAGGAATTGACCACCTATCTAGAGGAACACCCCAGGGAAGGTCGCCGCATCATCGAGAAGGCGATCACGGCCCAGCGTGCCCGCGAGGCCGCGCGCAAGGCCCGCGACCTGATCATCCGCAAAAACGCCATGGATGGCGGGCAGTTGCCCGGCAAACTGGCCGACTGTTCGGACAAGAACCCGGCAAACTGCGAGATCTACCTTGTAGAGGGCGACTCCGCTGGCGGCACGGCCAAGATGGGTCGCGACCGCATGACCCAGGCGATACTGCCGCTCCGGGGCAAGATACTCAACGTCGAGAAGGCCCGCGCCGACAAGATGCTGGCACACGAAGAAATCCGGGCCATGATCGTGGCCTTCGGCGCTGGCATGGACGAAGACATGGACCTCGCCAAGCTCCGCTACCACCGCATCATCATCATGACCGACGCCGACGTCGACGGGTCGCACATTCGCACACTGCTGCTCACGTTCTTCTTCAGGCACATGCCCAAGCTCATCGAGTATGGCCACCTGTACATAGCGCAGCCTCCTCTTTACCGGCTGTCGTCTGGAAAGACGGTCGCCTACGCCTACTCGGAGGGCGAGCGTGAGGGGATAATGTTGCAGCTTAAAAACAAGCGCAACGTAGGCCTGCAGCGCTACAAGGGCCTAGGCGAAATGAACGCCGAGCAGTTGTGGGACACCACCATGAACCCGGAAAGCCGGACGCTGCTGCAAGTAACGGTAGACGACGCTGTCGAGGCGGACTCGGTCTTCACGCTGCTCATGGGCGACCTCGTCCAGCCGAGGCGTGAGTTTATCGAGACGCATGCGCTCGAGGTACAAAACCTCGACGTCTAATCCCGCACCCTTGCCCAGTAGCCGGGGGCATTAGCCAGCACTACGTAGGACCGGGCCCGGGCCCGGTCCTCGCCGTTACCCCAATTGCACGAGCGCCGTCGTGAGCGATATCCTGCCCTGTAGCCGTCCCCTGGCCCCCGCAGCTTACTGGGGACATTTTCCAAACAAAGAAGGCAACACGGATTGACGGATAACGGTCGCTACCAAGAATTCATAGCCCGCTACCCACTCCTGGGCACCATCGGCAACACGCCCATGATCCGGGTGGCCTTCCCCCCCGGCTTCTCTCCTGCCTCCCACCCATCCGTCGCGGCGGACAGGCTTAAGGTCTACGCCAAGCTGGAGAACCTCAACGCCGGTGGGTCCATCAAGGACAGGCCTGTCCTGCGCATGATGGTCGAGGCCGTACTCGCCGGTGACCTGCCCGAAAGTAAGACGGTCATCGACTCCACCTCTGGCAACGCCGGAATCGCCTACGCCATGATCGGGGCGATCATTGGCCGCAAGGTGGAGCTGGTCATGCCCGGCAACGCGTCCGAAGAGCGCAAAAAGCGAGTCCTCGCCCACGGCGCGACCATCGTGGAGACGGACCCGCTTTTGGGGTACGACGAGGCCATGCGCGAGGTCAGGCGCAGGTACGAGAGCAACCCCGACAAGTACTTTTTCTGCAACCAGTACGCCAATGACAACAACTGGCTGGCCCACTACGACACCACGGCGGTCGAAATCCTCAGCCAGGTCCCGGACCTCACGCACTTCGTGGCGGGGGTGGGCACCGGCGGAACTATAACCGGAGTCGGTCGTCGCCTGAAAAAGCACGACCCCAGCATTAAAGTCATCAGCATTGAGCCCGGCGACTGGCGGGGAATCGAGGGCCTCAAGCCGCTCGACGAAGACAACCTAGTCCCGGAAATCCTGGACGAGAGCGTCATCGACGAACGCGTGCCCGTGGGCCTGGACGAAGCGTTCGAAATGGCTAAGGTAATCGCGTCCATGGGCATATTCGTGGGCCAGTCGTCCGGTGCGTATCTGGTGGCCGCTATTTGCGCCGCCGCAGGAGCCGTCGAGGCGGGCGAGGACGCAATAGTGGTCACCATCTTCAACGACCTGGGCGAGCGGTACTTCAGCACCGGCATGTGGGGCTAAGGCCAGGCGGCCCCGCACACATGGTCGACGACGCGGGGGAAGTGACGGGGGTCGGCGAACGCGCCCGGCAGCTTCGCGACGAGATAGCGCGGCACAACGCCCTCTACTACCGGCAGGACGCCCCTGAGATCGGCGACGCCGAATACGACGCCCTCATGGTCGAGTTGCGGGCGCTGGAGGCCGCGCACCCCGAACTCGCCAGCCCCGACTCGCCCACCCAGGTCGTGGGGGCCGCGCCGTCCAGAGGTTTCACCGAAGTTACCCACCCGGTCCCCCTGCTCAGCCTCGGCAACGCCTTCGACCCGGACGACCTGCGTGCGTGGCACCAGCGGGCCGCCGGGCTAATCGGCGACGACTTCGAAATGGTGTGCGAACTCAAGTACGACGGGCTGGCCGTCGCCCTCACCTACGAGAACGGCAATTTCGTCCGGGGTGCGACCAGGGGCAACAGCCGCGTTGGCGAGGACGTAACGGCGAACCTTCGCACCGTCGCACGGCTTCCGCAGAGCGTTTCGGGGGATTTCCCCGAAACATTCGAGGTACGCGGCGAAGTCCTTTTCCCCATATCGGAGTTCGAAAAGTTCAACGCCAAACGGGAAGCCGAGGGCCTTGCCCTGTACGCCAACCCGCGCAACACGGCCGCGGGCTCTCTACGCCAAATAGACGCAAACGAGACCGCCAAGCGGCCGTTGGACATCTACATCTACTCACTGGGGTACCCGGAAGACGGCATTGCGCTGGAAACTCACTTTGACACCCTGCGGTACCTGTCTGACCTGGGCTTCAACGTGAACCCGAAAAATCGGCTGGTCGGCACCATCGACGAAGCCATCGACTACCACCACGAGTGGGTCGAAGGGAAACGCGACCTGGACTACGCCTGCGACGGGGTCGTGGTGAAAGTGAACCGGTTCGACTACCAGCGTCACCTCGGCAGCGTCGGCAGAGAACCCCGCTGGGCCATCGCCTACAAGTTCCCGGCCGAACAGTTAGAAACCACGCTCCTCGATGTCAGTTTCAACGTTGGTCGCACCGGCACCATCAACCCCTACGCGGTCCTGGAGCCGGTCTTAATCAACGGGGTAACGGTCAGCCGGGCCACGCTGCACAACGAGGACTACATCCGTTCCAAAGACCTGCACACCAACGACAGGGTCATCGTTGAACGGGCTGGCGAGGTGATACCCAAGGTAGTCAGGTCGCTGCCTGAGAAGCGAACCGGTTGGTCCGAAGAGTTCGCAATGCCTAGGCATTGCCCGGCTTGCCGCCACAAGGTGGTCCGCCCCGAGGGCGAGTCGAGTTCGTACTGCGTCAACGCGGGATGCCCGGCTCAACTGGCCCGGCTTATCGAGTACTTCGTCTCCAAGGGGGCGATGGATATCTACGGCCTCGGTGACAAGCAGGTGACGCTGTTCCTGGAAAAGGGCTTCATCGCAGACGCAGCAGACATCTACTCGCTACACGAGCACAGAGACGAACTGTTAACGACGGACCGGATGGGCGAGACCTCCGTCACAAACCTGCTCAACGCCATTGAGGCCAGCAAAGCCCAGCCATTGGCACGAGTCCTGGTGGCGCTGGGCATCAAGTTCGTCGGTACGGAAGTGGCCGAACTGCTGGCGCGCCGATTCCGGCACATCGACGCCGTCATCGCCGCGACGGCCGAAGAAATCGAGGCGGTGCCGGGCATCGGACCGAAAATAGCGGCCAGCGTGGCCGGGTACTTCACAGACGAGGCCAACCTGGCCCTGGTCGGCAAGCTTCGCGTGGCCGGAGTCAACCTGAAAGACGAAGACCGCGACGAACCAGAGCCGCAGATATTCAAGGACTTGAGGTTCGTCGTCACCGGGCGGCTGGAACGCTTCAGCCGGTCCGAAATACAGGACCACATAAAGAACCTCGGTGGCGCGGTAAGCGGAAGCGTGAGTAAAAAAACCAGCTACGTGGTAGCGGGCGCAGATGCGGGCTCAAAGCTCGCCGCCGCCATAGAGTTGGATGTCAAAATACTCGACGAAGACGGGCTGCTCGACCTGATAGATTCTCTTTCTACAGGGTCTACGGGCCAACAGAGCCCAGGCCAATAGAGCCCGAACACTGGGCCAACTGGACACCTAACTATTCATCTTTCCCATCTGAGGCTTAAGAGGTTTCGCAATTTCCGGGAGCTGGAACTCGACCTGGCCCCCGGCATAATTCTCTTTCACGGGGCCAACGGCAACGGTAAGAGCAACCTGCTGGAGGCCCTGTACCTGCTGGCCCTG
>Ga0114999_10008481_pt1 | contig 11452 bp, 12 predicted proteins | sample ArcticOcean_MG_C_3_FD_89820 | JGI IMG/M metagenome (GOLD analysis project Ga0114999, IMG submission 89820) | Marine microbial communities from western Arctic Ocean - ArcticOcean_MG_CB8_126 | ecosystem: Environmental > Aquatic > Marine > Oceanic | place: Arctic Ocean: Canada Basin | collected...
GATTCCTTATGCCCTGGACTCCCCGTCTCCAGGGGGAGATGGATCGGGGCGTGGCAATGGCCGCGAAGTAGTTCGCGGGCGGATGTGGTGGCCAAAAAAAGGAGGATTTCAGCGTGGATTTCCGATTGAATGAATTTCAACGAGCCCTGGAGTCGAGTGTTCGCGAGTTTGTCGATCGCGAGGTCATCCCGGTGGCGAGCGAATTTGAGCACAGGGACGAGTATCCCCAGCCGCTCGTTGACCGGATGAAGGAACTTGGCTACTTCGGCGCGATTATCCCCGAGGAGAATGGGGGGGCCGGAATGGACGCCATGAGCTTTGCCATTCTGACCGAGGAATTGGCGCGTGGGTGGATGAGTCTGACCGGGGTAATCGGCTCGCATTCGATGGTCTGCTGGATGGTGAGCCGTTTCGGCTCCGAGGCGCAAAAGCGGGACTGGCTTCCGAGATTGGCTACAGGAGAAATGCGCACCGGCATTGGAATAACGGAGTCGGGCGGCGGATCTGATGTCGCGGCGCTGCGCTCTACTGCCCGGCGAGAGGGGAATAAGTACATCGTCAACGGCTCGAAGATGTTTGTTACCAACAGCGAGAATGCCACACACTTCGGCGTGATGGTGCGGACGAACCCGAACGTCGACAAACCCCATCGTGGAATCAGCTGTCTGATGATGGACCGAAATCTCGACGGTTTTCAGGTGAGCCGCCACTTCGACAAACTTGGGTATAAAGGAATCCGCACGGGAGAGGTTGTCTTTGATGATTGTCCGGTGCCCGATGATTGTCTGATCGGAGAGGAGAATCAAGGATTCCAGCAGCTCATGGCCGCCCTGGAGCTGGGGCGCATCCAGGTGGCCGCCCGAGCAGTGGGGCTTCACAGGGCCTGCTTCGAGGCGTCCGTAAAATATGCTCAGCAGCGCCATACGATGGGTAAACCCATCGCCGAGCATCAGGCGGTCCAACTCAAGATTGCCGATATGGCTACTTCCCTCGAGGCGGCGCGCGATCTTACCTACCGCGCCGCCGTCATGAAGGACACCGGCGAGCGCTGCGATCTTGAAGCGGGAATGGCGAAACTATTCGCCACCGATGCGGCCCAGCGAGCCTCCGAGATGGCGATACACATTCACGGCGGCTATGGCTATATCAAGGAACTTCCCATAGAGCGTTACTATCGCGATGCTATTTTGTTGCAGGTGGGAGAGGGTGCGAACGATATTCAGCGCATTGTTATTTCGCAGCGGCTAGTTGAAAAGTATCCGGCGCAATAGCGGTCGGGCTTAACTGGAGGGGAAATGGACAGAGCTATCTGGGGAATTTTCTATGACCTGCCCGAGGAGGGCCGGGAGGCGTATTTTGATTGGTTTCATGGTGTCCACATCCCCGAGAAGCTGGCGCGACCAGGGTATCTCTGGGCCGCGCATTATGAGGTTGTACATCCGGGCAAGGCGTTTGAAAAAGTTCTGAGCCGCCTTGGAAGGGAAGACGATCCGGCGCTGGCCTCAGGAGCCGGTTTCATCGCCCTGTTCGGGGGCGAGTCTACTCGAACGTTTTTCGATCCGAGCCCGTCTCAACTCAAGGAGACACAGAACGCCGAGACGCGTGAAATGGTGTCGCGGCGTGTCACGCCTCTCGGAATGGTGTTTTGTGAGGAGTGGCGAGTTACAGGCCCTGCAGCCGCCTCGCGCGAGGCCGAGGATATTTTGTCGCCCGCGATTCAGATGGGCCGGTACGATGCACAGGAAAATGATGAGGACCTACAAGCCTGGTACGCGCAGGAGCGGATGGCCGGCGTGGAGCGGACGAAAGGCTGCATAGGGGCAAGAAAGCTTTTAGCCGCGGCAGGAGCGCCGAGGCACTCGGTGCTTTACGAATATGTTTCGCTGGAGGCGAGGGAGGAGAACTATGTGGCGCTTGAGGAGACGGAGTGGACGCATAAAGTCCACGGCTACCTTTTGCATCCGCCGGGCTCGCCTCTGGTCGGCTCACGAATCTGGCCGCCTCAAAACCCTGACGAATAATTGGAATTCAACGGGAAGGGATCTCTTGGATGTTGGCGGGGAGTTTCGCCTACATTCTAGTTATGGATTCGAGTATCTGGTCGGACACGGTGACGATTCGGGCGTTTGCCTGGAAAATTTGTTGCGCCAGTATTAGTTCGACGAACTCCTCGGCGAGATCGGTGTTAGATGCTTCGAGGGCCTCGGGGAGAATCCTGCCGGCGCCGAGCGTGTCCGGGTTGGCCAATATTGGTATCCCCGATGCTGCGGTTTCTTTGAAGAGGTTGTTTCCTATCGCGTCTAGAGAGTCGTCTGCTGCAAACAGAGCCAGGGCCAGCCTTCCAATCGACTCGGTTGACCCATTCGTGAATGTCGCGTTTATATCGCCATTGGTGTTGATGGAGATGAAGTCGAAATCGCCTCTCTTGATTCCGTCCACACGGACTAGTCTTGTCTGGAATGCTTGTCCAGTTGCCGTATCGTTATAATCAATTGACGTGTCGCTCGAGGAGGAGAATTGCACCATGCCGTCATCGCCAGTGCCGGCCTCGGCGTCAGTCGATGTGCCGAAATTGAAAGTGATGGCCTGATTCGCCGTAGGCGCTATTCCACCCGGAACCTGCGGGTCGAAGTTGAATGGACCGGTCCCGGCCGTTACTTCTTCGCTTTCAAGCTTTCCGTCGGGGGTAAAGCGAATAAGTCCACTGGCCACTTCCTCGAGTTTGTCATCTGCCGTGTTACCGACCAAGTTCGAGCCTTTGAGAGCAGCATGCCACTCCCAGAGGTTCTCGCCCGTTTTTCGCAAGAACATCTGGAGCGCGTGCGTTCCGCCTTGATCGTCGAAAACATCAATTGAGATATTTCCCGTGCTGGTGGCGCCGGCGTCGTTAACGTCGAACAAGCCGGTGCCCACCAGGGCGGTCCCGCCGGTAAGGGCGGTCGTCGTTCCCAGGGTTCCGCCGGTCACAACGGTGCTGGCAGCGGCTACTGCGATGGTGGGTACTCCCGCGTTGGAGGGTTGATTGATGTTATAGGCGCCGCCTGTTTTTGGGCCGGTAATCTTGAATTTGTCGGTCGCCCCTTTGGTGTTGTAGTTGACTGTAGTACCCCTTAACGCGCTTGAGACGGCGCTGATCTGCTTTTCGATCTGAAATGCGAGTTCCTGGCCCGTATAGTTTCCGGCTGGAATCGTGACGCTGACGGCGGTGCCGTCAATGGTGGCTGTCAGGGTGTCGTTCACGCCGGTGAGGACATTGAAGGCGACGCCCACATCGCTTCTTTGATTGCCGCCCGTTCCAATTTCGGCGGAATCGACGGCGAGAAAGCCCAGTGTTTTCGACGCGGTTGAGGCTACATTGCTGTGGCGGAACGTGAGGGAATTCGCGTTTATGCTGTTGTTGGTGATGGTGAACTTGTCCTCGTCTTGAGAGTAGTCGACGGTATAAGTGTCGGAATTGCCGTTTTGGGCTTCAAGGGCCGTCTTAACGGCATTGCCAAGGGCTGCCCCGGTTACGGCGGTGCCTGAGATAAGTCCACCATCCGTTACCAGATCTACGGTAAGGAGACCCGAGGCGCCTGTTTCGAAAATGATCTTCTCGTTAACACCGGTGCTGATGACGAATTCATCCAGCTTGGCGGCCGAGGTGGTGGAGCCCGCCGTGCCCAAGATGGGGGCCGATGCATCGAGATTTCCGATTAAATCGACGTTCGATGTGGGTTTGCCGATGCTAGCTATTCCGCCGATTACGACATTGGCCAGGATGTTGGTTGCCACGCCGGCCGCGTCAAGGGTGAACGCCCGAACATTTTTCCCTGTTCCCTTATGAAGCAGGGTCCCGGTGCTGTCGAGCGAGAACGAGCCGTCACGCGTATAGAATTGTTGGGTCGGGTCCAGCGGATCTGCTAGGACGAAATAGCCCGAGCCCTCCACAGCGACATCCAGCGGATTGTCGGTGGGTTTGGTGTTTCCCTGGGTGATGATTTTCTGGACTATCACCTCGTTGGCGCCGTTGCCTACCTGGGTATTACCCTTTGAGCCAAGTGCGGAGGTCAGGTTGGCGTAAAAAGCCTCGGACGTTGTGGCGCGGCTGCGTTTGAAGCCTGGCGTATTCGTGTTGGCTATGTTGTTTCCGATGACTTGGATGATATCAGAGGCGTTTCGCATGGAGGAAGCACCCGTGGAAAGTCCTGGAAATACACCCATCGAATAATCCTTCCTGATTCGTTGCCGACGAAGGGGGATGAGGCGTTTACTTGGCGCCTTTTTGCCCTTTTGGCTCTCGCGGATTTCCAATCCACCCGCATAGATATTTCAAGAAAGAGTTAAGCAAGGGCCGTGCCGAAATGAATTTTCGATTTAAGTGATTGAATATAAATGACTAATCAGTTAGTTGAGAAGGGGCGATGGCTGTCCCGTGCGGAATTTTTTGCCTGAATCGGTGAAAAAATCCGCACGGGTCAGTACATTTTACCATCAATTGATTTCAACTCAGCTTTTTGCTACTCCGGCCGCCAGAACATCGAGCCCCAAACGCCCGAGAGTCTCGGCGGTGGGAATGCCGTTATCGTCCCAACCGCGCAGGGTATAGTACTCGTCCTTCATGGCTTCAAGCTCCTCGGGTGGGCAGTACATGCCCTTGTGGGGGCCATCCGGTATGGGTTCATGCATAACCCGGTGGGGGAGCGTGTCGCTGGAGCGGTCAACGCCCTCTCGAACCTGGAAGGCGCGCTCGAGGTTGCAAATGCGTTCTCCTGTTTGCTCTAGCTCGTCGGCGGTGGTGTCCCAGCCGGTCACAAGGTTGAGTAAGGTGGCATATTTTTCATTGATCATACCCCCGTAGCCGCGCTCGGCGGTGAAGCGGCACTGGGTGAGCGAGTCTCCGAGGGCGGTGAAATTCTGGGTGCGTACGGCGAACTCGGCTTTTCCCTCGGTCGTCGTATTGTCGTGATCGGCTGCGTACTGGAGGGTGGGGCGGGTGTCGTGGTGACTTCCGCCGCGGGTTCCGGTGGCGTAGCCGATCGACATGCCTTTGAGGGCGCGGGCGCTGTGGGCTGGAAGCTCAAGGCCTTTCGCGGCATAGAGATAGTTCGGCGCATCTCCACCAATTTGTTCGGCGAGGCGCTGACCGCCCTCTGCGAGACTATCACCAAAGCCGCGGCGTAAGGCTATATCTTCGAGCAGTTCGAGCATGGTGTCAGGGTCGCCCCAGGCAAGCTCCCTGCCGGTGTCCGCTTTGGTGATGAGGCCGCGCTCATAGCACTCATAGGCGAGCGAGAGGGTGACGCCTGCCGAGACGGTGTCCATGCCGAGTTCGTCGCAAAGCTGGTTGCCCCGGTGAAGCGCGCCGGGGTCGTTGATCCCGAGCATGGTGCCGAGCGAGAAAATCGACTCGTATTCGGGCATTTTCCACTTGTTGCCGTCCCATTTGCCGCCCTTCATTAGGTAGTCTTTGCCGCAGGCGACGGGGCATTTGAGGCACGTGGTGTCCTTGTCGAGATAGTTCTCGAGCATCACTTCGCCGCTGATTGGCTCGCAGTTGTCGAAAACTTCTTTCTGGAGATTGTTGGTGCCCAGCGCGCCCATCTTGTTGATCATGTTGACCAGAATTGGTGTGCCGTACTTGTGGAGGGCTGCCGTGCCGGTGCGGACATCCTCGGCGGTTTCGTTAACGTAATCGCGAAGTGCTTTGGAGTCGGGTACAGAGGTCTTGGCCTTGCCCTTGAGGGCGATGGCCTTGACGTTCTTGCTGCCCATAACGGCCGCCATGCCGCCCCGACCGGCTATGCCGTCCCGGCTTTTGCGCCAGGTGTGAGCAGGGGAGGCGAAACGAACCATGTTCTCGCCTGCGGGCCCGATGGCGAGAACATCGGCCCCGTCCTCGCGCTCGGAGATGGTGTCGCAGGCCTCGCTGATCCATTTTCCCTTAAGATCCGAGGCATCGCGGAATTCAACACCATCCTCGGTGATAGACAGGTAAATGAGAGAGTCGGCCTTGCCGTGTAAAATGAGTGCATCGTGGCCCGTGCGCTTGAGGGTGATGGGCCATGCGCCCCCGAATGTGGAGTCGAAGAAAAGACCAGTTAGCGGGCTTTTCGTGCCGATGCACGCCCGGCTGGCGCTCGGCACCGCTGTGTCCGTAAAGGGCCCGACAGCGAAGCATATGACGTTTTCGGGGGAGAGGGGGTCTGTTCCGGGCTTCACCGTTTCCCAAATTGTTTTGGCGGCGAATCCGTTTCCACCCAAATAGGACCGGGCGAAGCTATCGTCGAATTCCTCGACGCGGCTTTGCCTGGAGGTAAGATCAACGTGCAGGATTTTTCCCTGATAACCAAACATGGAAGTCCCTCTTGGAAAATAGTAGTTGGAAAGTGCGTTTCATGACTTGCTTGTGATTATTCTATCTTATTCTCATGGGATTGGGGAGGGCCGCACCTAATTCTATTGGGGCATTTCGAGGCATCTAAACCCCTCGGCGTACGAATAGCCCTTCTCCTTGCCCGTCTCCTTGGCCCATTCCCGCAATCGGGGGATAAGTTCGTTGATGTCGGCAATCTGACTCTTGTGGCAGGCCAGGGCTTTCGTTTTGAGTTCGAAGGTATTTGTGATGTCGAACCAGGTGTCCATCTTCTCGCGGCTTCCGAAGAAAACCTCTTTTGGCCGGTGAGGCTCAAAGCCATCGGCGAGCAATTCTGGGAAAAAATTTTCGTTTCCGACGGCGGGGTAGAGAGCGTCGAAGGCCGCCAGTCCGATGGCGCGGTGATCGCTGTGATATCCGTAGAAACTGTCGTAGGCATCCCGGGCCGGGTCATCTGAAATCACTAGATCGGGTTTCACCTGGCGCATAACGCGGACCAGATCGCGCCGCAGCTCGGCCGTATTGGCCAGCTCGCCGTCTGTGTGGCGGAGAAAGTGCACGGTTTTGGCTCCCACCGTTTCAGCGGCGGCTCGCTGTTCTTTTTCCCTGATCCCCCGCCGTTCATCAATTGAAAGGGCCGATGCGCCGCTTCCGCTGAATCCCTTCTCTCCGCTGGTGCAAACGAGGTATTCCACGTGGCGCCCCTCCTGGCTCCAGAGAGCGACCGAGCCGGCGCAACGAAAGTCGATGTCATCCGGATGCGCGGCGATGACGAGTATTTTTTTATGATCCATCTATCAATATTCCTGATGAGCGGCTAAGTGAAGTGATGGCGGATAAACAGCTGATTTATATATCAAGAGCCGGGTAACTCGCAAAGCGGGCAGGGAGCCACAGGCCAAATTGAAGGGCTCTTGTATTTTGATCGAACAAGAGCGATGTTAGATTACAATTAAAAGTATCCGTTATTCCAATTTGGAGGAGCGTTTTCATGGCAAGGATTACACCTGTGGGCGATGATGTGAAAGGCTCGCATGAGCCGCATTTCGAGCGCTCGCGGCAACTCTGGGGAACGGTTCCGAGCTTCTATCGGTCGCTAGCCCATGCGCCCGAGGCGCTGGAGCATATTATTGCTCTCACCAGGGCGCTCCGCAGCCAGTGGCGCGGCGAGCCCGAGCGTATGCGCCTGATGCAACTCGCTATTTTAATGCCTAGCATCATGAATCAATGTGTCATATGAACGGAGCATAACAAGGGGCTTGGACAAGCCGCCGGATTGAGTGAAGAGCATTTCAGTGCACTTGCGGGAGACTGGCAAACGAGCGAGTTGTTCGATGAACGGGAGAAAGCGGTGATACGTTGGGCCGCAGCCCTTACCGACCTCAGCGCGCCCAGCGATGACGCCGCTTTTGCCGGTGTTAAGAATATTTTTAGCGAAAAAGAAATCGTGGAGTTGACTCTTTTTACGTGTCTCTTTAACGCTTGGAACCGACTCCAGGATGGTTTTCACAATCCTGTGGAGGAGATGAGCGATCAGGTGCAGTGGCAGGATTGGGGACGCTCCGAATAGGCAGTTAGATGCGCAGCGATTAAAAGATTTGGTGGTGTGGTTCTGCTCTCTTATTCTGGGAGCGCTTTGAACTTCAGAGCTTTGATTGAGATATTAGCCCCTACGGGAATACTCGCGGCGAAAAACTGTTTTGCCGTTTAGTCGGATTTTAAACTTAGTTGGAGAGAAAACTTCTAAATCTGGTGAATTCCGGGGTCTAGGCCTTGAGAAGGAAGGCATGGAAAATCAAGTCCTTATCGGGTCGGTTGGAAATGTTTTTTGTGGGGTGTTCTGAAAATCAGGAATCCAAAGCATAGTATTAGTATGTAGATACGAATAACTGCTGGGAAGGATAAAAAATGGATAATAAGCGTGATTTTACCAGATTTGAATATCCTACAGACAGCTCTCACTCCCCATCGAATTTTTTCATTTCGGTTCCCGAACTCTCCGATGAGCCTCTTCACCCGGAAGATTTCAGCACGGGTGGGTTTAAACTGAATTTGCTCAAATGCCCCAGAATTGGCGACAAATGCACCTGCACAATCAATCTTTACGACATTACACTATCGGGTCTGGCCGCGACGGTGGTGCATATTTTCGAAAACCGATCAGACCCGCCCACTTGGTCTGTGGGTCTTTCCATTGAGATTGACGATAACGAGCGGGGTCATCTCTCGTCCCTGATGATGGCCTTCATCAAGGGCGAAAAATAGATAGCCTGCTCTGGTATCAGGCTATCGTGACAACGTCTTGATGTTGCCGGGTTATCCGGAATAGTCCACCGAATTGAGAAGTTGTCCCTTTGGTGGCCCGGCCATCAGGTCTCCCAGGTTTTCCCGGAAATTTTTATAGTGTGGCATTTCGCGGTGCGCATCCAGAGCGGCCTGCTCGCGCCAGCACTCAAAGAAGTGAAATGTGCCGCTGCCGTCCTGGGCAGTATATAGGTTATAGAAGATACAACCTTCCTCGGCGCGAGATGGTGCACACATTCCTCTTAGTAATTCTTCTGCCGCGCCTTCTTTTCCTGTCTGTGGCTTGAGGGTGGCAAAAATAAATACGCGGTCATCGGCCATGAAAATTCTCCTGGAAATTAACAATAAAAATATTTTTTAGGCGTCGAGAATGGCGTTCCATTCTGAAATGTTGTCGCTTTGCGCTTCAAGCAGGGCGCTGGTGTCGCCTTCGAGGGCGATGTTTTCGATGGTGTCGCCCTTCTGAATTTTGTTCACGACTCCCTGGCCCTCGGTGACGCGACCGAATACGGTGTGTTTCCCGTCAAGCCAGGGGGTTTCAGCATGGGTAATGAAGAATTGAGAGCCATTCGTGCCGGGGCCTGCGTTCGCCATCGAAAGCACACCCGGGGTATCGTGCTTTAATTTCGGGGTGCACTCGTCCTCGAAGGTGTAGCCGGGGCCGCCGGTGCCAGTGCCTTGGGGGCAGCCACCCTGGATCATGAAATTGTCGATTACTCGGTGGAAGATAAGGTCATCGTAGTAGCCGCGTTGAGAGAGGTTCACGAAGCTTGCCACCGTTACCGGGGTATGCTCCTCGAATAAATCGAGGTTGATGTCACCGCGGCTGGTCGTGATGGTCACTTTTAATGCCATTAAAAAACTCCTTTGAGGGAGCCATCCGTTGGAGGAAAGCCCTGCATAAATTGAAAAGATATCCCAAAATGGGAGGCTCCCCGGAGATTAACAGAACAGAGCAAAGGGGGAAATCCGGTTTGCCGCCGTGCACTTTGGTTTTCAGTGGCCCCTTTGGTAATGTCTCGCCTGTTATCCGCCCCTTTGGAACTGGTAAGAAATGATAGATTTGCTCATCTACGGTATACGGGGAGAATATCTCGCCGCCATCTCCTCTCTACTCTACGCGGTAACCCTCATTTCCATCAGAGTCGGGATGGCGGAAGGCACGTCTTTTACCGCTCTGCTGACTGTGAATTCGATAGTTTCGGTGGGGGCCCTGACGACGGCGGCGATTCGAGGCTCGCTTTTTTCGACGGCTTTTACTCCGCTGCTCTGGTTCGCCCTGATCGGATTTCTCGCCCAGGGAATCGGTACGATGACGCATTATATCGGCATAGAGCGCATGGGGGTAAGCCGCGCAACTTCGGTGCAATCTATCACGCCGCTATGGGGTGTACTCTTTGCTGTTATCGTTATTGGAGAGCGGCCCGGTGTTTCCGTGATTGCCGGGACAGTGGCCATCGTCGCCGGGGTGGGATTGCTGGCGTCCCCGGAGGAGAGGGACTCGAAGGCAGGGTGGATACAAGGGGCTGTTATTTTCCCGCTGGTATCTTCGGTGGTCTATGCTTTTGTCCCGATTCTAGCGAAATTCGCCTTTGTCTATCAGCAGACACCGGTGTTGGGCCTTGGCGTCGCTTTCGGGGCGGCTTCTATTACGATGTTCCTCGGGAGAAGGAAAATACCAGGTGGGGGAGTTATCCAGGCCAGCCCCAAGAGTCTTGGATTTTTCGCCCTGGCCGGGGTGACAAACATGGTGGGGGCGATTCTGTTTTGGAGCGCGTTGGTAGGCGGGAAAGTATCGACTATTCTTCCGGTCAGCAGGCTCTATCCTCTCTGGGTGCTAATTCTGAGCGCGGTGTTCCTGGGCCGGGCGGAGGATATCTCCATCCGGGCGGTCCTGTCCGGGGTGATGGTCGTTTTTGGCGGCGTGTTAATAACTATATATCAATAGGTTAGGCGCTTATTTCAATATTTCAGATGACTCCTTTTTTTTGCGCATCGACGGTTCTGTTTGATGTTTGTTATGTATTACATATCAGTAAGTTAGATGGTTGTTCCAATATATTGGTTTACGTAAGGTCTTGACGGATATGATGTAGAAAAAGCCTTTAATCCGTTTACTGGGGAAGCTTTCTATTCGCTTACTTTAAAGCCGCTGTGAAAAGGATTCACGCATGAGTGATTCAATGGATTCGCCCACGGGCACCGGTCAACCGGGCTCCGGCCAACCGGTCCTTCTCATTTGCCTACTTTCAGGATGGTTGGGAGTCTCCCTGTTCGCATGGTTTACCGCCAATGTGACGTTCGAGGTCTTATCGATCAAGAAAACACCTGAAATATCAAAAAAATTCACTGATATTCCCGAGGTGCGGCGCGGGCGCTTGCTTCGCCGGACGGCGGGGGCTATCAACCGCAAGATGTTCAGGGGCTGGAATGTGGTCCAGCTTCTTGTAGGATTCCTCGCGCTGGGGCTAATAATCCGCGGCCGCGGTCTCGACCGCAGCGTCGGCTTCAATGCTCCCAACTTTAAATACCTCGCGGCGGCGGTTTTTGCCGTGGTACTGGCCCATGTGTTCTGGCTTGGGCCGGGTATTGAAGAAACAGGGCGCTTGCTCGATGCCCCGAATGCGAAACTCGCAGCCGAGGCCTCGAGACGGTTTGGCATCTACCACGGCGTTTATGTCGTGAGCGACCTGCTCAAAGTCGCCCTGTTGGGGTGGCTGCTCTGGTCCGCCAGCCGCAGGGTGCGCCCGGAGCGTCAAAAAGGATGATTTTAGGCCCGCTAATTTCTGGAAA
>Ga0114999_10008482_pt1 | contig 11451 bp, 9 predicted proteins | sample ArcticOcean_MG_C_3_FD_89820 | JGI IMG/M metagenome (GOLD analysis project Ga0114999, IMG submission 89820) | Marine microbial communities from western Arctic Ocean - ArcticOcean_MG_CB8_126 | ecosystem: Environmental > Aquatic > Marine > Oceanic | place: Arctic Ocean: Canada Basin | collected...
ATTACTTTCAACAATCAACTTCTATCTGGCCCCAACGCGATTACAGGAGAATGGGGACATATGCCCCTGCCTTGGCCACAAATTCTTCAAGATGGTCACGACGAGCGACCAGGGGTCGCTTGTTATTGCGGGTTAAAGGGGTGCATTGAAACTTATCTATCTGGCCCCAGCTTAGTACGGGACCACAAACTCAACACTAATCAATCCTTAGCAACAAACGAAATTGCCAATCGGGCAAATAGCGGTGATCAAAAGTCTGAAGCAACCCTTACACGCTATGAACATCGCTTAGCCCGTGGGCTCAGCAATGTAATTAACCTTCTGGACCCAGATATTATTGTATTGGGCGGTGGGATATCTAATATTGAACGGTTATACTACAATGTGCCTCGTATTTGGGAACAGTGGATCTTTTCTGACTATAGCGACACCCAATTGCTAAAAAATGAACATGGCGATTCTAGTGGTGTGAGAGGTGCGGCTTGGCTCTAAAATTTTTTAGCAGTCAGATTTCTTTAATATCTCTATTTCATTCAGCTTCAAATCCAATGAAAACATTTCAAACTCTTGCTTAATGCGCTCAGCTACTCCATCAGGCCGATAGTTTATATCGAGCTCAAATTCAGGTTGCTCCCTTTTTGCCTTCATAGAAAAAAAAGCCATTCGAATATGCTGAGAAGAATTAGTTTTTGACTTCTTTGCTTTAGGATTTGTGATCAACGCATTGATCTGGTATGGGTTTTCGAGACTGGCCCCATCGAAAACTACTCTCGAAAATATAAGCTGCTTATTTTCCCCAGCTTGAAGCATCTCAGCCAAATGGTGTGTTGGAAACATAGTTTCTTCCGGTAGCTTAATTTTCGTCCCTAACGGACTTGAAAATTCAGCAGTCACAGTGCCACTTTTCGAATCACGTCCGGCTTTACCCCCCAAAATCTCAATAATGTCTCCGTCTCGACTATGATGTACATTAAATCGATAGCTCATACCGTCTTTCGCTTCCAAGCTCGAAAAAGCCCAAATGGTCTCAATTTCACTTCCTTCTGAATAATTTATTTTCAAAATCACTTTAGTTTCAGAAATCCAGAAACCGCAGCTATCTTGAAATTGATAAGCCATAGTACCACTGGCTCCACTAATACCAGATTTAGAACTCGCTTCTACCAATGACATTTTATATAAAGCGCGGTGAGAAACTAGTTCAACACCAGCGATCGCACTCTGAACAGAAGTTAATACTAACACTGCCATAAAATTTAATATAAGATTGCGCAACATATGAACCCCATCATCCTTTTCTGTAACTGCATACCTGATACTCAGTGACTCGTTAAATTCTACGGTGATTATACAATCAATGTCTAACTTTCTGCGTCAGGATTTATGAAACATAACTGAAGATAATGTCTTTTTTTAGTATTCTTTGATAAGTAGTGCTTGATAAAAGTTAAAAAACTCTGATCTAACTAGTTTAACGTGCCATTAAAGAATTAATTCAATTAACTAATTTCTTTGAAATAAAATTTTATTTGATAAACTGTTAAAAAGCTCTGAACAAGATCGATAACAGCAGAAAGTAAAATGAGCCAAGTATTAAAAATCTAGCTGCTATCCCAGGCTAAACAACAAACGCTAAACTAACGCCAAGTCCGTATTTAAGCTTTGAATAATCTGAGGCAAGTCAATAGTAAGCTGTTGGTTCCATTGCAAAGAAACGAGGAATGCTTAACAAGTACAAGTATCAAAGCACAAATTAGTAATCATTCAAATGCCAAATGTTCTCACACTCTGTTTGCATCGCCCCCTATTCTTTATATTTTAGAAGTAATTAATAGCCAATAAAGCAACTCAGGCCGTTGATCTAAAAAAATATCTGTTTAAGTGTGAGCTAATGTTCGTCAAGCAGGCCGTAAAGAAACACTATTCTCATTTTTTCAAAGTTGCTATCTCTTGAGTAAAATTAGTGGGCGTTTTTGAAAACTCAGCGAAACGCCATTCAGATGGATCTACCCTGATTGCCCAGGTATCATGGATTTTTTTGCGTGCTAGGGCTCGGTGAAGGTTTTTTTCACGACCACTTGTTACAGGTCCAACAACAACTCGATATACAAGAGGGCCTTCTAGATTTGCATTCAATACAGATGGTGCCAATTTGGCAATTCTACCTAACAATCTCTGAGCATTTTTTGCATTATGGAAGCTACCAACGACGAAATAAATCCCTTCCGCCGGCTCCATACCTGACGTGATACGTTTAATTGGTAAATACTCCGCAACCCGCACTTCGGTAATGGGATTACGAGTTTCCATAATTTCAACATGGGGCGTTGTGGATAAAGTTGCACTAACACTTGTATCGTTAGGAGATGATAAAAAAGAGTTAACAAGATTTGGACCAAAACTAACTGTTTTTGTTAAACCTGATTTCGCTGGCGACGTTACTACATCACCAGCGATCATAGTGTCACCAGATATAGCGTTCCGGCAAAGTTTGCCGGCAGTCACTCCACGCCAGACTGCACAATCTTTTTGGGCAAGGATGGATAAGCCATGATCAGCAACAGATTTTTTAGTGGCCAGCATTGAAATGCCATCTACCGCCCATGAAGCTATTTGTAAGGGCACGGGAATAGCACAACCAGCAACTAGCAAGGCTCCAACAATTAGTATTAAAAAAATACGCATTTTTTTGTTCCTGGATTGTCATTTTTAATATTCAAATGACTACCTATAAACATTTTAAATTCACGGTTCCTGCAACCTCATATATAATTATGGCTGCAAAACAGCAACTTAGGCAACTTAATAATTTATTAACAATTTAGTATCTTCAACAAACTGGAAATTCGGATCATGTTTCTATAATATCTCCAACTACATTAGTAGAGTTTATATTGCCTGTGGGCCATCTACAGCCCGTTTCAAATTAGGTTCTTTGATTTGTAAATGAAGTTCTTTTAGATGCCGTTCTTCAGCAAATCCAGGAGCAGCCATTAGCAAATCCTCTGCCCGTTGGTTCATTGGAAATGCAATGACTTCACGGATATTTGGCTCATCCGCCAACAGCATAACCATCCTGTCAATTCCTGGAGCAGATCCTCCGTGTGGCGGGGCTCCAAACCGAAAAGCCCGAAGCATACCACCAAATTTATCTTCAACAACCTCAGGACCATAACCAGCTATTCCAAATGCTTTCAACATTATATCTGGACGATGGTTACGAATAGCACCCGATGATAATTCAACACCATTACAAACAATATCATACTGGTAGGCTAGAATATCCAGTGGATCCATCGTTTCTAACGCTTCCAACCCTCCCTGGGGCATCGAAAATGGGTTATGTGAAAACTCAATTTTACCTGTATCTTCGTCAAGTTCAAACATCGGATAATCAACAATCCAACAAAAATCGAAACGTCCTTCAGATCGTAGGCCCATCTCATCGCAAATCCGCTCACGAGCTAAACCCGCGAATTTAGCTACATCTAATTTCTTACCACAAACAAAAAAAACAGCGTCACCATCTTGAGCACCCGAGATTTTTTTTATATCAGCGACGCGAGATGCTTCTAAGTTCTTGGCAATTGGCCCTTTAGCTTCCCCGTCAGCAGCAAAGATAATGTATCCCAAACCACTCGCACCCTCATCCCGAGCCCAATCGTTAAGCTTATCAAAAAAGCTACGTGGACGATCAGCAGCACCAGGTGCGGGTACTGCGCGAACTATATTACCCTGGCTCACAAGTTTCGAAAACAAACCAAAACCAGAATCGCGATACTGTTCTGAAACGTCAGAAATAATGATCGGGTTGCGCAAATCAGGCTTGTCCGAACCATATTTCAATAAAGATTCAGCATAAGGAATCCTTGGAAATGCACCTTTAGTCACTTCCTGACCATTTGCAAACTCTTCAAAAATACCACCAAGAACAGGCTCAAGTGCTGCAAAAACGTCGTCTTGTTCAACGAAAGCCATTTCCAAATCAAGCTGATAAAATTCACCCGGAGAGCGGTCTGCGCGGGCGTCTTCATCACGAAAACAGGGGGCAATTTGAAAATACTTATCAAAGCCCGAAACCATCAAAAGTTGCTTAAATTGCTGTGGCGCTTGCGGAAGCGCATAGAATTTTCCCGGATGCTGGCGACTTGGAACCAGGTAATCACGTGCGCCTTCAGGTGAAGACGCGGTTAGAATTGGTGTCTGAATTTCCAAAAAACCCAAATCAGTCATACGACGACGAATCGATGAAATAACTGCCGATCTCAGCATGATGTTTGCGTGGATTTTTTCACGGCGCAAATCAAGAAATCTATAACGTAAACGAATATCTTCGCCTGCCTCAGAATCTCCAGCAACTTGCATTGGCAGAACTTCAGCCGAACTTTCAACCGTAATTTCATCGATACGAACCTCGACTTCCCCTGTTGGCAAATTTGGGTTAATCGTTTCATCTGAGCGTTCGACAACGTGACCCGTAACCGTAATTACGCTTTCAGGCCGTGCACTTTCGACCGTTGCAAAAAGCGGACTAGAAATATCAATTACACATTGGGTCAGGCCATAGTGATCACGCAAATCAACAAATACCAAATTACCATGATCACGTTTGCGGTGTATCCATCCGGAAAGGCGAACGGTATCGCCGTTGTTAGCTGCTCTTATTTCGGCGCATGTGTGACTTCTGTATGAATGCATGTCTCTTCGCGGCTCCACAAACAGTTACGCCTTTGGCTGCCGGCCTTCAAAATATCAGTTATGTTGTTTTAATCCACTTAATGCGGTTTAATACCGAGCTTGTTTACACCATTTTTGCGGGGTTTAAAGGCCTGATTTAAGTAATATTAGTATTCACATAGGTAATATTACTTAGATCTATCATTTGTTCCCTAGAAAACCACCTCCATCTGCATACCTCGATAAATAATAACAACGGATAATATATAATGCACATTAATTTGTCAGCTAAGTTGTACAGTAATTCGGCACCAATAAAGATACACCCGTAACCCGTTTGTCATGATTTCAATACAAATAGGGCATTGACTGTTCGGTGTTTGCCATATACCTCAAATCCATGCTTTTAATAACGAATAATACTAATCTTCGTGCTTTATGCCAACGTTTGGCTGGAACTGATTACATCACAGTCGATACAGAGTTTTTACGTGAAAAAACTTACTGGCCACAACTGTGTTTAATTCAAATTGCCAATGATGATGAAGCCGCAGTTATAGATGCGCTTGCACCCGGAATAGATTTATCGCCAGTATTTGATATTTTAAAAGACACCAGTGTTATGAAAGTCTTCCATGCTGCTCGGCAAGATATGGAAATTTTCTATAATTTAATGCATGAGCTACCAAAGCCTATTTTTGACACACAAATAGCCGCCATGGTTGATGGCTTCGGCGATTCTGTTGGTTATGAGCAGCTCGTTGCCAAACTGGCAAAAGCAACCGTAGATAAAAGCTCCAGATTTACTGATTGGTCATTGCGGCCGTTAAGCGCCAAACAAATAGATTATGCGGTTTCAGACGTCACACATTTGCGAGTTGCCTACAAAAAACTTGCCAAAAATCTAGAAGTCAAAGGCAGAACAAGTTGGATCATTGAAGAAATGCGAATTCTCACACGTGATGAAACCTATAACGGTAATCCGAACTATGCTTTTAGAAGGATCAAATCACGGGCTAAGTCAACTAGATTTTTAGCTATTTTACGGGAATTAGCTGCATGGCGTGAACGCGAAGCTCAACGGCGTGATGTTCCGCGAAACCGGGTTTTGCGAGATGAATCTTTGGTTGAAATAGCCCATCACACACCAAGTAGCGTAGCAGAATTATCTAGAACTCGTGGCTTAGGTGATAAAACAGCCGAAGGTCGCTATGGAAAAGAACTTATGGAAGCGGTTCTGCACGGTCAAGCTGTACCCAATGAAAAGTGCCCTGAACTCCAAAATAAACCCGAAATGCCCCATGGAATTGGCCCAGTTACAGACATGCTAAAAGTTTTGCTTAAATTAAAGTGCGAAAGCCATGATGTAGCACCTAAACTTGTGACTTCTAGCGCTGACGTTGAATTGCTGGCTGCATTTGGGGAAAAAGCTAATATCCCATCCCTTAAAGGATGGCGTCGGGAATTATTTGGTGAAGATGCTTTGAAAATACGAACCGGTGAATATGGCCTAGCCGTTCGTGGTAAACAGCTGGTATTAGCAGAATTAAAGACAAACAAAACCTAACTATTCTATAACCGATGCTCGACCTAAGGCTTGGGCTAGAGTTTTAAAACGCCGCCTCACAGCATCACCCAAAAAAAGATCGCGTTCACCAGCGGTGTCGTTTGGTAATTGAAGGTGCACCCTTTTTCTATCCATTACTAATCGCGTTATTTGTAGAATTCCAGGTGCTGAACCTGAAATTGTATGCGCCAAACGCAAAGCTAAACCCACAATATTAGCATGGCCAGAATCATGGGGAGTCATCAATAACTGAACAGATTTAACAAGTTTATTTCTTGGGTCGCCATTATAGCGGACAAATATAGCCAGTGATATGAACACTCGATCAGCATGGCTTAAACCAGAAAAAGGGAGACGCAGAGTGCGTAAGAAAGAATGTTCAGCACGGTAATCAGGATGTTCGCTCCAACCTATATCCGACAAAATACTTGCCGCCAAACGGAGCCGGCTTTCCTGATCTCTGCTAGGTGGGAACAACGGTGAAATCCAATCAAAAATTTCTTGCCCCGTAATAGAAAAACGCCCAGTTCTCTCTGCCATTGTAGCACACCCACTAAGCAATGGATCTTGGCTACTTATACTTGGGGGTAGCATTTTAAGTAAATGCCCTTCACGCATACTAAAGCCAGAAAAAATAATTTTCCTGGCCATTGTTCGCTCTAACATAGCAACCAAAACCATGGCAGAAAATGGCAATGCTTGGGCACGGGCTTTGGTAATTCCAGGGATTCCCAAAAGTGTATTAGAACTCAAATTTTCAATAAGTCGACACATCCTGAACGCGTCTGTGTTCTTCAACGTGTAACCGTCAATAACGTGTAAAGGGTATTTTGTTTGTTCGATAATTACACGTCCCAAGGCACGCCATGCCCCCCCAATTACAAATAGGTCGCGACCTTTTCCATCGGCCAGCCATGTCAGCAGTGTTAAATTTTTATTAACAATATCTCGAGCATTTTTAAGATCACCTTGGGCGGCTTTTGGCAAACGCAAGTGGCCAATAGGCAGCGAAACTGCTCGGCCAAAATCACCTTGGTTCAACTCAACCAAATCAACGCTCCCACCACCCATATCAACCAATATTCCATCAGCATCAGGGATACCACTCAAAAGCCCTAGAGCAGCCAATTGAGCTTCTTCAATGCCCGTGGGAATTTCGATTTGAACACCCAAAGCTAACTCAGCCCGCCTAACGAACTCAAAACCATTGGATGCATCACGAACCGCAGCCGTTGCCAAGAAGTCCATGCGTTCAACCCCCATGGAAGCTCCAAGGCTAATAAACCGGGCTAGGCTGTTCATAGCGCACTCGACCCCTGCTGGGTTCAAGCGACCTGTAATGGCTAATCCGTGGCCTAACTGGCATGAGGATTTCTCGTTAAATATAGGCACTGGTAATCGGTTCGGTGTATCATAAACTACCAAACGAACAGTGTTTGATCCAATATCAACCACGGCCATACGACCTACAGTTTTTTTAGTTAACTGATTAGAAATGGCCTGGATTGATTTATTCATTGTTAGATTAACACCCTGATTGCCCTTGTTGCTTACCTTTAGCGACTCGGCCTTTTTCGTCGCCCCGACCAGAGTGCGATATATGGGTCAGGAAATATTCATGGCTTGAGAAATTACTATCACTTACATGTCGCGTATATTTCCCATCACCAGATAAATTCCAACTTTGCATTTCATCCTTTAAATTAATTGCCATAATTTCATTCAAGACTTGACGGTGAACGGTTGAATTCTCAATTGGGACTAGAGTTTCAATCCGGCGATAAAAATTACGTGGCATCCAATCAGCTGAAGACACAAAAATTTTTGCATTGGCTGACGGCAAGTCTTCACCATTGGCAAAGCAAACAATTCGCGCGTGCTCTAAAAATCGACCAACAATCGATTTTACCCTGATATTTTTGGATAACCCTTTAATTCCAGGGCGTAAACAACAGATACCTCGAACCACCAGATCTATCTGAACCCCTGCCTCAGATGCCATATATAAAGCATCTATGATCGCGTTATCGACCAACGCATTTAGTTTCGCCCAAATGGCCGATGGCTTTCCAGCACGAGCGTTTCCTGTCTCCACAGCGATTAGGTCAAGTAAAGTATCGCGTAAGGTTAACGGCCCGAACGATATCTTTTCCATGGCATCGGGCTTGGCATGTCCAGTCATATAATTGAAAATTCTGCCAGCATCCCGACACAACGCCGGATCACAAGTAAAGAACGACAAATCAGTATAGGTTTTGGCGGTAACCGGGTGATAATTACCCGTACCATAATGGACGTACGACCTTAGTCCATGAGTTTCACGACGGATAATTAAATTAACTTTAGCATGTGTTTTTTTGTCTAAAAATCCATAAACTACTTGAGCCCCGGCGCGCTCTAAGTCTCGAGCCCAGCGCAAATTTGCTTCTTCATCGAAACGTGCTTGTAATTCAACCATAGCGGTCACTGATTTACCAGATTCGGCAGCTTCAATCAGCGCGTGAACAATTGGTGAGTTATTGCTGGTTCGGTATAACGTTTGCTTGATAGCTACTACTTTTGGGTCACGTGCGGCTTGACTAATAAATTGAACGACAGCATCAAAAGTTTCGTAAGGGTGATGGACTACAAAATCTTTTTTACGTATGGCAGAAAATATATCACCCCCTAAATCCCGGATGCGTTCAGGAAATCTAGCGTTAAAGGGTTTAAACAAAAAATCTGGACACTCATCAAGCACTAATTCCATGGTGTCGACCATACCAATAAGACCATCCAGCCCCACCGCATCATTGCGATCAACGTTAAGTTCGAATGTCACTAAATCCAATAAATCGTCTGGCATATCAGCATTATAAGTCAGACGTATAACTGACCCCCGGCGCCGTTGTTTTAAAGCGCTCTCAAATGTCCGGACCAAATCCTCAGCTTCTTCATCGATCTCCATTTCGCTATCACGTAACACACGAAAACAACCTGTTTGTTTGATTTGGTAATTTGGGAACAAGCGATCTAAGAATAAATCAATAACAGCTTCGATTTGAATAAAATGGATCCCTTTACTGGGCAAACGAATAAATCTCTCAAGTAGACTTGGGATGGGTAACAATGCACGAAGAGGCTCTTCTAAACCGTTATGTTCAAGCATATAAATCAAACAGAACCCAAGGTTTGGGATGAACGGGAATGGATGTGAAGGGTTGGTTGCAATTGGCGTTAAAACAGGAAAAATATGCTCAATAAAATAACTCTCAAGCCAATTGAACTCTTGCGTTGTAAGCATGCACCCACCATTACAGACTTGAACACCATTGCTGGAGAGTCCAGCTTGCAAAGCATCCCAGCATTCGTTCTGTTCGGCCATCAATTTCACGGCATCGGCACGCACAGATGCTAACTGTTTGTGGGGTGACAAACCGTCATCACTGTTTGTCTTCACACCGGCTTGTACCTGGCCTCGTAATCCGGCAACGCGAACCATATAAAATTCATCTAAGTTCGATGCTGAAATCGACAAAAACCTCACGCGTTCAAGTAAAGGATGATTTATATTACAAGCTTCTTCGAGGACCCGTCTATTAAAAGACAGCCATGAAAGCTCGCGATTTATGAAACGTTTGGGCGATTTAGAAAGGGTCATATTTCAAACACTTTCAAACAATTAAATAACATCGATGAGAGATTTAATCGAGTTCAAGTTATGTTCTATAGCGTTGCTTGCAAGTAAATTTATTTTCCTCATTATTAAATCTTAACGAATACTAGCATCAATGTCATTAAAACCTTGAAGGTTGCCCAGATAATTACCACCATCGATCAATATATTTGGACTTAAACATTGCGTTAGAATTTTACCCCTACCCTCATCAGTTGTGATATAGTACAAAACGGTCATGACAGATCCACGTCCTAGGGTATTAATTACTTCAGCTGTAGTTTTCGACGGCTCTGGGTTTCGGGCCAAATAGCCACATCAACACCTTCACATGCCAATGAAATATAACAGATTTTTCCTAGACCTTTAGATGAACACAAAAAAAAATTCCCTGAAGTACGAAAATCCATTATTTTTCACTAGAACAGTCCAAATTTTTTAGCACCTGCTTCATCAAAGTAACAGTTATTTTCTTTTTTGAGGCCAATGCCATGCGGTCAGCATTTTCAACAATTTGTTGAACAGCTAAGAACGAGCGCTCCATCCGACTGGCAGCGTAAATAATCACTTCACTAGAGACTTGAACTTGCCGGTCAGCAAATATTTTAACCAGCAACGCTACAATTAGAGAATCTTCTGGCGGGCCAATTTCAACGCTAATTGCAGAGTTCATGCGAGATCGTAAATCAGGTAAAGTAATCCCCCACCGAGTTGGCGGCACCGTTGCGGTAATTAAAACTCTATGAGATGCCTCTTTAACAGCATTGTAAACGTGCAAAAGTGCCTCTTCTTGGTCAGAGCTAAGTATACCGTCTACATCTTCGATAATAAGGTCACTAACAACATTAGATGCCGCACAATCAAATTCATTAGCGGTAATTTTTTTCGCACCAGAATAAGCTGAAAATACAGCTGCTAAATGGCTTTTACCTGAGCCCGCGGGGCCAAAAATAATCAACGCTGGTGTTGGCCACTTCGGCCATATATCAATCCAACTGATAGCTTCTCGGTTACAATCAGCAACCAAAAAATCTTCACCACTTAGAGCTGTTCGATGTTCGAAGTCGAGCGTTAATTGTTTATCTGCATTCACACGCTGTTATCCTTAACCACACCATTTTTAGTACCGCTGTAAAGCTCACTTGCCATATACCGTGCCAAGCCGAAGCGAATTAAAACACCAATAACTGCTGCCGCTGGAACGGCAATAAGCACACCCGTGAAATCCATCAAAGCTCCACCCACTAATAAGGCGAATATAATCCACAAAGGATGCAAACCAACTCGGGTTCCAACTAAGCGAGGTGTTAGCACATAACTTTCCAACGTTTGACCAACCAAAAAGACACTCCCAACAATTGCAATCATAGACCATTCAGGGAACTGAACAATTGCAATACCAAGGCCAACAATCATTCCCGTTGCCGCTCCCAAATAGGGGATGAAAGAAATGAGCCCAGCACAAACCCCCACCATCAGACCCGATTTTAGACCGATAACACTTAGGCTAATACCATAAAATGCACCAAGAACTAGACAAACCGTCGACTGA
>Ga0114999_10008483_pt1 | contig 11449 bp, 8 predicted proteins | sample ArcticOcean_MG_C_3_FD_89820 | JGI IMG/M metagenome (GOLD analysis project Ga0114999, IMG submission 89820) | Marine microbial communities from western Arctic Ocean - ArcticOcean_MG_CB8_126 | ecosystem: Environmental > Aquatic > Marine > Oceanic | place: Arctic Ocean: Canada Basin | collected...
CGATGTAAGCCATGTCCACATGGTCCGTCACATCCGCCAGCGTCGTCCCGCGGACAGGGTCGTGAATGAACAGCTCATGCGCCGAGCTGAACCAATGCTCAATCGCACCGCCGACAATACCTGCCCCTATGATGCCGACTCTCATCGAATTCCCCGAGTGGTTGCTGCGTTATCATCATGACCGAAGTCATGCAGAATATTCCGGCCCGTAGGGCCGCCACTGAGAATGAATACCTCGCTCATCGGTGGACCGGTTGTATTGAAGAGTCGATGCTGCGCCGTCGGTTTGTATGGGCCGCGACGAGGGCAGTGTGCTGGAATTGCACGCTGAGACACCGACCCTGTCCGCCCCTCTGAAGATGTTCCAGAACCTCCGAGAACATCGGCAACTTCTACGGCACTTCGTTTCCAGGGATATGAAGATGCGATATCACGGTTCAATCATCGGTTGGGGTTGGTCGATTGCAGAACCTCTCGCCTTGACTGTGACATTCTACATTTTGTTCTCCATTCTATCCGATAGTACCGATCCGTATCGACCGTTCAACATCCTCATTGGAATTCTTGCATGGTCCTTTTTCGCAAAAACACTGTCGCGAGGAACAACAGCACTACAGCGAAACTCCGGTCTGATTCAACGGATTTACTTCCCCCGTGAAATTTTCCTGTTCTCACAACTTGGCTTCCAACTCGTCCAGTTTCTACTCAGTATGTTTGTCATCATTCCGTTGTTGTACCATTACGAATTGATGCCCACCGCCCAGATTCTGTACTTTCCTCTGGCAATATTGTTGATGGGTATGCTCGCCATTGGGTTGGCATTCTTCACCAGCATCATTCAGACCAAGGTCAGGGACATGGAGCATATCGTCACCCTGGTGATTCGAATTGGCTTTTACATGACTCCAGTGTTCTACAACTTGGACATGATCACCGGCCGACGCATTCCGGCTGAGTACAGTGACATCTATCTCTATCTGAATCCGATGGCCACTTACCTCACCATGGTTCGGAGCGCATTCACTGGCCAACCCCTCGGGATTGACAACATGCACCTGTGCGTGACCATTTCAACGACCGTGATAATTTTCTTGCTCGGCTCGATGTTCTTCATGCGTAGAGAGCGCAAGGCGGTGAAGAATCTATGACAGAAATCGCCATCCAACTCGAAGGCGTCAGTTTGGATTACCCAAAGCACAAGTCCGGCGGAGGACTTCTTCGCGAGGTTATGACGGGTCGGTTTAGGAAGACACGTGATGCAGCGGCTTGGCATCGAGCCGTCCAAAACCTCGATCTCACAGTGAACCGTGGTGAAGTAGTCGGCATCATCGGGCCAAACGGTTCTGGGAAGAGCACCCTGCTTCGCGTCATCGCAGGCATCTATGCACCCGATGAAGGCATTGTTCGGACCCGTGGGCGCATCACGATGCTCGCCGGTGTCGGAACCGGCTTCAACCGTGAATTGACCGGTCGTGAAAACATCATGCTCACTGGCAGCATCTTTGGTTTTGATCGACAGCAGATGATTGACATGGCGCCTTCGATTATCGATTTCTCTGGCATTGAAAATTTCATAGACGAACCTTTGCGAACTTATTCCTCAGGAATGCGCGCGCGCCTCGGATTCTCAATTGTCTCGCACATGGAGCCCAACATTCTGTTATTGGATGAAGTGATGAGCGTCGGTGATCACGATTTCAGAAAACGCTCACGTGCTCGTATCGAAGAGATGGTTCGAGGAGATGCCACCGTGGTCATCGTATCCCATTCCGTCAATCTGATGCGCGATTTGTGCGACCGTGTGTTCTACATTGAGGCTGGGCAGCTTAAGACGAGCGGAGACGTAGAGGACGCCATTTCCAAGTATTTGTCAGAAAAGGGCGGTGACTGAATGGAAGAAATCACACCTCCTGATTTTCTGGACCCCTTAGAGGGCGAAGGGGAAGTACTCCAATTCAGTTTGGCTCAAGTCGAGTACTTGCGGATGGAGTTTGAGCGTCAGAGGCGTTGGGTGGGTACCCTATCTGCACGAGAGAAGTCGGCCATGGATGAATTGGATGCGATTTCGCACTCTGTAAGTTATCGATTGGGGAGATTCCTCACCTGGCCCCTCCGTCGCCTGCAGAAATTGTCAGGGAGACGTAAGGTCCAGATTCATCATTTCGTTGAAGATAAAGAGGAAGATGATGAGACTTCGAACCTGTTCCCCTCGAGCCTTCTCATCACCCCCGAACTTCTTCCAGAGAGTGGGGCTCAACAGAAACCAGATTTGTTGGTCGAGGAACTTCTCCTTTCTGTCCGCCGGCACAGTCTCGCAGTGAATGCTGCTAGAGATCTGATTATGGACAGTTCATTCGGTGTTTCGGATGAGGATATGCTCGATGCTCTGAATCGTGTGATGAACCATATGATGCGTGTTGGCGAATATCGACCCTCGATTCGCAATGTATTCGTTGGTTCAATTCGAGCGTTAGCCCAAAGAGAAGCAGCCACAGCACTTGAGTTCGGTGAAAAATGGGCGGATGATGTCGATGATGCTCGCGCATATCGTACGTTAATTCAGATGCATGGAAGAAGTGGTAATTTTTCAAGACCCATGGAATTGTTGTCTCGGGTACCGAGAGATGAATGGAGGCGCGAACAGACCGCACGCTTCAGTACGGCCTCCCGCCTTCTTGAATCGGGCCTGATGGCCAACTACCCTGCAACGAAAAAAATTGAGTCGATTGACAACAGTATTCTCTACCATGCTGCACAGAGCATGCCTCACTCAACATCAGGATATTCAATTCGAACACACGGATTGGTGACTGCAATCAGAAAATCAGGGTGGGACGCCGAAGTACACCTTCGTCATGGATATCCATTGGATCGCACGGATTTCCGTGGTGAGGAAGTTCTTGCAATGGAAAAGATTGATGGCACCCCCTATCGCTTTTATCCCTATACAGAAAACCAACCCGCACATATCATCAATTACGCTGAGGTTTTCAATTTCAGTCAATTAGAGGAATACCAGGGTTCAGCCGTTCGCACTCTAATGAGCCAAGCCAAGGAAACGAAACCTCAGATTCTACATTCCGCATCCAATTTCGTCGTGGGCCTAGCGGGAGCCGAGGCTGCCAAACGACTCGGGATTCCTTCTGTTTACGAAATTCGTGGATTATGGCATTTGACTCAGGCAACCAAACGCCTTGGTTACGAAGCGTCGGATCACTACAATTTGTCAGAGCGGTTGGAATTTGAGGCGGCAAGGAATTCGGACCATGTTTTCACAATCACACATGCTCTCAGAGACATTTTACTGGAGAATGGAATCGAACCAGAAAAGGTCAGCGTTCTACCGAACGCAGTTGATCCTGAAAGATTCGATATTGCGCCACGAGATCCGGAACTGGAGGATGAATTGGGCTACGGGGGCAAGGTCGTCATCGGTTACATCGGTTCATTAGTCGAGTATGAAGGTCTGGAATTACTCCTAGAAGCCGTTGCTCAATTGAAGAATGAACTGGGTGATGTGTTCCGATTACTGATTGTTGGCGACGGATCAGTGCATGAGAAATTACGAAGGATGACACGATTCCTAGCCATAGAGGATATTGTCACGTTCACAGGTCGAGTGTCCTACGATGGGGTCGAGCGCTACTATTCGCTCATCGATATCGTGCCTCTTCCTCGACTTGGATTACGCGTCTGCGAATTGGTATCTCCCCTCAAGCCGTTTGAGGCTATGGCGACAGGCAAGGTCCTGATTACATCAGATGTGGCTGCACTTGCTGAGATTGTTGATGATGGCAAAACCGGATTGTTGCATCGCAAAGACGACGCCGAACATCTTGCAGAGCGATTGAAAGAGGCCATCACTGACTCTGACCTGCGTGATAAGATTGGCAAACAAGCACGTGAATGGGTATGTGAGACACATTCATGGGATGTCATCTCGAAACGTGTTACTGAAGTTTACACTCGCTTATTGGAGGACAAAAAATGACTGGACCCGTAATTCTTGTTGTCGGCGCACGCCCCAATTTTATGAAAATCGCACCGATTCACGCTGAACTCAAACGAAGGGGAATCGCTCAGATTCTCTTGCACACGGGCCAGCATTATGATGAGAACATGTCGAAGGTATTCTTCGATGATCTTGGCATGCCACAACCGGACATCTATCTTGGAATTGGTAGTGGCAGTCACGCCACACAAACCGCCAAAGTCATGGTTGAATTTGAGAAAGTCTGCAACGAGCATAAACCGAGCATGGTCGTGGTCGTTGGCGATGTCAACTCCACGGTTGCATGTAGCATGGTGTGTGCGAAAGAATGGATTCCATGTGCACACGTGGAAGCGGGGCTGCGATCGTTCGATCGTGAAATGCCCGAGGAAATCAATCGTCTGATTACCGACGCCATCGCCGACTTGTTACTCACACCCTCACCCGATGGTGATGAAAACCTCAGGAAAGAGGGCGTCGCGGAGGAGAGAATCAAGCGAGTTGGAAACATCATGATTGATTCGTTGTTCAACAATCTTGAACGATCCAAATCGAGTACCATACATGCCGATTTGGGCCTTGAGAAAGGCAACTACGGTGTATTGACCCTTCATCGTCCTAGCAACGTGGATGAGAAGGATGCTTTCATGCGAATCCTAGCGGCATTGGAGCCGATTGGAGAGCGGATTCCCCTGGTATTCCCATTGCATCCACGAACACGTATCCGCGCCGAAGAGTTTGGATTGACAGAGCGCCTTGAATCGATTCCTAACATTGTTCTTACTGGACCGGCAGGTTATCTCGACTTCGTGGCGCTGATGGCGAATTCAAAATTAGTATTGACTGATTCAGGAGGCCTCCAGGAAGAAACCACAGCATTGGGCATTCCATGCCTAACGCTCAGAGAGAATACAGAGCGCCCGATTACAGTCACTGAGGGTACCAACACGATTGTCGGCAATGCGACTGATGTCATTCTTGAAGCCGCCAACGATATTCTCGATAACGGAGGGAAAGCGGGACGAATACCCGATCTCTGGGATGGTCACACAGCCGAACGCATTGCCGACATCATCCTGCATTGTATATCGGGGGATTGAATGAATGTCAGAGGGCCCCTCTCCTGCTGCACAGGAACGACTCGACGAACTCTTATCGATGCCAATAGAACAAGCTGTTTTGTCCTGCTTGGATGAGAAAGTTGTTGCATCTCTTCCAGCAAACCCAACCGCGAAACAGATTGTCAACAAATTAGTGAAAAATTTCGGTCGTAATTCCAGTGGATATTTGTTCTCTAATTCCACGACTCTTAATAAAAAAAGCGATTCCCAAATTATCAGCAGAATCAGAACAGAACGCAAATTCATTATGGAGGGCCACACATATTCCCTCAGTGCACCATTTGATTGGAGTGGACCTAGAAACTCCTCTCGCAGTCATCATGCCAAAATACATGCATGGTGGATGTTGGATGAACCCTTGAAACATGTTGACGAATCTAATGATTTACAGATATTATCTTTTTGCAAAGACATTGCCATTGAATGGGTACGAAAATTTGTTTTTGGTTCGGAGAAAGATGAATTCACATGGTATGACATGAGTGTCGGCCAACGTTCTAGTTTGCTATCGTATATGATTAAGCAAAGTCTTGTACTGGAATCAAAACGAAATACACTCTTTAGATTACTGAAACCGATGAACCCGGAAAGCATGTTGATTTTGATTGCCGCCGCAGAGGTACACATACATGAATTGCTTTCAGAAGACCGACTCGCAATTCATAGCAATCATGGTTTGTTTCAAATGTCTGGGTTACTCTCTCTTTGTTCAGACTTACCTTTCTTGAATCAATCAAGTAAATCACAACTAACAGCAATATCCAACATTGAGAATATGCTTGGAAACCACTTCTTTGAAGATGGTTTTCACAAAGAGCATTCCCCGTTCTACCATGCCTTCATCGCCAATTATCTTCATCTGTTACAGGATGCAGGGTGGCTTCATGATAACACTCCTTTGCCATCTCTCAGCACCTTTACCAAAGAAATTTGCAATTGGTATATCATGCCCGATGGGTATCTCACTCCAATCGGCGACAGCAGCATGCGATCAATATCGGACGATATTTGTGTTTTTGATTTACACCGCGATTCAAATGACACACCCTCTTCTCCTGCTGGTTTGTATGTTCATTCCGAAGGTGGTGTTGCTATATCTAGTCACTATGATGCAAAAGGACTTGCATGTGATTACCTAATATTCAATGCACAATTCCATTCCCGACAACACAAACACGCCGATGATCTCAGTTTTCATTACTGTGTGAACGGCCAGCAATACCTTGTGGATAGTGGCACATTCACCTACCATTATGATAATCCGAAAAGGATGTACGTAGAGTCCACAAGGGCTCACAATACAATTGAAATTGATGGTTTGAATTATTCTCGATTCAATCAAGATGCTTATGGTTCTGCACTCAGCACAGTCATTAAGATCGGATCCTGCATAATTATGGAAGGTGAAATTGACCACACTCGTCTGGTGTCATCTGAAATACCCAATAATCAGATCAAGACTAGTGATGGTGTTAAATTGCGTGGACATACCAGTGAATCAGGCGTACGCCATAGTCGTATGATGATTCAGGTTCCAGGCCATTTCTTGGTAGTAATTGATCACCTCAAATCCGAAACCCCTCACGATTACACTCAATGGTTTCATCTCGCACCTGAATTGAACGTGAATCTTGAATCCGATGCCAGTCTAACTGTTCTCGACAATCGTGGTCAGATTCATTCAACAATTCACCCAATTGAATTAGATGAATCAGAGCCCCCTGAGATATATTTGGTCAGAGGTCAGAAGAAACCCCATCTGCAAGGATGGTTTTGTAGAGATGGCAAAGTGTTGCTTCCAAATCAGGCAATTGGTTTCAAGAAAAACGCCAACGCAACATCATTTGCTACAGTGTTCGATCATTCAGGAAACGTTTCAAAGAAACCCACCATTAACATTGGAACCGGTGGTCGATATCTCAGAGTTTCAATGAAATACCCTTCAAAGAAGTTTGATTTGAAAATCAGGGAGGATGGCGATGGAAATCGAAGAATCGAATTCAATGATGGCCAAGGGCAGATTGTTCGACAGGTCGCAGCGGGTGTAGTTTGGGAGGGCGATTGATTGAAAATTCTCCATGTCCTTGCCAACGGCCCACCAGATGTTAATGGGTATGCTATTCGCACTCAAGGCCTCCTCAAGGCCTATGCTGAAACTGGAGAGATTGACCCTGTTGGCCTCACGTCCCCTTGGTACCCTCAGCGCGAGAGCATGGCTGAGCCCACCGAAGTGGACGGCATCACCTATCATCGCTGTCTTCACCCTGCTCGAATGAAATTGACCCTGGGTTCGGGCATGAAATGGACCGCAGCTCGGGGCCGAGATCGAATCGCAGGGAGCGAAGGTTTTGCCACCAAACCTCTGTGGCGACGTGCTTTCCATTTCGCGCTCAAACCTCTTCGCCCCGGATGGTCCTGGATTGAAGAGCGAATTCTGTTCAAGCACTTCACCGCCCGCATCATTGAGGTCGCGAAGGCAGAGAAGGCCGAAATCATCCATGCTCATGTCCCTTACAGGGTTGGTATGCCAGCCATGAAAGCAGCTCGAACACTCAATCTTCCATTCGTGTATGAGATGCGCGGGATGTGGGAAGAATCTGCAGTAGCCGACGGACGATGGCGTGCTGGCGGCTTGGCCCATCGCCGCTTTCGCCGCATGGAGACCAAGGTGCTGTGCAACGCAGACGCCGTCATCTGTATCAGTGAGACACTTCGCAAGGAAGCCATCTCTCGAGGCGTACCCGCAGAACGAATCTCAATCGTCCCCAATGCGGTCAGCCTAGAAAAATCACAATCAAAACCTCCTGAACTATTTTCTCATGTCAAAGCGAAATTGGGTGAAAGCCCAGTTGTAGGATACATCGGAAGTCTTCGTGAGTTGGAAGGCGTTGATTTCACAGCTAATGCCGTGGCTCTGTTGCGACACCAAGGTATCGATGCCAAACTGTTCGTCCTCTCATCAGAATCAGGCCAATCGGAACTGCTTGCGCATTGCGAGAGGATAGGAATCGGTGAGCACGCACACATCGGGGGGCCAGTGCCACACGAACAAGTCGCGCAGTTTTACAACCTCATCGATGTCTTTGTCGTCAGCCGCCCCGACACCCGGGTGACACGCTTGGTGACACCGCTGAAACCATTCGAGGCGATGCGCAGCGGTCGAGCAATTGTAATGTCCGATTTACCCGCACTTGCTGAGATTATCGAAGATGGTAAGACAGGACGTCTGTATCCTGCGGGTGATGTTGAATCATTGTCAGCCACAATCAGAGAATTGCTTGAGGATGACGAACAACGAACAACTCTTGGGACAGCTGCCTCAGAATGGGTGGCCTCCGAGCGAACATGGCAGCGTGTAATCAAGCCCGGACAAGAGGCCTATGTTCGTTTGATGAAAAATTGACTAAATCAATCCAAACCATGCATAGATTACGGTATCCTCTCCAGCATTCAAACTGTATCCATTTTCAATAGAACAAGAACTTCCTTTGGGTGCATATCGATCAAAGCAACCCCCCATCAAGACCCCATCATCGCCAGTAAGAACCCTCAGCACACTTTGTTCTGAATTTTGATAATTCACCTCTATCCAAGAAATGCCTAGATTGTCTGAATTCACTACGGCACTCTGATTGGAATTCAATACGAGCAGATCTCCCACGAAACGGCCTTCGGCAGAAGATACGTACATCGCGGGGTCTAATCCAATGGAGTCATTTACTTCCCAAAGAACTCCTGTTCTTTCACCGAGAATATTGATTGACAGGGGTTCAATACTCCCATGTCCGAGCAATGCCTCTACATCTTTTTCCCATTGATATCGGGGGTGCCAATTTGAAGTTGCAATATGTGTGGCCCCCATTACAGAAATCGACTCAACTATTGGATTCTCAAAATTTCCAAAACGGTATGCCTCAATCCCTAGATTCAGAATTACCGGCAAATCATGGCCGGTAAGGAGAATCGCATCCCCTGGAATATCCGCCACAGTATCCAAATGGAAATACATCAATTCATGTCGGTACTCAAGTTGATATTCAATGGTCTCATTTTCATTGGAAATGGTCGATAAGTGTGTGGATGCGATTAGAAGTAACAAAGTGACACAGACCACACCCATACCTTTTTTTCGATTTATCTGAACTGTCGTAGATGTAGATTCAGAGGTTGGTGGCCCGACTGCTGCGAGTACAAGTGCGAGTGCCAGCCAAGGCGTGTGGTATCTTTCTGTTCCAAAATCCAAAATGAAAACATGCAAAAACAGAAGCGGTGACAACAACATGAGTATATCCCGAGTATCCTCTTTGCGGCGAACGAATAAGTGATAGAATCCAATCACACAACCTAGTATCCCGAATACTGTAAGTTGTGAATCTAGATGCGCCCACCACGTTGAACTATTGTGCTGGCCTAGTGTTTCAGTTGCACTTCCAATCGCGAAAGATGTTTGAGGATATAACGCAGCCAAAGGATCGCCCTGAACAATCAGATGGAACAGCAGAAAAGGCCCCGAAATGAGAAACCAACCATAGATGAAATATCGATTTCGATTGGATAATTTTTCAATCAGGAATAACCAAGCAGATATGCCGATTGTATAAATGAAGACATATTTGGTTAGGAAGGTTAACCCGGCGATGCACCCGAGTGTGATTCCAGACATCTTTGAATCTGAATCTGACTTTAGATACGAATGAACCAAGCAGATCCACATGCCTGCAACCGGTACATCGCTGTAAGGTAACTGCCCCCAATATCGGATTACCGGAATCATGAGAAAAACCGACACAATCAGAGCCGACATAAATCGGCCGTTCCATCTTTCAGAGAGATGTTGCAATTGCCAACAAGTGCAGATGACCAACAGCAATGGCGTCCAATGGACAAATCCACTTTCTCCAGTAATGAGCAATTCAATCGCATAGATTCCTGGAACGGTGGGTGGTCTGAATAAGAAATCCTGTCCGTGATGAATGGGACTAAACTCAAGCCTTCCAAGATATGAATTCGATTGTATCAAGTGGTACATCGCATCGGTGATTCCAACGTGTACCAAATCCCACCAGGGGAGATAATTTGCCAAGAGTATGACGAGTACGGGTGCGATTAGCCACCGAGAATCTGCGGTTACCCACTCAGTATTCCATATGTGGTAAGACAATCCCCCAAACAATAGTAACGTGACCAATGCAGGTATTACAGATCCAGCGAGCCCAATCATCCATGAAATATGAATAATCCAACCTGCAGCAATCAATGCTGGAAGGGCCCAGAACGTCAGAGTGCCGAATTCAATTCGCTCTTTAGACATACATCACACAAATCAACGGTTCAAGAAGTAGTTATTGCCAATGTTGCAAGTATCATTTGGATTCAGGAAGGTAATCGCCTTCGCGAAGGTTACAGGGCAACGGAGAGAGCCTTCCGGATTCGGCATACTTCGCCGCTTCCAACAAAGCATCCGGCGTACCACAATCGATCCACAGCGAATCTGGCCAATCGATGATCTTCGCACCACCCTCTGCGACATAGGTCCGGTTCACATCGGTAATAGACACGCTACCTTCGTTGCTCCCGACCGCTGAATCAAGTCGTGACCAGAAGGTCTCGTCGAACAGATAAATCCCACCAATCGCGAACGAAGAAGGCGGGTCCTTCGGCTTTTCAATAATGTCAGTAAGGTTACCATTCTCATCGAAGACCGCCACACCGAATCGCTCAGGGTCCTCAACTTCACGACCCACCAGTCGGCAACCGGGTGGGTCTTTTGACGCTCGAAATTCGCTCACGGCATCTGTGAACTCGATGGTCGTAATATTGTCAGAGAAATAGACTAGAATCCGACTGCCTTCGACATGAGGCCGAGCCAAATTCAATGCGTGCTGCACACCTTTGGGCTCCTCTTCAATCACGTAGTGAATGTTCTCTCCAGGCAAACCCGTACCCACGTGTTGAGCAATTTGTCCAATGAATCGGTTGCCGATGATGGTAATGTCCGTAATCCCAGCACGGCGAATGGTTGCTAGCGCGTAATCGATCACAGGTCGACGATGTAGTGGTAAAAGCGTCTTGTGCGTGTAACGCGTGAACGGATACAATCGCGAACCATGTCCGCCTGCAACGAGAATCGCCTTCATTTTTACAACTCCATCAGAATCGAGGGGGTGAGCCCACCGCATTGGCCTTCCAACCCATCGCTTGCATTTTATCGAGATTGAGCACACGCCGGCCATCGTAGAGAATCGGTGTACGCATGCGTGTGAGCAAGGCCGACCAATCAATTTCCATGCATTCAGGGTGTGCTGTTGCCAGTACTACCATATCGTATCCATCAGAA
>Ga0114999_10008485_pt1 | contig 11449 bp, 9 predicted proteins | sample ArcticOcean_MG_C_3_FD_89820 | JGI IMG/M metagenome (GOLD analysis project Ga0114999, IMG submission 89820) | Marine microbial communities from western Arctic Ocean - ArcticOcean_MG_CB8_126 | ecosystem: Environmental > Aquatic > Marine > Oceanic | place: Arctic Ocean: Canada Basin | collected...
TCCAGGTCCCCAGCCATAATCTTCTTCAGTAACCGCTACTGTCAGTATACGATCACCAGAAGCTATTGCAGGAAGTAACGCCTGTTTTTGTGCGTCAGATCCTGCGGTGAGTATAGTAGTAGCAGCGAGAACACCAGAGTCTAGTAACGGGCTGCTTGATGCATACAACCCAAGTTGCTCGAATACTACTGCCATGTCAGTAACGCTGTTTCCGGATCCACCATATTGCTCAGGAACGAGCATGCCAGGGAGTCCCATCTCAGCCATTTTACCCCAAAGATCGTCTGCGAACCCTGTTTCGCTGTCATCTATCTCTAGAACTCTGGACTTAGGCAATTCTGCCTCCAAGAATCCTTGTACTGCGTTTTGCAGCATTTGCTGCGTTTCCGTCAGAGAGAGATCCATTTTCTGCCTCCTTCAGTCATTTTTTTGGCGAGGTACCCCTTCGCCATTTCTGCGCTAAGGACGTTTCCAGTACAGTAAAATTCGTACTGTAATGCCTATTTGGCAGAATTATACATGCTAATTCTTGGTTTTGCTAGGGGCTCCGTATCGGTATCTTGGTTCGATACGTTGATCAAGTTCCAATGCCTTGGCAATTATGTCAGCCTGGACCTCGGGGGTTCCTGCAGGATTTTGTGTGGCCAAACTTCTTCGCTGTTCAGCTTCTAGTCGACCTAGAAGAGGGGATCGTTGGTCTTCTGCAGTCAGCATTGCATACATGCCCATTGTTTCTCTGATGATCTGGGAAAGACGCATGGCCGTTTTCTTAGCCCATAGCTCCGTCTGGGCTGTTTCATAGGTGATAGGAGAGCCAGATTTTTCAAGCCATTGATTGCGAACCCTGAACAGTCTTTCTACGCTCCGATTAATGTAGCATTCTACTAGGAGTTGTTGAAGAAACGATTGTTTACTCAGGTAGTCACCGCCCCTCTGTGTTCCCTTTGCGTATTCAAGTAAATCATCTACTGCAGGACTCACTTGAGGGGGCATCTCGAGCAACTCATCCCGGATTTTATCGTTATGGATTTGCCATCCTTGATCGTCATCACCCAATATACATTGGGCTGGTACTCTAACTTGATCAAATTGAATGCTGTGGGCCCCATCTTCAATAAGCACGTTCGGTAATGCGACGAGGATTCCATTAAGGTTGCCAGGGATCATAAAAGCCGAGGTTACTTTAGCCATTGGATTGTTTAGTTCCGTCCGTGCTAAAGTATAGATGAGATCTGGCCACACACCAATCCCTGCAAAAATACCCTGACCATTCAAGATATAATCGTCTCCGTCACGGGATACGGTAGTTTGCACAACTGATGCATCAGGCTGAATGCCAGCTTCTATCTGCAGTTTCCAGATATTCAGTTCCCCGGTTGAGAGGTTACTCCCATACGATGTCTGATGTTCCGCAGTAGCCCACTCTGCAAAGGCATTGTTCGAGGCAATTTGGCTTTTTGTCTCTTCTACCACGTTACCGACCCGAAGTGATTGTAATTCGTCTATGAGTACGGCGTAATTCCCTGGATTCAATGCCTCATCTGAGGTGGAAGATGCAAGCCACCCGTTACTCCCCATAAGTGCTAGTAGTTGCGACTCCAAGGAGTCTTTATCGTTAGCACTGTTGCTTTCTTGCCAATTATCAAATGCAGCTTTGACTTCTTTACGGAACTGAGATTGCTGTGGTGTGTCATGATATTCGAAATCCACTTTGATACTACTCCTCAGTGAATGCTTGCTTATCTATGGTTAGTGGTTCTTCTAAGAATTGTTGTGTCCGGCGTTAAACTTGGGTAGTTGGATATTTATACTCTAGTGCATAATGTGAAAGCATGCCACTTTATTGTTTGTAAGTGTCAGGGTCGTTCATTCGTTGATTTCTCTCGTGCTCGAGGAATTGCAAGACGGACTTTATGGTTCCGTCTTCAGCTTTTTGGAACCCAAACCCTCCGCGCTCTCCTTCAAGGATAGTTTGAACTATTTCCCATCCTTGGTAGGGATCCCCAACAAGATTCCCCGCAGGTATTCTCACGTTTTCGAACGTAATCGTGCGCTCGCTCCCTGTCAACAACCGGCGGGATTCTATTGATATGCCGGGTAGAGTGGCATCGATCATAAATACCCCAAGGTTGAAATGGGAGGGTCTCGTATCGTCAGTTTTGGCTAACGTCCACATGTAATCTGGGTCAAATTGCCCAGTAATCCATGCTTTTTGTCCTTCAATCACCCATTCCTCCCCTTGTTTAGTGGCAGTCGTTTTTACATTTGCTAAATCAGAGCCACCGTGGGGTTCATTAAATGTCTGCCATGTTATAGTTTCACCGCGTAGTGCTGGGCCGACCCATTTTTGTTTTTGTTCTTCAGTTCCCCAAACCATGACAGCAGGGATCCACCGGGTATTGTCACCAATAGGAGGTATGGTAAGCCGGCGGAGTTCTTCTTGTAGGACTACTTCAAGTTGTTCTGTTAACCCACCCCCCCCGATAGCGCGAGGCCATGATGGGGCGAGCCATCCTTGACTACCTAATCGTCTGCGGAATGCCCGCATGGTTTCCTGCACATCAGGTTCCAGTGGCCGACCATCCGGTGGTAATAATACGTCCCTTGGGGTGTACACATCTAACCACTCTCTTATAACTTTACGAAAGGCTTCCTGCTCTTCTGAGTAATGAATATCGAAGTCCATGAACCCTCCTTCTTTAGCAAAAACTCATGCTCTTTTTCGCATATTGATAATATGTTTATTATATTCGAGACGATAAATGCCTGTGACTAGTTTGTCAATCCACATTCCGTGTTCAGTATGTCTAATTAATTGAGAATAGGTCGGCGAGGGTTTATCTCGCCGACCTATTCTCAATTAATCCTATCCTTAGTTAGGCTGACTGTTAGGACTAACTTCCACCTGCCGTAGCAGTTGACGGTGTGGGTGCTGCTTTTTCCTGAGTTCGACTGATGCCGATGCGCCGGGCAAGAACTACCTTGGCAATGTTAGTGCTTCCACCTGCGTGACGCATACCAACAAGCGCTCTTTGTCGAACTTCCTGCTCTCCCTGATGAGGAGCCCTAGGGTCATTGCTATCAAGCATAGCATAGGGACCCATTACATCTCGGACTCGTATCTGGTTTCGGCACTGGTACTCTCTGTTGTGAACATTAGCGACGTTTCCCTCGTGCTGAATGCTCATTTTATTTGAGTACATCCAGTAAGTTCTCTTTGCGAGAATGTTGTCGACCCTGAAATCATTGTATGCATCTATTGCTGTTTGCTTCTGAATATCAGTTGTTTGATGTTTATTCTGCATCCAGGTTAAGAGATGATCAACCATGGAGTCGTCAGGGAAAGCATTTCCTCTCCCGCCATGCTCTTGTTCCAGGGATGTTTGGGCTACCTGCCATCCTTGGTGATCTCCCCCAATCAGATGGTCACTAGCGATCCGTACGTCATCCATGAAGATGAAGTGTTGGTCTGCCCCATTGACGAGATTTTGATTTCGTATCTCAAGTCCCTCAGTAGGATTGCCGCTGGCATCCCTGACAGGGATCATGAAGAATCCAAGATTTCGGTGTCGAGGAGCATCTGGGTCAGTCATCATTGGCCCGTACAAGTATTCAGGCTCTTTACCTACGCCGCTGACAAAAACGCTTTGACCGGTAAGACGCCAGTCATCGCCATCTCGTGTCGCCTTGCTTTCGTAGTTTGCGAGATCTGCACCTGAGGATGGTTCCGTGAACTTTTGCCATGCGGTAACAGTGGACTTGAGCAAGGGAACGAGGAATTTCTGCTTTTGCTCTTCAGTTCCCCATACAAGGAGAGCAGGAAGAACGAAGGTATTAGTGAAATTACCAGGAACCCGTGCGACTCTGAATTCCTCTTGGAGGATGGTCTCATGGTCTCCACTCAGCCCGCCACCGCCGTATTCAGTAGGGTATGTCGGATAGAGCCAACCCTTAGTTGCGAGTTCTTGATGCTTGCCTCTCCAAAATTGTTTCATGTCCTCAGTGAAATGTTCCGGATCAATTGTGTCGCGCATATTGTTTGGTACGTTTTCAGCAATCCAATTCTTGACTTCGCTTCGGAATTGTTCCTGTTGTTCCGTGTATGGCAATTCGAAATCCATGAGTACCTCCGGTTCAGTTGATTCTGTGACTGTACCCGCCACAACTTGTGGAACACGATAGCGTGGTTGGACTGGGTTGTCAATAGAATTTCAATGGGATGTTTACAAAGAAAAGAAGAGAGGAGTGTTGCCACTTCTCTCTTCTTTTCTAATTTCCGAACACTTACTTGCGGTTAGCTTGCGTAGCTAGTAGCCGTAGCAGGAGTTGGAGCTGCTCTTTCTTGCGTTCGGCTAATGCCGATTCTGCGAGCAATAATTACTTTCTGGACCTCAGTTGTGCCACCTGGATGAGCAGCTGTGAGGCTGCCACGTTGGTGCGCTTCCTCTTCCCCGTTGGCATATGCTCGAGGATCGTTGCTATCAAGCAGGGAATACATTCCCATGATCTCTCGTGCTCTGTCAGCGTTGCGCATACCCTTCTCTTTGTTATACATGGAGGCAAGGGAGCCGTGATAGCTCATTTCCTGCCTTGTTTCGTACATCCAGAAATTTCTCTCTTGGAAGAGTCCGGTGATACGGCTGTCAATCATTGAGTCAACAGCAAGTTGCTTGTCGATGTCGTTAGTGTTGTGTGTTCGAGTGTATTCAAGGACACTGTCCATTGCTCTATCACTAGGAGAAGCCTGACCTCGTCCGCCGTGCTCCTGCTCAAGAGTGGTCTGTGTGACTTGCCAGCCCTGATGGTCTCCACCAATGAGAGAATCACTAGGAACTCTGGCATTGTCCATGAAGATGAAGTGTTGAGCATCACCGTTAAGAAGGTTCAGCCTGTTCATTGTAATTCCCTCATTATCTGCGGGAAGCATGAAGTAGCCAAGATTCCTGTGTCGTGGTGCATCTTGGTCAGTTACCATTGGACCGAACAGTAAGTCAGCCGTACCTACGCCGCTAACCCAAGTCTTCTGCCCGTTGATGATCCAGTCATCGCCATCTCGTGTTGCTTTACTTTCAAGTGATGCCAAGTCGGATCCATGACCAGGTTCGCTGAAATTCTGGAAGGCGACTTTCTCAGCAGTGAGAAGTGGCTTCAGAAACTTTTGCTTCTGATCTTCTGTTGCCCAGACGAGCAGTGTTGGGAAAACTAACGCATTAGTGAATCCCTTGACGACCCTACCCTCTTCGAATTCTTCTTCAATGATAGTTTCTTCGTCACCGGATAGGCCTCCTCCACCGTATTCTGTTGGGAATATAGGATACAGCCAACCTTTAGCAGCGAGTACCTTGTGTGTCTCACGCCACCATGCAACTTGCTCTGCAGTCATATCATCGCGATCTACTGGTGCTCGCATTTCAGCAGGTACATTTTCAGCTATCCAAGACTTAATTTCTGCTCGGAAAGCTTCTTGCTCTGGAGTATATGTTCTCGTAAAATCCATGAAACGCCTCCTTCAGGTTATATAACGTTCGCTTACGAATCCAATTACAGTTATCAGAATAGTATACGAGACACTACGACCTGTCAAGTAATAATTCATCTGTTTTCGAGAAAAAATGGGAGATGTATTCATGTACGAACCACATGAATCATTTGGTATTCATACTAAACTGTGGCTAGAAACTTAAAATAGAGATGATCCCATGCTGATAGAAATATTTATGCAATTATAGGAACTTGAAATGATCAAAATGAGCTACCACTAAACTTAACGGCGAGTATCATCCGATTTGAGTAAATAGGCTAGTTCGCGTCGGTCACTAGCTCGTTGCCACACTCCAAAGAGAGGGATAGGTGTCTACAGTGATTAACTGAATATTAGATAAAAACTACTCTGATAAAGGTTTGTTTTGGGTTGACTTTGGGCTGACTGTGGCATTAGATTATAAATTCGTCAGGCGTGTTTTATTGTGTGCCTAACTAAAAGGTTTCCATATCTCAACTGGCTTTGAGTGTTAGGGTCGGGGAGATGAAACGCCCTATGGCGTGATCTTCAGGATGATTCAGTGTGTTAGGAGAATTGTGTAAAGTGCCGTCAATTTTTGACCTTCATGTTCATACAAGTAAAGGAAGCCCAGATAGTGGTCTGTCTGCTGAGGAGATGGTAGAAGAGGGGTTGCGCATTGGCCTTACCGGAGCTATGGCTACAGAGCATAATGGGTGGGAAAAGAGTGACTTCCTCCGTTTCTCATCCCAATCTAAGTTGCACTTAGTGAATGCATTAGAGGTATATACCCCTATGGGGCACGTTATAGCCTTGGGTATAGAACAGCATGTTAGTGGATTTGCTGGGGGAGTAGAAGCAGTAAGAGAATTACGGAGAATAGTTGATAGTGTTGGTGGTTTTCTCATTATTGCTCATCCGTTCAGATTCCTCTTTGACCCTCCAGGAATGTATACTCAGAACAAGTTATTTGAAGATCCCGCTGATTTACCGCTAACGCCCGAACGTGCTGCTGAGCACCCAATTTTTGAGTTAGTTCATGAGATTGAGGTTGTTAACGGTGGCAATTTAGAAAGCGAAAATAGATTCACGCAAGAAGTGGTCAAAATCCTAGGGCGCTCAGGTACCGGTGGTAGTGATTGTCATTCAACAGCAGGTATGGGTAAGGGTTCAACCTTGTTCCGTGGTGATGTTAGAACACACGCCGAACTTCTTGAAGCACTTCACTCTGGAGAATTTGTTCCATTGGGGGAGTTTCATGTAGGGAATCCAAGCCTTTATGGCGAAGCTTCTTGGTTAGATCGCGAGGCTCTTGCTAAGGAAGGGCTTAACTTGGCTGACTTGAAACCATGGAGTGGGGAATGGCTGACAGAGTAAGTATTGATTATTGACTAACCTTCATCTAATTATATCAAGGAATGAAATGGAGAGACGCTTCAGATTTAATCTGAAGCGTCTCTCCATTTCATTCCTTTTTTGTGGATTCATGGTTGGTCAACTATTGGTTAAATGGATATTTGTATCGAGGGCAATACTGGTATAAAAAATTACTGGGTGCCCTTGTATCTAGAGTCATGTTACTCTGGGATTACTTATTTGTGGGAGGGTATCTTGTGAGTATAGATAAGCAATTTGATATACAAAGAGCAGCTGTTTTGATCATGGATTTTCAGGAAGATATTGTAGGAACCGTAGCGAGGAATCCGGGTAAGGTTGTTGATCGTGCAAGTAGCGTACTCAGCTCAGCACGGGTGAATGGGATTCCCGTTATATATGTGGTTCATCATGGAGGACGATTTGCAGAAGCTAGTCCTGGGCGTGACATTCATCATGACTTGCTTCCTACCCCTGACGAACCGGTTTTGATTAAGACTAAGACCTCACCATTTTCTACTACAGGTATTGATGTGCTACTGAGGCAGCTGCGGGTAGATACGTTGATTTTGCTTGGAGTAGCGACGAGCGGGTGTGTACTTTCAACGGTTCGGTGGGCATTTGATTTGGAGTATAAGTTGATTGTTGTGGAAGATGCGTGTGACGACGCTGACGAACAAGTACATGCGCTGCTGACTCAGAAAATCTACCCACGGCAATCGAATGTGGTGACCGCAGATGAATTGCACCGCATGATTACGAGAAAATGAAATAAATAGCCGAAGGGTTCAATCCAGAAGGTGAGGCTTGTATTATATTCAGTTCTACATTCATTCAATTGTAGGTGAGCTAGAAAGGGTTGATGGAAATAGTTGACCCACTTGATCAAGTGATGTAGCTTGGTGCTGAGATTAAATGTAAGGGGGGAGCGATGAGCGAAAAGTTAGACACTTTAGTGACTCAAAACATGTTAGATAAGCGTGATCAATGGAGTGAGCCGAGGGTATCTAGACCTGTCTCTGAATCTGATATAAGAAAATGGGCTATAGCTGTTTACTGGCCCGAAGAACCCCCGAAATTATATTGGAATGAAGATTATGCTCTGTCTACTCGTTACGAAGGTATTGTTGCTCCTCTTGATTTCAATCCTTTTGCTTGGCCGGTCCCGGTACCTTCTGCGCCCCCAACACCACCAATGGGAACTGGGCAAGGGACTAATGCCATGAACGGTGGCCAAGCGGTGGAGTATGTTACTCCAATCCGACCAGGTGATGTAATTAGTTCTAGTACTGCCCTAGTGGATTGGAACGAACGGGAAACTCGCCTGGGGCTTACTTTGTTTAGCACCAACGAGACACGATGGACTAATCAGGACGGTGCATTGGTAAAGATAAGCAAGAACACTAGTATTCGATATTAAAACCAATGAATTATTAGGAGGCAGTCATGGCAAATAATGTGTACTGGGAAGATATTGAAGTAGGATACGAAATTCCGAAATGGACACGTAAAACAGACCTTATGCATTGGAATAGGTATGCAGCCGTTAATGATGAGTTTATTTATATTCATATGGATGATGATGCTGGACGAGCTGGTGCAAATGAACAAGGTGCATTTGGAATGGGTAATCTGAGATTCGCTTATTTGCACAACATGCTGCGAGATTGGGCAGGGGACGAAGCTTGGGTCAAGGCGGTAGGGCTCCAGTATCGTGCAATTAATCAAAAGAATGATGTTCTTGATTGCGTTGGAACGGTCGTAGCAAAGAGAGTGGAAAATGGGGAACATCTGGTAGATCTCGAGATTAATGTGATCAACCAAAGTGGACAGGGGACTGCTCCTGGTCAAGCTACCGTGGTTTTGCCGACCCGATCATAGTTAGGCACATCAATTCACGGGCGATGAAATATCGATATAGCAACAGATAAGGAGAGGGCATCTTTACGCTCGCTATCTGCTGCATGGTCCATTGTATTTTTCATGGGCACCTACTAGTTTCTGGATTTGGTAGGTCTACTGACCTTGCTCTCATAACCCATTCTTTAGCATCATTAACTTATACCTGTTGTTTCACTCTCCGCTACACAGTGCATGAAGTATCCTAACTTTCAGCCTGTGACCTTAGGAGCAAAACCCCGACTACAGTGCAGAGAAGAGAGTGAGAAGCATATGCCGTAAGTATATATTGATAAGACTGCACTTAAGGCACCGTTGCAAGAATCAGGCATGTAAGGATGGTGTTCTGATTCTTCTAAAATAGATTATTCAAAGAAGTTCCATCAGAATATGTGCTTGAATTCTTGCCATCGATTACGGTTACACATCCGCTACCTAAAACATTAGTACCCTTTCCATCTATGAACAGCGCGGTTCTTGAATCAAGCCCTAGCACCGTTGTATTACGGCTTATATGGGATTTCATATTCTTGTAATTGAGTTCAGATACAAAGTTGTCGGAAAGAAGTTCGTAATGTGGTAGGACGCATAAATTTGGTACGAGGTTTAACCCAGGGACTATGTTCCCTTGTCCTGGAGGTATTTGCATTGATTCGCAAAGAACCATTGCACCTGCACTAGATCCAATTATCAGACGACCTGACAATAGCATATCGAAAAGGGTTGAAAGCAACAGTGAGTTTTCGATTGACCGTAGGAGGTACAGCGGATCCCCCCCAGTTAGATAAATTGAGTCTGCGTATAGTAGTTCATTTGTAAGAGACGTATTGTTGGCATCGGATTTATTGTGGATAGGTATTCCATATGCAGTTGCTCCAAGATGAGTGAAATATGCAGTGGCCTTACTCACAGCCATGTGAGGATTTAGGTGTCCAACCGCAGTAGGGAGTACTGCTATTTTGGGAGTATTTCGCTTGAGAGTAGCGATGAGTGCTGTGTCAACAGCCTTGCACCCCGCGGTAAATTCATCCCCCCCGAGCAATGCGATTTTCCTGGTAGTGGGTGCACGATCTGTTGTCATAGTAGTCGTCTTATTAAAAGTATTGTTTTGAGTTGCAACTTAGAGATTGCATGAGGTAGGTCATTTCAAATCTGATAAAGGCAATCCATTAGCTGCCAACGAGGCTATTTTTGAAATATTGATTTTAGGTTCAAGGGGATGATATTCAAAATTACGTAGGTAACTGTGTGCCCATAGAGTAGGTGCTTCTATCGTATGAGCAAGCACTTTTCCTGCCCAATTTGTGGGAGCACCTGCTCTTGCCATATCTTGGTTTGATAGATAAAGTTTTGGATCTATCAAACCGTTTAGTTGATTCGGATTGCGACCCCATTTTCTTTGAAATCCAGCGAAGGAAGCCCTGACAGTATCTAAAGCTGCTGTTTTGGTATCGTCATTGGATCTGATGGTCCCATCAATTGCGTCGACTCCAGCTTCCCATGTTGCTCTGACTAAGAAAGTCCTAACTTCTTGGGTATCAGACTTGGATGGCAAGGCATAAACGAGCCCTGTCACTCGGGAACTAGCTTGAACTAATGATTCTCCAGACAGGGCTGTCTTGGGTAGATCAATTGCAGGGTGGATTTTGATTTTCCCTGGAGGCAATTGTTGAGAGGTTTCTATAGCATGTAACGTACGATCGAGCAGTCTGATTTCATTGGGTGCTTGGGTACTTGCAAGTATTACACCGTCAATGATATCGGCCAACGGGCTGACAGTATAGATCAAGTCAAATGTGGCACGTGGTGAATTCAGTGGGTTGATTTGGATGAAGAGAGTTTGGGATACCGGCCTTGGTTCTAAGAGATTCCGTATAAGATCACATATTGCGCTCTGCTTTTGTGGTAGGTCGAGTTCATGTTCTCTCTGAGTTAGATCAATGATGATCCGAAATGGCTGAATGCGTGTAGCAATGCTAGCTTTAATTCGCCGTTCGTTTGGGGGTATGATCAACTCTGCCCCAGTGTATAAAGTTTCAATTTTTTCGAGACCTTCGACTATGGAATCTTCTGATTCTTTGTAGAGAACTCCCCATGCTACAAGATTTTCTTGGTCGTCCCTTATTTCGATATCCATTCTAATTCTATCAATTGTTCGGTGAACGAGAGTCCCCTGGCGAGTGATACTAGCCTTTGCATTCAGATGTTTAGTAGTGGAGATATTCATAGTCAGGTTTCGGATTTCTGCGCCTACCAAAGTGAAACCCGGAGCGAATTCTGCTGAAACTTGGGCTATTGATTCAAGGATAAAGATTTGATTTAATAGTGTAGGAGTTTCAAACAGTACTAAGTTAGCGTCAACGCGATCTTTGGTTAAATATGAGATATGTTCGCTCTCTTGACCAACCTTAAAGGATGGTGCTGCAGCAGTGTGAGGGAATGGGATGATGCCTTTAGCCCAGTTGTTGGAACTTCCCCTCAGTTCATCTAGGTTCTGTGTGTTGAGTTCAAAATGACCACTGATATCCAGATCATTTTGTGGATTTATCCGTAGACGAACCCATGCATTGCCGTGGAGAATTTCGATAGTATCTTCATTTGCAGCAGCAAATTCTAGTCTCCAGGCTTGCCCCTCTCGTTGCACTCCAAGGATTGTAGAAAAAACCGAGTCACCGA
>Ga0114999_10008491_pt1 | contig 11440 bp, 11 predicted proteins | sample ArcticOcean_MG_C_3_FD_89820 | JGI IMG/M metagenome (GOLD analysis project Ga0114999, IMG submission 89820) | Marine microbial communities from western Arctic Ocean - ArcticOcean_MG_CB8_126 | ecosystem: Environmental > Aquatic > Marine > Oceanic | place: Arctic Ocean: Canada Basin | collected...
GATGTTGCCAAAGGTAAGGTTGTAAAGGCCGCAGAGCCGCCTAACAAAGGCAGGGCCGATTTTGTCAGCCTCATCGAGTCGTTTGGCCTCAAAGTCAGCCAGGACAAAAACGGCGAGGATCAGGCCATCGTCAACAAGACCACGGGCGAGGATGTTGTCCCGCTGAGCAATAGCACACGCGAGGCCGTGAAACTCGAGCTTAGCCAGCTGGTGAAAAACATTCTAGGTGAGGTCCTCTGATTTCACCTGACGCCCGCCAGAGAAGGAATTGTCTATGATCGACATGGATCCCATTAGAAGGAAAATATCGGGCGAGAGCTACACGGACTCCCTCCGCCGTCGCGAGGAAACCGAAAAGGCCAAGGGCGGTGCATCATCCCCCGCCTCACCTGCAGATGTGCCAGCCGGCGACAACATCGAAGTCAGCGAGCAGGCCCTGATGATGGGCCGTATCCATAAGGCGCTCGCCGAAATCGCCGACATCCGCACGGAGCTGGTGAGTGAGATAAAGGTAAAAATCGAGGCGGACGATTACCATGTTCCGGGCGAGGATATCGCGGAAAAAATAATCCTCGACGCACTCAAGGAGATGAAGTCGTTCGGGCCCTAGCCCATTAAAACTCAACACCACGGACAAAAAAAACCGACCCGATGAAGGTCGGCTTTTTCATGTCTGAAATTCAATTCATTCGGCGCGCCCTTACTCCACCGCTTTAAAGTGTTCCTTGTACTCGTCGGGCACGTCCTCTTCCTTGACATCCTTCATCGAGAGGCGAATACGTCCGTTGCCCTCGACCTCTAGGCATTTCACCAAAATCTGGTCCCCTTCCTTGAGAACGTCGGAGACAGCCTTGACGCGCTCATTTGAAAGCATCGAAATGTGGCAGAGACCATCCGTTCCCGGGAATATCTCGACGAAGGCGCCAAAATCCATAATTTTTCGCACCGTGCCGTAGTAAATCCTGTTCGGTTCGGCCTCCTGGGTAATCTCTCGGATGATCTCGATGGCGCGGCGGGCGCTTGCCTCATCCGAGGAGGAGACGAAAACAGTGCCATCATCCTCGATGTCGATCTGGGCGCCGGTCTCCTCAACGATGCTGCGAATCACTTTTCCGCCCGGTCCAATGACGTCGCGGACGCGATCCTTGGCAACCTGGACGGAGAGGATTCGAGGTGCATAAGGAGAAATTTCCTCGGTGTGCTTTGAGAGGACGGCGTCCATCTTATCGAGGACATGCAACCGCGCCTCCTTGGCCTGGGCCAGCGCATCGCGCACGAGGCTGAATTTCAAGCCCTTGATCTTGATGTCCATTTGGAGGGCGGTGATGCCCTCGCGGGTGCCGCCCACCTTGAAGTCCATGTCGCCGAGATGGTCCTCGATGCCAAGAATGTCGGTCAGGATGGCGGTTTTCCCGGTTTCCTCATCGCTCACCAAGCCCATGGCCACGCCGGCGACCGGCGCGGTGATGGGCACACCTGCCGCCATAAGAGAAAGGCTCGCGCCACAGATACTGGCCATCGAGGAGCTTCCGTTGCTCTCCGTGATGTCCGAGACGACGCGGAGGGTGTAGGGGAAGTCATCCTGCTCGGGCAGAACGGCCTGAACTGCCCGACGGGCAAGGGCGCCATGGCCGATTTCGCGGCGGCCGGGGCCTCGGTTGGGCTTCGCCTCGCCTACGCTGAAGCCCGGGAAATTATAGTGGAGCATGAAGGTGCGGTCGGTTTTTCCGTCCAGGGTGTCGATGAGCTGGGCGTCTTTCAAGGTGCCCAGGGTGGCGTTAACGAGCGCCTGGGTCTCGCCGCGTGTGAAGAGAACGCTACCGTGGGTTCTGGCCAGCGGGTTCATGCGAATCGTGATAGGACGAACTTCGGTGAAGCTACGCCCGTCGGCCCGGATTTTGTCATTCAGTATCAGGCCTCGGAAGACATCGTGCTCGGCATCGGAGAAATAGCCGCTGACCTCTTTTTTGTCGGGAGCGCCATCCTCGCCAGTGCACAGCGCCTCGATGCAAGCCGACTTGGCTTCTCCAATGGCCTGGTACTGGGCGAGCTTTTCGTAAATCCCGGCTGCTTTCTTAAGAAGAGGCTCGGCAATCTCGTACACGCGCGAATTAACGGCCTCATTAACAACCACCTCATCGAGCACGCGCTTAGGCTTGCCAACCTCGGCGCGGAGATCCTCCTGCAGGGCGCAGAGCTGCTTGATGACCTCGTGCCCCTTCTCGAAGGCGTCCATGTAGACATCCTCGGAGACCTCGAAGCTTCCCGCCTCAACCATCACCATGGCATCAGCGGTCCCCACCATCACGCAATTCACGTCACTGTCGATCTGCTGATCGAGCGTGGGATTGATGATAATCTCACCCTCGATCCGGCCCACGCGCACAGCGCCAATGGGGCCGGCGAAGGGGATGTCCGAGATGTGGAGCGAGGCCGAGGTGCCGTTGATGGCGAGAATGTCCGAGTCGCAAACGCCGTCATAGGACATGACCATGATCTGAATCATTGTCTCGCACTGGAACGCTTCCGGGAACAGCGGGCGAATCGGCCGGTCGATGAGGCGGCAGGTCAGGACCTCCCGCTCACCGGGGCGCGCCTCGCGCCGGAAGAAGTTGCCCGGTATCACCCCCGCCGCGTAAAAACCCTCGCGGTAGTCCACTGTGAGGGGGAAAAAGTCGATCCCCGGGCGGGGCGATGTTGAGGAGCAGGCTGTGCACAGCACCTGGGTTTCACCATAATGCATCATGACGGCGCCGTGGGCCTGTTTTGCAATTTCGCCTGTCTCGAAGGCGAGAGTAAATCCATTTATGGATAATTCTTTTCGCGTTACTGGCATGGTTTGGGATCTCTCTGAAGGTTAGCCGCTATCTAGCGGCGGTTGCCGGGGCGCTTAGCGGCGGATGCCGAGGCGCTGAATGAGGGTGCGGTAGCGGCTGACTTCTTTATCCTTCAGATAATCGAGCAAGCGCCTCCGCTGACCTACGAGCTTCAATAGACCACGTCTGGAGTGATGATCTTTCTTGTGCGTTTTGAAGTGGCCAGTGAGATAAGTGATTCGCTCGGTCAGGATGGCAACCTGAACTTCTGGCGAGCCAGTGTCGCCTTCGTGGGTCTTGTAGCTGTCAATAACTTGCGTCTTCTCGTCCTTCGTCATCGTCATTCTGCTTTCACCTCGTTTTGCCTGGCCCGGCGGATCCGAGCTGTCTTTGATTTTCGAAATTTCTTGCTCGTCGGCGGGGGGATTGTAGCGAACTTGGCAATCAATGTAAATATCAGAATAAAATAGTTTCATCGCGCAAAAACCCTGTCCGCCCGGATGCGTCCGCCCCCCGGAAGGCCGATTCCGACCGCGATAAGCTCCCCGCCCACGCGGAGAACACGCACCCTTGAGTCTGCCTGAATAGGCTCGGCGGTATCGTACTCCCTTTGCTCGAGTTGCATCCCGTTCCTGAACCGCTCCTCCCCCTTTGGATGGAGGGTAATAGCCGGTAGATGGCTCAGGGCGTCCGAGAGCGTCATCAGGCTCTCGGACAAGCGTCCCTCGCCAGCCAGGGCCTCTGCTTCTTCGAGAAAAATCCCCTCCTCAATCCGAAATGGGCCCAATTGAGTCCGCGTCAGGGCGCTCATGCACCCGCCCGTCCCCTGGAGAGCGCCCATATCGTGGCACAGCGAGCGAATATAGGTGCCGCGGCTGCAACTTACATCGAAGGTCAGACTACCCTCCACTATCTCAAGCGCCTGGATATCGAAAACTGTAATCGCCCGGCCCTCGCGCTCGACCTCTTTTCCCGCCCGGGCCAACTCGTGCAAGCGGGTTCCGCCCACCTTAAGGGCCGAATACATGGGCGGCACCTGGATGCCCTCGCCCCGGAACGTGTCGAGAAAGCGCTGTGCCTCCTCCAGGGAGATTTCACCGGGCGCCTCTTCCGATAGCGTCTCGCCCGTCGTGTCCTGGGTGTCCGTCACCCGCCCAAATACCATCGTTGCGCGGTAGGTTTTCTGGCAATCGAGCAGGTAGGGGAAAATTTTCGTGGCAGCCCCCACACAGATCGGAAGCACGCCCTCGGCCATCGGATCGAGGGTACCCGCATGGCCCACCTTTGTTTTTTTAGGCACCAGCCGCCGGACACTCGCCACCACGTCATGTGAGGTGGGGCCCGCCTTTTTCTTCAAATTCAAAACACCCGTGTAATTCACTTATTCTTTTCCAGATTCTTGAGCATGCGGTTGATCTCATCACTATGCCCAATGCCGCGATCGACATAAAATTCGAGTTTCGGGACCCGCCTGAGTTCAAGCCGATTAGCCAGCTTCGCTTGAAGATACCCACTGGCCCGAACGAGCCCTTCCATGCCTTCCTCCATTTCCGCCTCGGAGCCTCGCCCCTCGCCGTAGCAGCTAAAATATACGCAGGCCACCCGAAGGTCGGGTGAAACTTCGACCCGGGTGATACCCACATTCCGCACGCGGGGGTCTTTCACCCCGTTCAATAGCAGCCCCCCGAGTTCGGCATGAATCAATTCCGCCACCCGAGCCGAGCGTGGATAGTTATGGTTGGAAGGCATTTCCTCTCGCTCCCGGCCTCACGTTTCAAAGAATCTCGATCTCAAAATCGAGAATGACCGCCCGCCCTATTGCCATATCCTCAATCGAGCCAAGAACAGTTCGAAGCTGCTCATCAACATGGCTGCCTTCATTCGAAACTGTGCTCACCCCGAGCTTGCACCGTTGCCATTTGTCTTGGAATTCCACCTCGGCCACGGCCACGTTGAAGCGCTGCCGCAACTTGGTGATGATCGACTGGACAACCTTGCGCTTGGCTTTTAGGGAACGGCTTTCGGGAATGTGCAGGTCCACGGATAAAAGACCCACGGCTGTCATCGCTTAATTACTCCCTGCCCCAGCGCTCGAACCCTGGATTGATATTACAGGGTCCGGGCCACCTCCTCCGTGATGAAGGGCTCGATGATGTCGCCTTCCTTGACGTCCTGGAATTTTTCGATGCCGATGCCGCACTCATAACTCTGCTGCACTTCGGAGACATCCTCCTTAAAGCGGCGCAGCGAGGAAAGACGTCCCGTGTACACAACAACGCTGTCCCGGATGAGGCGCACCTCCGATCCGCGCTGAATCGTGCCGTCCGTGACATAACAACCGGCAATTTGCCCCACATTCGGGATATGGAACGTATCGCGAACCTCGGCATGCCCGTGAATGACCTCTTTGATGAGCGGGTCGAGAATCCCCTCAAGGGCCGCCCTGACCTCCTCAATGGCATTATAGATCACCGAGTAGAGGCGGATATCCACTTTCTCGCGCTTGGCCGTTTCATCGGCGCCCGGTGTCGGACGGACGTTGAAGCCGATGATGATCGCTGAGGAGGCAGCCGCCAGCATGACATCTGTCTCGGTAATACCGCCCGCCGAAGTGTGGAGAATCCTCACCCCCACTTCCTCATTGCCAATCTTCAACAGACTGTCTTTGAGCGCCTCGAGGCTTCCCTGAACATCGGCCTTGAGAATAATATTGAGTTCCTTGACGATGCCCTTCTTTACACCCTCTAAGAAGGTCTCCAGGCTTACACGCGACATCGGCAGCATAGCGGCGAGGCGCTCGTGCTGCTGGCGGCGTGCGCCAATCTCTCTCGCCGTTCGCTCGTCGGTGACACCAACGAACTCATCGCCCGCCTGGGGAACACCGCTGATTCCGATAATTTCAACGGGCGTGGAGGGTCCCGCCGACTTGATTTTTTCTCCCTTATCATCGAGCAATGCACGCACTTTTCCGCTACAACTGCCCACGACAAAATTGTCTCCGACCTCAAGGGTTCCACGTTGCACGAGGACAGTGGCCACCGGACCGCGCCCCTTGTCGAGTTTCGCCTCGATAACAATCCCCCGGGCGCGGCGGGAGGGATTCGCCTTGAGCTCCAACATTTCGGACTGGAGAATAGCGATGTCGAGCAGATCGTCAACTCCGTCGCCATCCTTTGCCGACACCGGGCTGTACACCGTGTCGCCACCCCAGTCATCGGGGATGAGTTCCAGCTCGGAGAGCTGTTGCTTCACGCGGTCGGTATTCGCGTCGGGAAGGTCCATCTTGTTCATCGCTACCATGATGGGCACACCCGCGGCCTTGGCATGCGCCACGGCTTCCCGGGTCTGGGGCATGACACCCTCGTTGGCCGCGACAACCAAAATAATCAGGTCCGTGACCTGGGCGCCCCGCGCGCGCATGGCGGTAAAGGCCTCATGACCCGGTGTGTCGAGAAACACGGCGGTTCCTTTTTCCGTAGTCACCCGGTAGGCGCCGATATGCTGGGTGATGCCGCCCGCCTCACCGTCCATGACGTTCGCGTTCCGGATGGCGTCGAGAAGGCGGGTCTTGCCGTGGTCAACGTGGCCCATGACTGTGATGACGGGCGCTCGAGGAAGAAGATCCTCGGGCTTGTCCTCCTCCTCCTCCTCCACGGGCACCAATTCCTCGTACTTCTCTTTGACGACCTCTATTTCGAAGCCGAACTCGGTGCAAACAATCTCAGCCGTCTCGTTGTCGATCATCTGGTTTACCGTCGTCATCTGGCCAAGCTTCATGAGTTCCTTGATAACTTCGGTCGCCTTGAGGCTGAGCTTGTCCGCGAGCTCTTTTACGGTAATTGCATCGGGAAGGCTTATTTTCCTCTGGCGCCTGGCTCGCCTATCTTCGGGTTCCGGCTCGGGCTCTGTGCCCACGGGCTCAGGGCCTATCTCTTTTGCGGGCGGCGCGGGCTCTTCTATCTCCGGGGTCGGGGGCGCAGCAGCTTTGCTCGCGCTGGCGGGCGAGGCTTTTTTCTTCGCCGATGTTTTCTTATTCGCTTTTTCGGGCTTTTCTTCAGCTTTGGGGGCAGCCGCTTTCTTCTTGGGCGCGGTCTTAACCTCTGGCGCGGCCTTGGCGGGCGTCTGCTGAGAGAAAAGCGTCATGACGAGATCAGCCGTTTCCTCATCGACCGTGCTCATGTGACTCTTGACCTCGATTCCCTCTTTGGCCAATTCCTCCACAAACACTTTGTTCGCGTACCCGAGCTTTTTAGCCAGCTCGTAGATCCTCACCTTCGCCATTCAAACTGCCTCCGCTCCATGTAATTTAGTCCGGCCCTCGCGGCCCCTTCTCGTTCCCGGTATGTCATGTATCCCGCTTAAGTAATATAATCAAGACAACGACGCCAGCGCAGCCGCCTGAGCGCATCGGAGCGCCAGCGGCTCAGCCAGCGAGGGGCCCGCCACGAAGAACACCCCCACAGGGCGGCCGCCGAACACCTCGCCAACACGCACCATTGGCAAAGGACACTGTACGGGCCCGCCCTTGGCTGCCTCACCGATATCAGATCCGAGTACATCGGAGCGGCTTGACTTCGCAAGATCACTCGCCAGAAACAGCCGCCCCCTCGTCTTATGGCGGCTTGCCCTCAAGGCAGCATCTCGTCCCGGCGACACCGCCCGCTTGCGCCAGGCTGCGCCCAATATGCCCTCTAGACGCCTGTCCAAATGCACAAGAAGTGAGGCAGTCATACTGGCCATATGGGGCGATTTCAGATCCGAGCGAAGCGCTCGCCCCAGTTTTCCCACCTCAAGCGCAGAACCTATGCACCCGGCATTAAAACAACAATATGCGCCCCGGCCCGGCAGGCGGCTATCCAGCTCAATGTACACTTCGGCGTCGGGGCCAGCCACCATACGAAAAAGCTTCTCAGGCGGCTCTTTTTTTCGGCAAGCTATACAAGTTCGCTCGGGCACCGCCCACGAATCCTTATCAAGAAAGAGCTACAGGACAAGTCCCGAATCCAAGGAGCGAGGACTACAATTCGGCTTTCTCATCGGCAGTCACCCCATCAGGGCTGGCCTCAGCCGGGCTTCCGGCAAATTTCACGGCCGCATCGATAAGAAGCTGAGCGCGTTTGGGTCCGATACCAGGCACCTCGCAAAGTGCATCAATGGAAGCGTCTGCAATCGAGTTAATAGTAGCGAACCCGTTCTCACTTAAAAGTTGAATCATTTTCTCGCCCACGACTTCGAGCTTCGAGAGGTCGGACTCGCCAGCGGCGCCCGAAGGTGCATCCGCCTTTTCATCCTTCCCGCCGCCATCCGGTGCAAATGCTTGCTCGGCAACCATCCGGCGGTACTCACTCTCTCCCTTGAGATCTATTTTCCAGCCAATGAGCTTGGCGGCCAGGCGGACGTTCTGCCCCCCCTTGCCAATGGCGAGAGAGAGCTGATCGTCGGGAACAAGAACCTCCATCCGCCCATCGCTCTCGTGAAGGGTGATGTGCTGGATCTTGGCCGGGCTCAGTGCGTTTCCGGCGAAGGTTCGGATGTCCTCGTTCCAGGGAATGATGTCGATCTTCTCCCCGCGAAGCTCCTGAACGATCGCCTGAACCCGGCTGCCGCGGGTGCCGACACAGGCGCCCACAGGATCGATGTCCCTGTCGTTGCTCACGACAGCCACCTTCGAGCGGCCGCTGGGCTCGCGAACGCAGCACTTGATCTCGACGATTTCGTCGTAGATTTCAGGCACCTCTAGCTCGAAGAGGCGAATTAGCAGCCCCGGATGGGTCCGGCTCGCGACAATCTGCGGGCCCTTAGACGCCTCGCGCACCTCGAGAATATAGGCGCGGATGCGGTCGCCTCGTTTATACACCTCGCGGAATATTTGCTCCCGGCGCGGCAAAATAGCTTCGGTGCGCCCGATGTCAATATAGATGTTGCCACGCTCCACCTGGGAGACCGAGCCTGTAATGAGTTCACCCTCGCGGCTCTTGAATTCTTTAAAGATATTCGCCCGCTCGGCCTCGCGCACGCGCTGGATGATGACCTGCTTGGCCATCTGGGCAGCGATTCGGCCAAGGCCATCTGTATTGAGGGATGTCTTGTAGGGCTCGCCGACCTGAATGTCGGGAAAATCCTTTCGAGCCTCCTCGACATCGATTTCCAATTCGGGATTCTGGATGATCCGCACCACTTCCTTGACCACCTTCGCCCGGATCTCACCCGTCTCAAGGTCGAATTCAACCTCGACATTCTCGCCCAGCGAGTACTGCTTACGGGCGGCCGAGGCAATGGCCGTCTTCAACGCATCGTGAAGAATTTCCTTGGCCACTCCCCGCTCGCGTTCAAGCTGATTGAGAACCGCCAACAACTCCTGGCTCACCGGTACAACCCTCCATCATTCACTTCGCCCGATTGTGGTTTGTCCTGGAAAACAGTGTCCCAGTCCACCCTGAGGCGGGCCCGGGAAATCCCGTCCAGGGGAAAAGAGCGTTTCTCGCCGCCCTCGATTTCAATCGTTACCGTTTCGCCCTCAATCCCCAGCAGGGTGCCCGTGTGCTGCTTGCGCCCGCTCTCGCCATCCGGCTTGTAGAGGCGAAGCTCGACAGGGCTGCCTGCGTAGCGCTCGAAATCGGCCGCTTTGCGAAGAGGCCGCTCAAGGCCGGGACTCGACACCTCAAGGACGTAGGAAACCTCGATGAGGTCGCCCTCCTCTAAACGCTGGTTCAACTCGCGGCTCATCCGAGAGCAATCGGCCAAGTCCACGCCGCCCGGCTTATCAATGAACAGGCGGATGACTATTCGCCCCTGGCCGCCACCCCGTTCTATTTCCACGAGTTCAAAACCCAGAGAGATGGCCACTTCCTCGGCCAGCGGCCATACGACGCTAAAGACATCACGAGTGGCCACAGTGCCCAGCTCCAAAATGGGACGAAAAAAAGCGGGCCGCATCAGCGGTCCCACTTCCAAGACATGCAGTGAACACGTCGCGGTAATGTACCCCTCATCGAGCACAAGTGCAAGATGCATCCCATCCGCAATGGGTGTGGAGCAAACGGGTGATGTTTCCACCTCGGACAGCGGCCCCTCGCCTTGCCCCGGCAGGGGCGCAATGCTAAATCCTTCTCCCGGAAGCCCATGAATTTCCAGTATTTAGCAGGAGGCAAACAGGTTGCGTAAAGTGAAGCCCAGCGGCGCGAAATGGTCCGCGTGGGCGACATTTTGGAAATCAGCCACAGGGGCACTCCGCTCGGCAGAATAAGACTCGCTCAGCGAGTAAATTGTCAGGATATCTTCGGGCGGCGGCATTGACACGGTTTCGGCCATCCTCCAGCCGGCGGGCCGCACGGTGAACCTAGAGTCGCCAACCTGGCGAGCGATATCACTGCTCGACGGCAAGCTCGACCTGCTCATACCGCTCCTTCAGGAAAACGAGCACGCCTCGCAGGAAACGGAGTTCGTCCGTAGTGGCGTTAACGTGAGCGGCTCGGGCATCCGCTTCCCCAGCCAGCAGGTCTACAAAAAAGGGATTTCCTCTGGATCGCCATGATATTTCCGTCCTCGCCCCCCTATGCGGGTCGAGGCCATCGCCGAGATTGGCCGGACCGGAACAGCCCAAATTTCCTCAGCAGGCTTCCCAGCTCGGTCATTGACGTGTCCTCAAAATTCGTTGAGAACAACGATCAGGACAAAGAACATATATTGCGCTATATTTCTAGCGCCAGCGCGAGTTACTGAGGGCCAAGCGGGACGACTAACCGAGTGGCCGTCGGTGCGGCTCCATTACACCGAAACGCCCCGGTCGCCGTGGACCGCCCCCACCTGGATGCGGTAATCTCTGACTCATCAATTTTCTAACTAGGAGTTGCGAAATGGCCACCCCCGTTCCCATGCCCAAGCTCGGACTGACCATGGAGGAAGGAACAATCCTCAAATGGCTCAAGTCCGACGGCGAGGCCGTGGACAAGGGCGAGATGTTTGTTCTTATCCAGACCGACAAGCTTGAATACGAGGTCGAGTCCCCGGATAGCGGGGTTATCCTCAAAATCTTCTCGGGCGAGGGAGACGTCGTGCCCTGCGGCGACAACATCGCCGTCATCGGCACCAAGGGCGAGGACATCGCCGATTACGCGCCCAAGGGCGCTGCCGCACCTGAGCCCACTCCAGCGGCCCCGGCGCCCTTGGCAGTATCTGCACTCGTGGCTGCAACAATGCCTGCGAGCCCGGCTGTGGGAGGCCGTGTGTTTGCCAGCCCAGCCGCCCGCCGCGTTGCTCGCGAGATGGGAATCGACTACCGGACAGTGAACGGCACCGGCCCTGGCGGGCGAATCGTCCAGGCTGACGTCCGCGCCATAGCCCTGGGCGGGGCGAGAACGCCCGGGCCTTTCGCACCTCCTGTCGCCAAGAGCGGCCCCCCCGCCGTCGCGGCCACCACGCCCGTCGCCGGGATGCGCAAGGTCATAGTCGAACGCATGGCCGCCAGTTGGGACCAGGTTCCGCGCATCACCCTCCAGGCCGAGGTGGACCTCTCCAACCTCCTAGCAGTGAGGGAGGCCAGTAAACTGGCCTGGGAGGCTGATCTCGGGGTCAAAGTCTCCATCAACGATCTGATCGTTTTCTACACCGCCCGCGCGGTGCGC
>Ga0114999_10008492_pt1 | contig 11438 bp, 8 predicted proteins | sample ArcticOcean_MG_C_3_FD_89820 | JGI IMG/M metagenome (GOLD analysis project Ga0114999, IMG submission 89820) | Marine microbial communities from western Arctic Ocean - ArcticOcean_MG_CB8_126 | ecosystem: Environmental > Aquatic > Marine > Oceanic | place: Arctic Ocean: Canada Basin | collected...
ATTACTCAGTGATCTACCGTTTCGCAGGGAACCATCCCAATGGCTCCTCCTGAAATAACGGTTTCACACATTCTGGCACCCTCACCCATAGCATCAATAAAATTCGAATACGGCACGGGCTGACCGTGTGATGGCGCTATGGTTTCAATGTCTGACGACATTCGCTGAATTTGATTGAAAAAAGTTTGCATAGCTGGCGTTGGTTCGGCCGGAGGCGCCTCATGCGTATCGAAAAGGTCTGCTTGGAATGCGATTTTCTCTTCGGGTAGATAAGCCATCAGCATGCCCTGGACATGTCCTAGTGGCTGCACATAGTGAACATGAAGAATACGTTCGTTGTCAGTAATCACAAAGTTTTCATTGATCGCTTCATAATTGTAACCTTCAGCAAGTTCAGTTGGCGGCCACATTGATGTGATATCGGGTTCAATATGTTGTGTGCGATATTTCAATACGTCTCGGTTTAGCATCTCAATATTCTTTCGGTGTGTGACGATCGTGGACCCGATATGCATGTAGGTGCGCAGTCCTCCAATGTGGTCGAAGTGCGGGTGGGAGCTGATTAGCCATCGAATCGGTTTGTTTGGTGCCAACTTCACGACTTCTTCAATAACGGCTAAGCTGCGTTTTTCATTGATTGGGGCGTCAAACACGGCCACCCAGTCCTTAAACTCCACCATGTAGCTATTGGCGGGCCCTCCGCCGAGTAGGTAGACACCATCCGCCATCTCTTCGACAACCACAATTTCTGGGTCTGGTCTTGAAGATGGTTGTAAGGCCGCAGGCACCGGAACCGAATCTGCGCAGACATTGGGTTGAACATCCGGGAATAGACCGCCATAGGCGTTGTGACCAGTGCTCTCACTGGCAAACGAATAATTGTCATCCCAGCCTTGGTGTGAGTGCCAATTTGTAGGCCACTTAACATCTCCAAACTGCTGCTGGTTTGTGGATTCGTGTTCGATATTGAAGTCGCCGAGTGCAGGCTCATTGACCATTACGTGAATTCTCTGAATCTGATTTTGTGGATTGATGGTGGCATCCACGCGGTACTTGCCTAGCATAGTAATCGCGACTACATGCATTTTCGTAAGGTTGACGACATTGCCATCACGCCCCATTTCAATTTGTTCCCATCTCCAGAAGGCCTTGGGATTAGCGCCTGGCAGGCGGGCTGCTTTGAGAAAGCCTGGAGGGTTTAGCCACATGTCTAGTTGAAACCGCTCAGCGTCTTCAGCCGTAGCAGCCACAGGAGCTTCATCTCCGTCTATTGCCCATGCAGTATCACCATTAACAACAAAGGTTTGGCGTGTGTGTTGTTGGGTGGGCGTACCGCCCATCCAGCCTAGTCCATATTTCCAGGAGGCAGGGTTAAGGCCTGGTTCACGATCAAATGTTTCTACACTCGTTGCAGTTTCCCAATTAATGGTGCGTGTGTAGTTAGTCATTGGGATGCGTGTCCAATCAACATTCCGAGCATTTTCATACACTTGTCCTACTGCGCCGCTATAACCTGCACCTGAAAATGTAACGCATTGAAAATTTTGCTCATTAATTTCTTCAGATGCTGCCGCGAGCAGCGGCATTGGGTCAACGAACCCCGGCGAAAATTCCTGTGCTTGCACCGAAACACCTAGAAATAGAAACAGCATAGAAAGGACCCAGAGCTTTTTCATTACATTTCCTCCAACGGAGACTTCTTTTTTTTGTGTAGCCAACTCGCGAAGCGAGACAGCCTGCTAATAGCAATCTTAACGCGGTTTGGAGTATGAATGTCTGCTTTTAGTAGAAAGTAAGTATTTAGACTGAGTCTAAATTGTCTTTGGTGGATGATCGCTTTGGGGGAAACCGGACGTTCGAACAAAGCTTGAACTTCGTGGGAGTTGCGGATCTCATCGTATTCATCCAGTGTTGATAGCTAATGCCAAACAATAATAGGTACGGATTGTCTAACAACTGATACGTACTGAGTCATGTCATCTGCGGGGAGGAAAGCGATTATGGTCCCACTAACAGTAAATGGGGTAAGTCACGAGTTCGATGGTGATCCGAATATGCCTATTCTATGGTATTTGCGGGATGAGTTAGGTTTGGCTGGCACGAAATTTGGCTGCGGAATGGCTTTGTGTGGCGCCTGTACTGTGCATATTGATGGTCGCGCGATTCGAGCTTGCGTCACGCCCGTAAGTGCTGCGGATAGCAAGGAGGTCACCACGATCGAAGGCCTTGATCCGGATGGCAATCACCCCGTTCAGCGCGCCTGGCGGTCTCACAATGTGCCCCAGTGTGGTTATTGTCAGTCTGGACAAATAATGCAGGCTGCGTCCCTTCTTGCCGAGAATCCTGACCCTTCCGATGAAGAGGTGATCGATGGCATGCAGGGAAATATTTGTCGGTGTGGCACCTATCAACGAATCTTCGCGGCAGTTCGTACTGCTGCTTCGGAGGTGTAGCGTGGCCCAGATAATACATGTCAGTCGACGGCAATTCATTCAGTCGACCGGGCTAGGTGCGGTACTGGTTCTAGGCGCTCAGATTGGACAGAACTCAATTTTTACGGTCGCTCGTGCACAGTCAGTCACCTCAGTACAGCCCAACCTCTTTGTCAGCATTGATTTGGATGGGACCGTAACGATTACGTGTAATCGCTCGGAGATGGGGCAGGGAGTGAGAACTGGTATTCCGATGATTCTTGCAGACGAACTAGAAGCTGATTGGTCGCGCGTCAAGATCTGGCAGGCGCCGGGCGACGAGACGAAATACGACCCGGCTGGAAAGGACGGCCAGAATACCGATGGCTCACGCAGCACACGGCATCATTTCGAGATTATGCGCGAACTTGGGGCATCGGCACGAAATTTATTGGAGCGAGCTGCAGCGGTAGAATGGGACGTGGATGCAAGTGAGGTGTATGCGAAGCATCATCGTCTCTATCACACGAGTTCTGGCAGGTCCTTCGACTTTGGTGAACTTGTCGATGCCGCTGCAAATTTAACCTTACTGACCGAAGGGGATACCTCAGCGCCGAGACTTAAACATCCATCGGAGTGGAAATACATTGGTAAAGACTTACCGATGGTCGACAATTTCGACATGAGCACTGGCGGTGCTGTCTATGGCGCGGATGTACCTCTTCCGGGCATGAAAATCGCGGTCATTGCACGATCGCCCGTTTACCGTGGCAGAGTCAGATCATTCAATGCAACAGAGGCATTACAGGTGTCCGGCGTCGAGCAAGTCATCGAGATACCAGCCATGGCTGATGATACGCCTACCGAATTTCGGGCATTGGGCGGTGTTGCTGTCATAGGGACGAATACCTGGTCAGTCATGGAAGGTCGAAGCAAGCTAGAGATCGAATGGGATGACGGTCCTTTTACAGTCCATGATTCAAGTACTTTCGATAACGCACTGCGAGAGTCGGCACGCCGGGGCGGCTCAGTGATTCGTAGGCGAGGGGATGTCGACGAGGCATTGTCTACTTCTGATAGCATCGTTGAATCGGAGTATTTCGTGCCTTATCTCGTACACACTCCGATGGAACCGCCAGTTGCGCTCGTGGACGCCACAGTCCGCCCGGTTCAGGTTTGGGCGGCGACGCAATCACCGAATGAAACACGCCAGTATGTTGCCGAAGCTTTAGGTCTCGAAAAGACTGATGTGGAATGCCACATCACGCTGCTTGGTGGCAGCTTTGGTCGTAAGTCTAAACCGGATTTTGCGTGCGAAGCAGCTATCTTATCCGAAGCCGTCGGCGCGCCAGTACGTGTTCAATGGACTCGGGAAGATGAAGTTCGGAACGGCTATTATCATGCTGCGAGCGCTCAGTACATTAAGGCAGGATTGGACGCCTCCGGCAACGTTACCGCCTGGCATCATAGTGCAGCTTGGCCTTCGATGATGGCGCTCTGGGCTCCCGACGTGAAAGCGGCTTCCACATTGGAAGCCGGCCTGGGATTAATCGACCTTCCTTATAATAATATTCCTAACCTTCAGATAGAGACCGGTGAGGCCGACGCCATGATTCGAGTTGGATGGTACCGTTCCGTTAACAACATCCAGCATGCGTTTGCTACTAATTGTTTTGTGAATGAGCTCGCTGTCGCGGCGGGTAAGGATCCACTGGAGTTCATGCTTGGATTGATCGGTGATGCGGACGAGATGGACTTGACTGAGGATGGTGTGGAAGAGGTATGGAATTACGGTGACTCCATTGATGACTGGCCAATCATGCCAAAACGCCTTTCGAACGTTTTGCGGACTGTTGCGCAGAAATCAGGGTACGGGAAGCAAATGGCGGACGGTCACGGCCTCGGTCTCGCATGCCATCGATCGTTTCATAGTTATGTTGCAATCGCGGTACACGTAGTTGTGCGCGGCAACGGATCTTTGCATATCCCGCAGGTGGACGTAGCAATTGACTGTGGCCGTTGCGTCAATCCTGAAGGTGTACGCAAGCAGATCGAGGGAGCAGTAGTTTTTGGTCATACTATTGCCCGTCACGGAAAGATAACGACGAGTAGAGGTGCCGTAGAGCAAAGCAATTTTCACGATTACCCTTTGACCCGTATCGGGGATACACCGCTCGATGTTCGTGTTGAGATAGTCGACGATTATGTCCATCTTCGTCCCTGTGGTGTCGGGGAACCGGGGGTGCCTCCGTATGCACCTGCTCTGGCGAACGCTATTTTTTCTGCCACCGGAAAGCGGCATCGAGCCTTACCACTAACTGATGACGCTATTTCGATTTAGGCTTCGTTATTCGTCCAGTCTCATAAGGAGGCTGTCATATATGGCCACTTCTGGCCGAAGCAGTGGTCAGTTAATAGTTAACATGCACTGGTGGAATAGAATTAAGGAGAGGATTGCCCTATATAGCAATATTGAAGAGGCGAGGGAGTGGCTGGAGAGAAACCAGTTCAGAGTGGGTGCTCGTTTTCAACGATTATTCGCTGCACTACTTCGTATTTGAGCCATTTAAAGGTATCAAAAACTACTTTGTAATCAATTAACTGTATTCGTTAATGGCGGAGGGAGTGGGATTCGAACCCACGGACGGGGCAAGCCCGTCACTTGATTTCGAATCAAGCCCGTTCGACCACTCCGGCATCCCTCCAAGCGAGAATCTATCAGTTGGACGGCTGCGCAGCAATGCTAAGGGTTAAGAGGTGATTAACGGATTGCTAGGTTAGCCGTGATATATCCAAGCGAAACAGCAATTAAGCATAGTGCTATCGAAAGAAAAACGTTGATTCCTGCTGAAACCCAGTATCCATCTCTAGCTAAAATCAGTGTTTGCAAACTGAAGGTCGAAAACGTTGTATAGCTTCCGAGAACCCCAATCATAAGAAAGTTTCGTATATCTGCCGCGAAAAAAAACCGGCTTTCTGTGGGTATGAGTGCTGCTACAACGCCGATAACCAATGAGCCAATAACATTGACTAAGATGGTTCCCCAAGGAAATGACTCGCCGAATACTCGAACGACTAGGCTGGAGCACAAGTGCCTTCCGATGCCTCCGATAGCGCTACCAAGTCCTATCCATAAATAGCTCATTGTGTGTAGTAGGGTAACATTGACTGTGTAAGATTAATGAAAAACCTCATGAATATAGAGACGGCTCTCAATCAAATAATAGGTATCGTGGGCCAGCGTGGATTAGTGCAAGGGGCTGATGCCGACCCATACCTTCAAGATGAACGAGCTTTGTTTCATGGTGAAGCAGCATTGGTTGTGAAGCCAGCTTCTGTGGAGGAGTGTTCGCAGGTCATTGCTATCTCACAAGAGTCTGGTATTGGTATTACTCCCCAAGGTGGCAATACAAGCTACTGCGGCGGTGCAACGCCATTCGACTCAAAGAGACAAATCATATTGAACTTATCCCGAATGAATCATGTTCGTGAAGTAGACCCGATTAATTTTACGATGACAGTAGAGGCAGGGATGGTTCTAGCCGCGGCGCAGGCTGTCGCTCAAAGCCATAATTTGATGTTTCCGCTCAACATGGGGTCTCAAGGGTCTTGTCAGATTGGGGGGGCTTTATCTACAAACGCTGGCGGCATTTCAGTTCTTCGTTATGGGAGCGCTCGAGACTTGGTGTTGGGTATTGAGGTTGTGCTACCAAATGGAGAGCTTTTATCTGAGCTTAAGGGGTTGCGTAAAGACAATACAGGTTATGATCTAAAGGGGCTTTTTATTGGTGCCGAGGGAACGTTAGGGGTAATAACGGCCGCTGTTCTGAAGCTATTCCCAGAGCCGCGTAGCCGCCAAACAGCACTGCTTGGTGTCTCTACGCCTCAGGCAATGTGCGACTTTCTTGTACGAGTGCGGAAGGGCAGTGGCGAGCAAGTGATTGCGGCTGAATACATCTCGCGCGAATCATTGGACATAGTGCTAGATCAGATAAAAGATACACGTGATCCTTTCGATGAAACTGTAAGGCATATTCTCTTACTTGAGCTGGCAACCTCGCAGAGTGAGGCTGAATTGCGGAATGTTTTTGAGAAAATTCTTCAGAGAGGAGTTGCTTCCGGTGAAATTATAAATGGTGTTGTGGCTGAATCCGGGCAGCAGGCGTTAGAGTTTTGGAGGTTAAGAGAATCTATTCCAGAAGCAGAGCGAGGTGAGGGTGGTTCAGTTAAGCATGATATTTCTGTGCGTATCTCTAAAATTCCTGAATTCTTAGAGAAAGCAGAAGCGATGCTCGGGGCTATTGCTCCACACCGCTTGTCGGTGTTTGGTCATGTTGGTGATGGCAATTTGCACTACAACTTACTTCCTCCAATTGGCAGCACATTAGAATCTTTCAAGGAGGGACCTGCCCGGCATCTATCGGATAGCGTACACGACCTTGCTGTGATGCTCGGTGGCAGCTTCAGTGCGGAGCATGGAGTAGGAATATTGAAATGTGACGAACTTGTAAAGTATAAATCTCCGATCACTGTTGGTCTTATGCGCACTCTTAAACGCGCCGTAGATCCCAGAGGAATTATGAATCCAGGCAAGGTTCTTGGCTAAAGGCTTTATAGCTTTGAAAAAATACTTGCCCTATTAAAGTTTGAAATTTAGATTTACTATGTGTTGATAGAAGCTCGTTCTTGAAGAGCTATCTCCTTATACTAAACTTTGCCTCGCTGAGATAATTACCCACCATCAAAAATAATGGCAGCTAAACCAATTTACAAAGTAACCTTCATGAATCAGGGAAAGGTCTATGAGATCTATGCCCAAACGGTTAGCCATGGAGGTCTATTTGGTTTTGTTGAGGTTGAGAAGCTTATTTTTGGGGCTCGTTCCAGCGTCGTTGTTGATCCATCGGAGGAGCGTATAAAAACAGAATTCTCTGGTGTGACTCGAACCTACCTGCCTCTTCATTCGGTCCTTCGAATAGACGAAGTTGAGAAGCAGGGCGTCAGTAAAATAACTGATGCCGAGGGCGGGAATGTGACGCAGTTTCCATCCTCCATGTTTACACCTCCCGGTGCAGGTGGTCATGGGGGAGCAAAGGATAAATAACTAGTGACGTTGAGATTCGCTTCTCTTGGAAGCGGAAGCCGCGGCAATGCAGTGCTGGTGGAATCTGACTCAACCCTCCTCATGGTCGATTGCGGTCTCACGTTGAAAGCAGTTGAGGAAAGGCTGCGTACGTTGGATCGGGATCCTCAGGATATTAAAGCTTTGCTCGTTACTCATGAACACTCTGATCATATAAAGGGAGTGCCATCATTTGTCCGTCGTCATAGCACACCCGTTTGGATGACACACGGGACTGCTGCTAGCGCGGCTGCTCAAAAACTAACGAAAGTCCATGTTTTTAACTGTGATCAGATACTAAATATTGGTTCTTTCGAGGTGAAACCTTTCACCGTGCCTCACGATGCGCGTGAGCCAGTTCAGTTTGTTTTTCAGGCAGATTGCAGAAAACTGGGAATGCTTACCGATACCGGTCATATCACTCCACACATTACGAAGCATCTAGCTAACTGCGACGCTCTTGCCTTAGAGTGCAATCATGATATTGATACTTTGAGGAACGGCGTGTATCCAGAGCGTTTGAAGGCAAGAGTTGCCTCTTCGTATGGGCACTTGAATAATGGGCAGGTAGTAGGATTGCTAGATGCGGTGGGACACAAAGATTTACAGTGGGTTATGGCATTGCATTTGAGCGAGCAGAACAATAGTTTTGATTTGGTTTGTAAGGCATTAGCTGAAAAGCTTGCTAAGCCGAACCAATCCCTGCATGTTGCCACACAAAATGAACCAAGCGAATGGATAGAGATAGTGTGACTAAGATTTCCCAGCGCTCGCTAACTAAGTATGCATTGCTTTCATGAGTATGTTGCGTTTGCTTGGCCCTGCAGCTGAGACAACTTTTCGCCTCAATAAATTGACCGAGCAGCTCAGGTCATGTACAGAGGTTATTTCTGCTGTATCTGTGAGCTTTCTTCACTTTGTCCATGAGAAACACCCCCTGACTTCTCGTGAAAAAGAGATTCTTGAGGCATTGCTTACCTACGGCAAGGTGGATGAACCGCTTCAAGGTGAATATGAAGTGATAGTGGTTCCTAGAGTTGGGACCATTTCACCTTGGTCCTCAAAGGCGACGGATATTGCACGAAACTGTGGTTTACCGATTCGCCGGGTAGAACGGGCGCGAGCTTATGCGCTCCAACTAAAAAGACCTCTTACCGATGAAGAGCTTAATAGCGTTTTTCCATATATTCATGACCGCATGACTGAGACTGTGCTCGCCGAAGTGCCGTCCGAAAGTGTTTTATTTGCAGAACAAGATCCACGGCCAATGAATCATATTGATTTGCTGGGTGAGGGACAGGTTTCTTTGGATAAGGCTAATCAGCAATTAGGCCTTGCTCTTTCCTCTGATGAGATCGAGTACTTAGCAGAGCAGTTTTCTGCGTTTGGACGAAATCCCACAGATGTTGAACTTATGATGTTTGCGCAGGCGAATTCAGAGCACTGTCGTCACAAAGTATTTAACGCCTCGTGGTTGATTGACGGCCAGAAGGCTAAAAAAAGCTTGTTCCAGATGATTAAGAATACTCATGCTTGCAGCCCTGACGGGGTCTTGTCCGCATACTCTGATAATGCTGCGGTTATTCGAGGATCTGATGCTGAATGGTGGATGCCGGACGTCACCTCTCTTCTTTACCAGAAATGCAAAGAACCGGTACATTTGGTGATGAAAGTGGAGACTCACAATCACCCAACAGCCATCTCTCCGTTTCCAGGAGCAGCGACGGGGTCTGGTGGAGAGATTAGAGATGAAGGCGCGACTGGTAGAGGCGCAAAACCAAAGGCTGGTTTGACTGGTTTCAGTGTTTCTCACTTAGAAATTCCTGGATGGAATCGTCCTTGGGAGAGCCCTAAAGTAGGCAAACCTAATCGAATTTCTTCTCCCCTTCAGATAATGCTGGAAGGCCCGATTGGTGGAGCTCAGTTTAATAATGAATTTGGCCGACCAAATTTGGCCGGTTATTTTCGAACCTGCCTGTTTGAGGTGAACGGGGAGTGGCGTGGTTACCATAAGCCGATCATGATCGCTGGTGGTCTTGGGAATATCCGAGGACAGCACGTGGAGAAGTGTGAGGCTCCAGTTGGGACAAAACTTGTGGTGCTTGGTGGCCCAGCTATGTTGATTGGTCTCGGTGGTGGTGCTGCGTCCTCACAAGGCAGCGGTAGCAGTGAGGAAGAACTTGATTTTGCATCTGTCCAAAGAGGCAACCCAGAGATGCAGCGACGAGCCCAAGAAGTAATTGATACATGTTGTGGCCTCGGGAATGATAATCCAATTTTATCAATCCATGATGTTGGAGCAGGCGGACTTTCTAATGCTGTGCCAGAGATCGTTGATCAGAGTCATCGTGGGGCAATTATTGAGTTACGTGAAGTGCCTAACGATGAGCTTGGCATGAGCCCGATGGAGTTGTGGTGTAATGAGTCTCAGGAGCGCTACATGCTTGCTGTGGGCGCTGAGGCGCTGGAAGAATTTACTCATATATGCAACCGTGAGCGTTGCCCTTACGCCGTTATAGGTGAATTGACTGAGGAAGCACAACTGCGAGTATTGGATGTTGAGTTTGGAAATGAACCTGTTTCCATTCCTATGCAGGTTTTGTTTGGTAATCCACCAAAAATGGTTCGTGAAGCAACGACCGTAGAGGTCCCTATTGATCCCTGGAACGGCAAGGGAATAGAGCTAGATGAGGCTATCCAGCGAGTCCTTTCTTTTCCTGCTGTAGCCGATAAATCGTTTCTCATTCATATAAGTGATCGCAGTGTTGGTGGGTTAACTTCCCGGGATCAGTTGGTTGGCCCATGGCAGGTTCCGGTAAGCGATGTTGCGGTAACCACCTCTAGTTATACAGGGTACACAGGCGAAGCGATGTCTTTGGGTGAACGTACCCCGGTAGCGATAATGGCTGGCGCTGCGTCGGCACGCTTGGCCGTTGGCGAAGCAGTCACCAATCTTGCAGCAGCGGATGTTTCTAAGCTTTCAGATGTACGATTGTCAGCAAACTGGATGGCCGCTGCTGGTCATGGCAACGATGATTCTGCATTATTTGAAATGGTAAAAACCATTGGCGAAGAGATTTGTCCAGCATTGGGAATTGCGATCCCTGTTGGCAAAGATTCATTGTCAATGCAAACGGTGTGGCACTCTGATGGAGAGGAGCATGCGGTTACTGCACCGGTATCACTTATTGTCTCTGCGTTTGCACCTGTACTTGATGCACGAGAAACGCTTACCCCTGAATTAAACCTATCTGATGGCGATACCGTCTTGATGTTATTCGACCTGTCTAATGGCAAGCAACGTCTTGGTGGATCAGCGTTAGCACAGTGCTTCAAGCAGTTTGGTGGAGAACCAGCTGATTTAGATGATCCAGCCTTAATGATAAGGTTTTTTAACGCACAGAGAGCGCTCCGAGAAAAGAACTTGCTGCTTGCTTATCACGATCGCTCCGATGGCGGTTTGTTTGCAACGCTTGTGGAGATGGCCTTTGCTAGTCGCAGTGGCCTGAATATTCAACTCCCCAGTAACATTTCTGATGAGCTTTCTTATTTGTTTAATGAAGAGCTTGGGGTGGTGATGCAGATTAGATGTAGCGATCTTCCTGCTGTCCAGGCCGTTTGCAGTGAATATGCCTTAGGCGAGTGTGTCATTGTGGCTCGCCCAGCTAGGCACGGAGACATAGTCATTGAGCGTGAAGGGTTAAGTCTCTTCAAGGTGTCGCGTACCCGCCTGCACCGTTGGTGGTCAGAGCTTACTTATCGGATGCAGAGTCTTAGGGATGACCCGGATTGTGCTATTGAGGCTTACGATGAATTGTTGGATGAAAAAGATCCAGGCCTAAATGCTGATTTAACCTTTCAACTTGTTGATCAGAAAAGCACGCGTTTAAATAATCGTCCTAAGG
>Ga0114999_10008494_pt1 | contig 11437 bp, 10 predicted proteins | sample ArcticOcean_MG_C_3_FD_89820 | JGI IMG/M metagenome (GOLD analysis project Ga0114999, IMG submission 89820) | Marine microbial communities from western Arctic Ocean - ArcticOcean_MG_CB8_126 | ecosystem: Environmental > Aquatic > Marine > Oceanic | place: Arctic Ocean: Canada Basin | collected...
CTGACTTACCTGACTTACCTGACTTACCTGACCGACGTCGACTTCAGATGCCCAGAGAAGTTCCTCGATGTCGAACTGGCATCGAACGTTCGAACCCCTGGTCGTAAACGTTGCCGAATCAGTAATCAATTCCGCGATGGAGGCAGCCTTCTTGACCGGGGCCCCGCCTTTCGAGAAGGCCAACAGTTGGTGCGTCAGCTCCGTGGCTCGTTGTGACGCCTCTTCCACCTCTGTCAGATTCGCGTATAGCTCGCCTTCTGGGCTCAGGTCCATTTTCGACAAGGAGAGATAGCCGATGATGGTGGTCAAAATATTGTTGAAGTCGTGAGCAATTCCGCCGGCCAGGACGCCAAGAGACTCCAATTTAGCCGACTTGAGTTGCTCTGCCTCTGCCTTTCGCTGTGCGCTGACGTCCCTCGACACAAGGACGGCGCCGATGGTCTTACCCTCGTCATCCCGAATGGGTGCACTGTTCGTTGAAATAAGCCTCTCATTGCCGTCTCGAGCGATGAGTGTGGCAGTGGGAGCGAGGGTCAAAGCCGTACCCGTCTCAAGCACATGGGCGACCGGGTCGCAGTGGAGATCAGTTTTGTCCGCGAGGGTGAAGACTTCGGCATACTCTCGGCCTCGCGCCTCAGATTGAGTCCAACCCGTGAGCCCTTCTGCCACTCGGTTGAGCAAGACGATTCGCCCTTCGGCATCGGTGGCAATGACGCAGTCTGCTATACTGTGCAGGGTCACCGCCAAACGTTGTCTCTCTTCAGCCAGCTTTTGCAGATCCTCGAGCCTGTGGAAGCCCTCGGCGAGAGCAACGGCCATCTCTTGCAGGACTTCGGTATCGGATGCTGAGAAAGCGTGTGGGCGGGCGCTGTGGATGGAGAGCACTCCATGAGAAAAAGGCACATCAAGGGCCGAGCGGATCGTCATCGGCTGCTCATGGGTGTCGGCCGATGCGGGGACCGTTTCGGTTTCGTCGATATCCCCACGGTTGGCCACCTCACCTTCACGCCATACGCGAAGAACAACATCCCGCCAGCCGGGATCTTCGAGTGGGGCGCTGGACCACGACTCGACAACGTCGCGGCTGTACAGGCGCACGGTTTCCACGCCCAGCCGGGTCTCGACGACGTACATGCGACAGTAGCGGAATGGAACGGCCAGGGAAGCAAGGCCCTCGCGGATCGCATCGAGAACGTGCTGGATGTCGCCACGGTTGCGCATGTGCCAGACCTCTTCGCGCACACGTTGCATGGCAAGGTGCCGAGCTTCGCGGCGCTGACGCTCGCCGATTTCCTGCTTCAGGGCCAGGTCGGCACTGAGTAGTTCGACAGTACGCTCAGCCACGCGACGCTCGAGGTCGTCATGGGCTCGCCGCAATGCCAAGTCAGACTGATGCTTGTGCAGGGCTATCTCGATCGTCGTCTGCAACTCCCGCTCTTCGAACGGTTTGAGCAGGTAGCCGAATGGCTCGGTGATCTTAGCTCGGGCGAGAGTTTGGTCGTTCGAGTAGGCCGTGAGGTAGATGACTGGGACTTGATGTAAGGCGCGGATTCGTTCGGCCGCCTCCACGCCATCCATCTTGCCCTGGAGATTGATATCCATGAGCACGAGGTCAGGAGTAGAATCCAGCGTTGACTCGATCGCTTCCTCGCCGGAAGCCACGACGACCGGGACGCGGTACCCCATTTTCTCTAATCGCTGCTGGAGATCCAGCGACACAATGGGCTCGTCCTCGACTACGAGGATCTGTTTTTGGCGCTTTGGGGAAGAAGGGGTGATGTCCACGCCGGTGCCGGGTAGGTCGCGGATAGGCCTTAGTATTTGTTGGTGCGCCCACAGGGACTCGAACCCCGGACCCGCTGATTAAGAGTCAGCTGCTCTACCAACTGAGCTATAGGCGCACTTTCAGGGCGTCGAAGGTACGTGGGGCCAACTCGGGTGTCAAGAATAAGGCACCCGTAGATCGAACTGAGGGCTCGACTTGTGTGCTGTCGTCGCTCTTGCATTGACGGCCGTTTGTGGCTTACCTTCCAAGTTCAATATCCGCGCTTCGGTATCGCTTTACCGTCCGTATTAATGAGGCTCTGCCAGTGCCTTGTTCGGCAGACTTTCCAAAATAGAGAGAGCTTACCGCCGTCACCCGTCGGCCCCATTGTTTGCGCGTTTCGCTGAGACGTGCTTAGGCCAGGGTGACCCAGAGCGGGCGTTGGCCGTTTGCCTGGAAGGCTGTGAGCGGTTCCCCAACTACCCGACCGGGCTCTATCTGTTGAGTCGGAGCTACCAGGCCGGTGGCGACCTCGAGGAAGCACGCGCCGCACTCGACAAATCGCTTCGGCTCGACGCCGAGAACCCGAGGGGGTTCGAGCTACTTGCTCAGATTTACGCCGAACTGGGTATTCGGACGCTGGCGTTGAAATGCATGAAGGAGGCGGCCCGCCTCGACCCGTTCGACGAAGATATCGGGCGCCAGTTCGAGCAATTGTCTGCTGAGGAAGCACCGCCGCCCGCCGCCGCTGAACCGATTTCAGTCGAGACGACCGCGGTCGCAGATGACCATCGCCAAACCCAACCATTGGGGACCCAACCATTCGAGGCTTTGGCGGTCGAAGCTTTGGCGACCCCCGAGGCGGGGCCGAACGATGCAGACTCCTCCGAAGACGTTGCCCCACTGAACGTCGATGAGGAAAATGACGCTCCGTCGGGTGCCGGGGAAGAAGAGATGCCAGTCATCGCAGTTGAGATAGAGTCGGTCGCGGATGATCTGCCTGGCTCGCAACAACTGCCTGACGTGGTGAAGGAGGCGACTGAAAGCGTCGGAGAGCCTGAGGAGACGGGCATCCCTCTCGCGGAACCTGAAGAGTCATCCGCTTCCCTCGATGAGCCTTTTGGCGTATTAAATGATTTGCCCGAGTGGGAAACAGCAACACCGCCACCGCCATTGCCGGAACCCGTGATCGCCGATACCCAGGCTCCGGTATCGGCCGTAGAGCCGGATGGCAGTGACGAAGTGGCAGCTCTTGGTGCCGGACTGTTTGGCCTCGAATCACCTGAGGACGAAGCGGCCGAGCCGGTCCATCCAAGTCAGGAGAAGCCGTTGGCTTTGGAGGTGAAGCCAACAAAGTATTCTGAATCGGTGTCCTTTGATACGGTGACGAGCGTTGAAACCGGAGCTGCAGACAGACCTGGTGCTGTCGAGAGCGACGACGCGCACGCTCTTGAGACGCTACTAGTGGCGGCAGCGGCCGAGGCCGTGATATCGGTGTCGACAGCGAGACCTGAGCCGGCAGTGGGACAGCCGACGAGTGCTGCGGGTGCGCTTGAAGAGCCAACGGGCGCTGATGTTGAGCCCACGGTGTCGCGGTTCTCCAGGGCAGAAGACACCGAAATGATTGCGTTGCTGCGGGAGTTTGATTGCGAAGTTGGCAATACCCCGACCACAGATGGAGAATTGCCGGCACCGATCGCGACGACGACACTGGCTGAGCTGTATTCCGTTCAGGGGTTCGTCGACCGCGCCATCGAGACCTATCGTCAAGTGTTGGCGGCACAACCTGACAATGAAACAGCCAGAGCTCGGCTGACAGTACTTGAGCGCAGTGGATGACCGAAAGCACTCACAATCGAAGGGACTATGGCTGATACGACGGATTTCAGAAACGGATATACAATGCGACTCGACGGCGACATCTACGCGATCGTTGAGTTTCAGCACGTCAAACCGGGAAAGGGTGGCGGCTTTAGCCGCACAAAACTCAAGAACATAGGCAATGGCAGAGTGGTCGAACGCACCTTTAGGTCGGGAGACAAGGTCGAGGAAGTTCGGATAGAGAAGCGTGAGATGCAGTTTCTGTATGCTGAGGCGCCCGACATGTACCACTTCATGGACTCTGAGACCTTCGAGCAAACGCCCATCAGCAAAGCTTTGATGGGCGATGCCACGGATTTTTTGTTGGAGAACGGAATGGCCATTGTCCTGGTCACTGACGAAAAGCCGATTGGTGTCGAGCTGCCAAATTTCGTTGAATTGACGGTGACGGAGACGGAGCCCGGGGTAAAGGGCGACACCGCCACAAACGCGGTTAAACCGGCGACACTTGAGACCGGGGCGGTGGTCTCGGTGCCTCTCTTCGTCAACCGGGAGGACAAACTCAAAATCGACACACGCACCGGACAGTACGTCGAGCGCGTGTGAGTGGAATAACGTCAAAGAGCTTGGTGAGTCCAGACGAAAACCGGGTCAAGATCGAGGTACTGAAGCGTGGATGAAGGAAAACTCCGCAAATTGATTGCCATTTTCCAGGAAAGTGGCGTTGAAGAGCTGGAATATCAGGAAAGTTTCTGGCGTGGCATTCGCGTGCGCTTGGGACGCACGCGGCAGGCGGTGACCCTGTCCGCTTCCCCTCAACCTGCCCCGCAGCCGATTCAAGAGGCCCCGGCACCGAGTTCCCCTGTGCCCTCGGAATCCCCTGCTGCGGAGGCTGGTCTGCACACCGTCAAGTCGCCGATGGTAGGGACGTTCTTTCGGTCGCCTTCACCCGAGAGTAATGCCTTTGCCAGCAAGGGAGACACTGTAGCGGTTGGCCAGACGCTGTGCATCATCGAGGCGATGAAGATCATGAACGAAATCGAGGCCGACGCTGCTGGTGAAATCATTGAGATCCTCGTCCAGGATGGCGATCCGGTAGAATACAACCAACCACTCATGCGACTGCGTTCCTCGTAGTGTTCAACAAACTGCTCGTCGCAGACCGTGGTGAGATTGCCCTGCGGGTCATACGCACGTGTAAAGAGCTGGGTATTGAGACCGTGGCCGTTTATTCAGAGGCTGATGCTCACTCCTCGCACGTCCTCTTCGCCGACGAGGATGTCTGCATCGGTCCGCCTCCGGGCGAATCCAGTTACCGCAACTTCGCCAATATTATCAGTGCGGCCGAACTGACGAATGCGGACGCGATTCATCCGGGCTACGGCCCGCTGGCTGAAAATGGTGAGTTCGCTGAGTTGTGCCGATCCTGTGGAATCTGTTTCGTCGGACCCGGGGCCGAGGTTTTCGAAAAAATGGGTGACAAGGCCGCCGGCAGATCGGCCATGGCGCGAGCCGGCGTACCGACGATTCCCGGAAGCCCCGGACCGGTCAGCAGCCTCAAGGAAGCCGAGAGACTGGCGGTCGAGATTGGCTATCCCGTACGGTTAAAGGCGGCTGCCGGTGGAGGGGGTCGTGGGATGCGAGTCGTCCACGCGCCTGAACAACTCGCTGAGGCCTGGGACCTTGCCCGCCTGGAGGCTCGGACTGCGTTTACCAGTGACGTATTGTACATGGAACGTTCACTGGAAAGCGCCCGTCATATTGAGATTCAGGTACTGGGTGATCAACACGGTAACGTCGTTCACCTCGGGGAGCGCGAATGCTCCATTCAGCGCCGCCATCAAAAACTGCTGGAGGAGAGCCCCTCCCCGGTCGTAGACGCGGCACTGCGGGAGCGGCTGGGCGCAGCTGCGGTAGCCGGTGCCAAGAGCATCTCGTACTCGAGCGCCGGCACCGTCGAGTTCCTGGTCGATGGCAATGGCGAAGATTTCTATTTTTTGGAAATGAACAAGCGTATTCAGGTCGAGCATCCGGTGACCGAGATGGTCACCAGTATGGACCTGATCGCTGAGCAAATTCGAATCGCTATGGGTGAACGATTGGGATTCAGCCAGCAGGACGTGAGTTTTCGAGGCCACGCGTTGGAATGCCGGATTAATGCAGAGGATCCCAATCGCGGCTTCATGCCTTCGGCAGGCACAATCACGGCACTGCATTTGCCGGGGGGGCCTTCCATTAGGGTGGACACCCATATTTACCAGGGCTATGCGATGCCACCATATTATGATTCGCTGCTCGCCAAGGTCATTGCCTGGGGCCACACCCGGGACGAGTCCATTGCCCGCATGAAGCGGGCTCTGCAGGAGTTCACGGTTGAGGGAATCGCCACGACCATTCCCTTTCACCTATCCCTGCTCGATGACCCGAGATTCGTTGCGGGCGATTTCGACATCCATTTCGTTACTGAACTGTTTTCCGAGGCCGTGGTGGTTTAGATGCCGCTAACTGGGCTGACACAGACACATGCACATGTTCGAGTCGCCCGGTGAGCTGCGGCGAGTGAAAGGGATTTCGTAGATGGGAGATGAAAAAGAGACCAACGTTCCACCGGAGCTTCAATACACCGACAGCCACGAGTGGATTGCCATGGATAGCGATGTGGCCACGGTCGGCGTGACGGACTTTGCCCAATCGCAGCTTGGTGACATAGTGTTCGTCGAACTACCCGAAGTGGGTGAGTACCTGCAGCGAGGCCAGATTTTTGGCACGATCGAGGCGGTCAAGGCGGTCGAGGAACTCAACGCTGCCGTTTCGGGCGAGGTTGTCGAGATCAACGAATCGCTGGATGGCGCCGCCGATCGGGTGAACTTGGATCCCTATGGAGCCGGCTGGATGATCAAGATCCGCATTGAGTCGAATGATGAACTGCAGAATCTGCTCAGCGCTAAAGATTACGAGGAACTCATAGCTGACGCCTAACGTCCTGGCTTGACATTGAGTGGTCGTTAATGTTAGCTACAGCGACGATTTTTCGTGCCCACACGACCATGCCAGATGCGAGAGGGAGTGACTGTGATTCTCGACGAAACCGTTCTGGTCCTGAATCAGAATTACGAGCCTATGAATGTCTGCAGCGTGAGGCGTGCGCTTGTGCTCATGTTTCGCGGCAAGGCGCAGGCCGTTGAGTCCGCGGATGAGGTTATACGCACGGTTGCACGAAATTTTCCGGCTCCTAGCGTCGTGCGACTTGACCGCTATGTAAATGCACCACGGCGGCGCGTTGTGCTATCCAAGCGCAACGTCCTGAAGAGAGACAGCCATCAGTGTCAATACTGCGGAAACGTGGAACGAAAGATGACCATTGACCATGTGATTCCGCGTAAATTGGGCGGGCCGGAAACTTGGGAAAACTTGGTGACGGCCTGCGCCAACTGTAATGCGCGCAAAGGGGACCGGCACTTGGAGCAGGTTGAGCTCAATCTCATTCGGAAGCCGCGACGGCCAAACAATGTCAGTTTTATTCGCAATTTCATCGGCGTCAACGACAACCGCTGGAAACCTTATCTATTTGCCGACTAGGCTTCTCATCTCTCTTATCTCTATCACAATCCCGTGAATTCCGAGATCGACACAGACGACCCGAGCGCCAGCTCGCCGCTACCTGACCAGGGCGAGAGCGGGGCGCCCGAATCACCGACGCTGATCGTACATGACGTTCAGCTCGATGTTTTCGAAGGTCCGCTTGATCTGCTTCTCTACCTCATCCGCAAGAATGAGGTAGATATCTACGACATTCCCATCGCGACGATTACTGCACAGTACTTATCGTTCCTCAGCCAGGGTAAGTTACGCGACCTGGAACAAGCGGCAGACTTTGTCCTTCTGGCAGCAACGCTGATGAAGGTCAAGTCGCAGATGCTCTTGCCCAGAGATGTCGCGGCCGGAGAAGAAGAGGGTGGCGAGGATCCCCGAGAAGAGCTCATACGCCGCCTCCTCGAGTACCAGCAGTTCAAAGAGGTGGCCGACTGGCTCTCTGAGCAGGGACTGGAGTACCGCGACGTCTACCCGCGCAGTGGTAGTGTGGCGGACGATGAAGCGGGGGCGTTGCGACCGGTATCGCTGTTCGACTTGTTAAAGGTGTACAAACACGTCATCGACCATGTGCCGGCTGGACTCGTTCACCACATCGTCGAAGAGATCGTTTCAGTCGAGGAATGCATCAACAGAGTGTTGGGTGAACTCGCCCGTCGGAGCCGACTCAGATTTTTCGACCTCATTGAGGGCGGCGGCAAGCACGTTCTGGTGGCTACCTTCATCAGCGTCCTCGAACTACTTAAGTCACAGCGCATCAAAGTGCAGCAGGCACGGCCTTTTGACGACATCTGGATTGAGAAAACGGTAGAAGCTGCTGATGAGGCCACCACAGACGATGACTCAATTGCACCCAATGCAAACGGCGGGTATGAAACCAACGGATCGTAGCCCGGACGAAGTCCGCAGTATCGTGGAGGCCATTCTGGTTACAGCGGAAGAGCCGGTCTCTCCCGGTCGTCTGCTCGGGGTCCTCAAAGGGCTCAACGGCAAAGACATACGACAGGCGATCGACGATCTCAACGAGCGTTACGAACGCGGTGGGCACGCGATGACGATTCGAGAAGTCGCTGGAGGCTTTCAGCTGGCTACTCGCAAAGAGTTTGGACCCTGGGTGCGCAAATTGCATGACCGTGGTCCCGTACGCCTGTCACAGGCTGCTCTCGAAACCCTGGCCGTCATCGCCTTCAAGCAGCCTGTTGCCCGGGTGGAGGTCGACAGCGTCCGGGGAGTGGATTCGGCAGGCGTTGTGCGCAACCTCATGGAACTGAACCTCATTCGCATAGTGGGCCGCTCAGAGGGTTTGGGGCGACCGATGCTGTTTGGCACAACCAAAGAATTCATGGCCCACTTCGGGCTCAAGAGCTTGGCCGACTTGCCCAAACCCAGGGAACTGGAAGAGTTGCTCGCTGAAGGCCAGCAAAAAGCCCTGGAGCGGTCCGCCGGTCTTGGAAACGCTGAGCTTGACGCTTCCTTGTCGGCGGATGAAACTGATGAGCTTGAGATCGAAGCAGACGCGGCAATCGAGGAGTCGTTTGCGGCTGACGGTGAGGACCCGCAGACTGATGGGGACGACCCTCAGGCTGACGGTGACGAAGTAGCCGGATCTCCCGCTTAACTTTGTAGCCGGGGGTGCATTCTTTTGCAGGCCGAGTCCACAGAACAAATCAGGTTGAACCGGTTCCTGGCCCGTGCCGGAATCGCTTCGCGTCGTAAGAGCGATGACCTCATCACCTCCGGTGTTGTCCGCGTCAATGGTGAGATCGTTGACAAACCGGGTAGTGTCGTTGACCCACACACCGACCTGATCGAAGTCCGCGGCCGTGCCGCTCGCCTACCAGAATCCTTCCAATATATTCTGTTAAATAAGCCCGCGGGGCTCTTGGTCACCCGCTCCGACGAGCTGGGTCGTGGTAATGTGTTCGAGCACACCCCCGGTGTGCGCTCGGCGACGGTTGCCGTTGGCCGGCTGGATCGTGACACGACGGGAGTGTTGCTGTTGACGGATGATGGAGAGTTGGCCTACCGCTTGATGCACCCCAGCTATGGCGTCGACAAGATCTACGAAGCCGATGTAAAGGGGCTGCCATCAGCGGCCGCGTTGCGTCGCCTGCGTCGGGGCGTTGAACTGGACGACGGATTCACGGCACCGGCCGATGCGCAATTATTGTATGGCGGAGCGAATGATACGAGTCCGCTCCTGCAAATCCGTATTCGAGAGGGTCGTAAACGCCAGATAAAACGCATGTGTCAAACGGTCGGTTATCCGGTCAAATCACTGCACCGCGTAGAGTTTGCCGGACTCACCAGCGACAGGCTGCGCTTGGGTGAAAGCAGGCCCCTCAAGCCTTCAGAGATCACGAAGTTATTCGTCCTTGCCCAATTGGATAGATGACGGGTATGACGCCGCCCGATTCGGGGGGCCTTCGGCTCGTTATCGCCATCGACGGTGTCGGCGGTGCTGGTAAATCCGCCACTGCTCGGGGAGCTGCCGCAGCGCTCGGCTACCGCCACCTTGATACGGGCTCGATGTACCGCGCCATGACGTTGGCGGCGATAAGGCGCGGGATCGGGTCGGATCAGACGGCCTTGCTGGCGCAGCTGCTTGATGAAGTGGATCTGGGGTTGGAATTGGAGAGCGGCGTTTGTCGAGTCTATCTCGACGGCGAGGACGTCACCGAGCCCATCCGTGAGCCCATGGTGACGCGGCAAGTTGGTGACTACGCTGATGTACTGCTGGTGCGGCACGAGTTGGTGACGCGCCAGCGCCAATTGGGGGCTGCCGGCGGCGTCGTGGCTGACGGACGTGATGTCGGCGCGGTGATCTTTCCTGACGCCGACCTCAAGATCTACATGACCGCTGATATAACGGAGCGCACGCGCAGGAGGCACACTGAGCTGGTGGCGAAGGGCATAGATATAACCTTTCCCGAGGTTCAGACCGACATCGAAAAGCGCGATCTGCAGGACCAACAACGCGACTATGGAGCTGAGGTTGATAGCCGGGAGGTGGTAGTGTTGGATACCACTGAGCTGACCCTGCAGGCTCAGATTCAGCGCGTAGTCGCCCTGGCCCGTGAGCGAGGCGGTTGATGAATCGCCACGAGGTGGGGGCCGCATAACCACTTTCCTGGATTATTTTTCCCGAAAGTGTTGCCAGATTGGGACTTGTAGCAGATTTTTAAAGGTTCCTATCTAACCCACAAGGGACACAAATGACAGAGCAGTCACCCGAAGCTGAAATCCTGGTGGTGGAAACACCCGAGGAATCGGCACCGTCCGCCACAGTCGTGGCGGAAAAACCGGTGTACGGGGAGATCAGCATAGAGGATCTCGATACTCCTGAGTATTCGCAGGAGACATTCGATGATCTGATGGCCATGTACGATAACAGCTTCTCCGGCATCAAGGAGGGCGAAATCGTCAAGGGTCGCATCGTCGGCACGACGCCAGGAGAAGTTCTCGTAGATATCGGCTTCAAGTCTGAAGGAGCCATTCCGCTCAAAGAATTCGGCGACGCCCCGGAATCGATTCAAATTGGCGCCGAAGTCGAGGTCTTTCTGGAAAATGTGGAGGACCTGGAAGGACGGGTCGTCCTCTCCAAGCAAAAAGCCGACTTCATGCGTGTGTGGGACAGCATCAAAGAAGCCCACGACGGTGGTTCGACCGTGAATGGCAGGCTGACTCGCCGCATAAAGGGTGGCATCGTCGTCGACCTGCTAGGGGTTGAAGCCTTCCTTCCCGGATCGCAGATCGATATCCGCCAGGTCAAGAACTTCGACCAGTTTCTCGGCCAGGCATTTGAGTTCAAGATCATCAAGCTGAACAAGGCGCGGCGCAATATCGTCGTTTCGCGCCGCGCGGTACTGGAAGAGGAACGTGAACGTTTACGCCAGGGCATTATCAAGGAGCTGGAAGAGGGTCAGGTCCGTGAGGGTGTCGTCAAGAACATCACTGATTTCGGCGCTTTCATCGATCTCGGCGGCGTCGATGGACTACTGCATATCACCGACATGTCGTGGGGGCGGGTCAGTCACCCATCGGAGATGGTGTCGATCGGCGACCGTATCAAGGTGAAGGTCCTCAAGTACGAGCGCGAAAGGGAACGAATCTCGCTTGGCCTGCGTCAGTTGACGCCCCACCCCTGGGAAAAAATCGACGACAAGTACCCGGAGGCGACTCAAACTCAGGGTCGTGTTGTCAGCATCACCGACTACGGCGCTTTCGTCGAGCTCGAGGAGGGCATCGAGGGTCTGGTTC
>Ga0114999_10008495_pt1 | contig 11437 bp, 8 predicted proteins | sample ArcticOcean_MG_C_3_FD_89820 | JGI IMG/M metagenome (GOLD analysis project Ga0114999, IMG submission 89820) | Marine microbial communities from western Arctic Ocean - ArcticOcean_MG_CB8_126 | ecosystem: Environmental > Aquatic > Marine > Oceanic | place: Arctic Ocean: Canada Basin | collected...
GGCGGGAGGCAGCTTGTTTTTCTACAAGGTGCAGGCCATCGGCACCAACGGTCTGCAGAGCGAACGCTCTGCCTTTATTGGTGGTCAGGCGCAGGCTGACGAGGCAGCACCGGGTACGCCTCGTAATGTTTCAGCAGTAGCTGACGAGAATGACCCTGGCCAAATCACCGTGGGTTGGAGTGCTCCGTCCGTCGATGCCGATGGGGGGGGCCTGACAGGCCTCAGTGGGTTCGTGCTGCTGCGAGCCGAGGGTAGTGATGGAGCGCTGTTGACCGTCGACACCCTTGACGCTGATGTCCGCACCTTCGTGGACATTGGCCTCAAAGCGCTGACAACCTATCGCTATGCCATGGTCGCTTTTGATGCGTCAGGTAATCAGAGTACACAAGTCCAGTCCAGCAGCACACAAACAGCGGGCATCCCGACCCCGGCGTCTGTGCAGGCAACCGATGGACTCGGGCGTATTACGCTGACCTGGCAAGCCGTCGACAGCGACGACTTGCAGGGGTATGAAGTCCACCGCGCGACCAATTCAGACGGCACATACGATGTCATTGCCGGAAGCGAAGGATCCTCCTTTACGACTGGGCGGACGAGTTTCGTCGATTCCAATCTTGCTGGCGGCACGCTGTTGTTTTACAAGGTGCGCGCCATAGGGGCCAATGGGATCACCAGCGAGTTGTCCACATTCGTCAGCGGCGAGGCCGCTGCTGACGAATCGGCACCAGGGGCGCCGCAGAACGTGTCGGTCATTCCTTCTGAGACAGATCCGACCCAGATTACGGTGCGCTGGACTGCACCCATCGTCGACGCCGACGGTGCGGCTCGTACCGGCTTGGCAGGTTTCCGACTGCTCCGCGCCGAGGCATCAGGCTCCCTCGTACCGGTGGCAACGATTGAGGCGGATGTGCGCCAGTTCGACGACAGCGCCCTGCGTTCTCTCACAGTCTATCGATATGCGTTGATCGCATTTGATGCCGACGGCAATGAGAGTGCGCAGTCCTCCAGTGGGCAGGCGCAGACCATAGGCGTTTCGGTACCCGCAGGGCTGCTGGCCAGTGACAAAATCGGTCGCATTGAAATCAGTTGGACGGCCGTCGAAGACGATGATCTCATCGGCTACAACGTATTCCGCTCGTCGCGCCCGGATCTTGACTATACACAGTTGCCAGGTGATGGCGCCGATGCCTTCACGACGGGTCGGACCAGTTTCGTTGACTCCACGGCCACTTCCGGCGACCTGTTCTATTACGAGGTTACGGCAGTCACGGCCGATCTGCAGAGCGAGCGCTCCGCCTTCGTCAGTGGTCGTGCCGCGACAGATGACGTCGCGCCCGTTTCGCCATCGGATCTCGTCGCCATCGCCGATGATACGCAGGCGCTGGTCACGTTGAGTTGGATTGGCTCGAAGAGCGATCAGGATGGGGGAGACCTCACAGGACTGAGCAGCTATATCGTCTTCCGTGGCAAGGACAGTTCTTCTGCCCTTGCAGCGCTTGATACCATCGATTCAGGCTTTACGAGTTACTCTGACAACGCTCTGTCTGCGGCGACGACGTATTTCTACGCGGTGAGCGCCATTGATGGCTCGGGCAATGTGAGCCCGCGATCGACCTCGGTCTTAACCACGACTCAGGGCATTGGTTCACCGCAAAACGTAGACGCCGCCGGCGACGTCAAGAGTATCACGGTCAGCTGGACGGCTAGTGACGAAGACGATCTGCAGGGCTACAACGTGTATCGATCAGATCGATCTGATGAAGGGTACAGCCGTTTGACTGGCACGGAGGGTGCATCTTTTACGACGGGACAGACGAGCTATATCGATTCGAATCTCGCAGGTGGCCAGATCCTCTTCTATCGTATTTCAGTCGTCACGGTATCCGGTGAGAGTGATCAGTCAGCCTTCGACGGTGCAACAGTGCAGACGGATACTCGTTCGCCCGCTGCTCCTACCTTCCTCGACGGGGATCCTGTTACGGATGATCCGGAGCGCCTGTCCTTGTCGTGGCGGCCCCCCGGCTCTGATTCTGACGGCTTGATTCTGACGGGTGTGAGTCTCTATCGCGTGTATCGGTCGACGACAGCTGACGGCGACTATCAGCAGATTGCCACCTCCGACTCGACCTCTTACAGCGATTCGGGCCTCGAACAGCGCACAACGTACTTCTATCAGGTAGAGGCGCTGGACAGCGACGGTAATATCAGCCCCAGATCGTCCACCGCTGCGGTTACCACCAGTGGCGTCGATCTGCCGACGAACGTCGGTTTTTCAGCGTCCACGCCCTCAGACCTGACGGAGCCGCCCGTCGTTACGATCAGTTGGACAAAGTCGGCAGGCGCAATCGTTCGATATGAGGTGGAACGGGCGGTTGTTGCCAACAGCACAACCGATTCGGATTACACGGCGGTCACACCGAATAATGTGAATACAACCCGTGATGATGATGGTGTGGCTCGTGGTACGACCTATTACTATCGGGTGCGCGCCATAGACGGAGACGGCAGACAGAGCGACTGGACAGAACCCCGGTCTGTCACCGTCAAGAACTAAGCGCCGGTATATAAGAGCAGGTATAGCAGTGGCAAAGCGGGGGAATGATCGATCGTCGGATCATTCCCCTGTGTCGTTCTGGATCAACTCGGCGTGCCACTTGAGCACGGCGTCCAGGATTTCTTCCAACTCATGGGCTTCCGATGGAACGACCCGGCCGATGCCGGGGTAGTCGACACTGCCATCCTCGTGCACGGCGGAAGGAGTTTCCATCATGGCAGCCAGATGAGCGGCAAGTTGCGCCATGTTGTCGGCGATCGTGTCGACCGCCTGTTGTAACATGCTTCGCGCCGACAGCGGCATGTCTATCATGCCGCTTCCCTCCAGCTCACTGCGCAGGAGGGAATAAATCTCCAGCATCCGCGCCGTTTGCACACGAATTCCGTCGAGATTGTAAGAGGTGGACATCATATACTCCTGAGGTTGAGTTCTTTTCTCTGTCACAGCCTCTCAAGCAGTAGCAATCTCCATTCCAGCGAGATCCATTGCTCAATGCCCAGTCCTGATCTGCGTCCGGACGACCTACTCCATCAAGTTGAAGCGGCTCTCCGCAAGGCAGGGTTATGTACCGGGGACGGGATCGTTGTGGCCGTGTCGGGAGGCGTCGATTCGGTCGTTCTGCTCGACGTCATGCATCGTCTTTCGCCGGCTCTCCAGCTGCATCTGCATGTCGCGCACCTGGATCATGGTCTGCGGTTCGATTCGGCGGCGGACGCATCGTTTGTCGCAGATCTGGCGCAAGAGCTGGGCCTGCCTGCAACGATTGAAGCCATGGATGTTGCAGCTGTTGCCAAGGAGCGGCGCCTGTCTCCCGAGCACGCCGGGCGGCTCTGTCGACGACAGCTCTGGGAACGCACGCGTTCCACCTGCGGAGCCCGCTTTGTCGTTGTTGGGCATCACGCCGACGATCAGGCCGAAACCGTGCTTCTGCGCTTGCTCCGGGGGGCCGGCACCACGGGACTGGGCGCGATTCGTCCCGTCGTCGATGCGTGCATCGTGCGTCCCATGCTATCAGTGCGTCGCCAGAAGATTGAGGCCTATGCCTTGTCACGAGGTCTGGAGGTTCGAGAGGATCCCACCAACACGGACCTGCAGGTCCCGAGAAATAGAGTCCGCCACGAACTCATCCCTGCCCTCACTCGGCGGCACAACCCCGCCTTGGTCGAAGGTCTCGGACGAACAGCACGACTGCTGCAGGCCGATGACGACTATCTGGAACAGGCATCTCAGGAGGCCGTCAGAAGCGTACTGAAGGTGCGACAACAGCACTGGCTCAAGCTTGATACGGTGCTGCTGCGCGGTTATCATATAGCTCTTCAGAGACGTGTGTTACGTCAGTATATTCAAGAGTTTGCGCAATACGGACAATTTTCCTTCTCCACCGTTGAAAGGCTGCTTGAGAGCCTGGCAGGTGACCATGGTTTGCAGCAGATCGCTGCACATATCTGGGCGGAGAGTACGAGCACCGAGCTTATCATCCGCCTCGGCGAGTTGCACTATTCTGGAGCCATTGTCCAAGAGCACCTCAAGTTCCCCGGTGACACTTCCGTGCCGGGCCGAGATCTGATGCTGCGGTCGACTGTTATCGACGCCAGGGGGTTCGCTGAACTTCAGTCAGGCCTGGGTCCGTGGCGAGCAGCCTTCGACGCAGAGGCAACGACAGGTTGTCTGCAGTTGCGCACGCCTCGTCCGGGAGATCGACTGCGACCTCTTGGAATGAGGGGGCGACATAAGAAACTGAGCGACTGTCTGATCGATGCAAAGTGGCCTCGCATCCTGCGATCCGACACGTTGCTGTTAACGCGCACTGCAGTTGACGGAAGTGAGGAGGTTCTCTGGATCGCTGGCTTGATCCGCAGTGAGGCTTTTCGTGTGACCTCAGAGACCGACAGAATCCTATACCTCGAATTCGTCGAAGCCCGCTCGTCCGAGCCTGGCGCGGCGAACTCGCTGACCGATGGACCGATGACTTAGGATGGACGAACAACCGCGACAGCGTCAGGAAGGCCCCGGAGATGACCGACCGAGTATGTGGCGCTGGCCATCTCGAAGCCGGGCGTTCTGGATTTTCCTTATTCTCGTACTGATCATCGCTGCCAAGTTCTATGGCAGTACGCCCTCAGATTCTCAAGAGGTCTCCTATGTGCAATATCGAGCCTATCTGATCGAGGGCAGGATCGCTCGGGCCACGATTGTTGGGGATCAGGAGTTCCACGGGGTTCTGCGTGATGGCACCCGCTTCATCGTCAACCTCGGGCCGATCGATGCCGAGACCAAGAGGGCCTGGCTGGACGCGGGGATTGAGGACTTTTCCTTCGAGGATGAGCCCTTTCAGTGGTATTCGGTCATCATCTCCTTCCTGCCCTGGTTGCTTTTTATCGGTTTCTGGATCTTCATGCTGCGGCAGATGCAGGGGGGGCCGAAGGGGCTATTTTCGTTTGGAAAAAGCAAGGCAAAAGAACTCACGGAAGATCGTCGCAAGACCACCTTTGCAGACGTTGCAGGCATCGACGAGGCTAAGGAGGAACTCAGTGAGATTATCGAGTTTCTCAAGGATCCGAAGAAATTCCAGCGACTCGGAGGCCGCGCGCCAAAGGGCGTGTTGCTCGTCGGTCTTCCCGGCACTGGCAAGACTCACATTGCCCGCGCCGTGGCCGGAGAGGCAGGAGTTCCCTTCTTCTCCATTAGTGGATCCGATTTCGTCGAGATGTTCGTCGGCGTTGGCGCTTCCCGTGTTCGTGATCTGTTCGAACAGGGCAAGACCAGCGCACCTTGCATCATTTTCATCGATGAGATTGACGCAGTGGGGCGTCATCGCGGTGCCGGCATCGGCGGCGGGCATGATGAGCGTGAGCAGACGCTCAATCAACTCCTGGTCGAAATGGATGGTTTCGAATCACACGACGGCGTTATACTGATTGCCGCCACCAACCGGGCTGATGTCCTTGACCCGGCGCTGCTGCGCCCCGGACGTTTCGATCGAAGAGTGGTCGTCAACCTGCCTGACATTCGAGGACGGAAGGGCGTTCTCGAGGTGCACTCTCGCAACGTTCCCCTTGCCGACGACGTGGATCTTGAGAGGCTCGCGCGAGGCACGCCGGGGTTGTCCGGTGCGGATCTGGAGAATCTCGTCAACGAGGCGGCACTGTTGGCTTCACGTCGGGACCGCGAACACGTGATCCATCTGGATTTTGAAGAAGCCAAAGACAAGGTCATGCTGGGAGCCGAGCGCAAGAGTATGATCATGACCGACCAGGACAAGAAACTGGCCGCCGTTCACGAAGCGGGGCATGCGCTGGCGGCGAAGCTGACGCCCGGGGCACCATCGATCAACAAAGCCGTGATTGTTCCGCGAGGGCAGGCGATGGGAATGGTTTCGTTTCTGGCCGACGAACGCAACTCTGTAACCGAGACCCAACTCAAGGCCCATCTGGTCACTGGCCTCGGGGGCTGCTGTGCGGAAGCACTGGTGTTTAAAGAGCGCTCTACGGGGGCTCAGGCCGACTACAAACAAGTGACTGGCCTTGCCCGTTCCATGGTCTGCGACTGGGGTATGAACAAGGACCTAGGGCCATTATCCTTGGGTGGAGATAGCGAGGAGGTATTTCTGGGCAAGGAATTCGCGCGCGCTCGGGGATTCTCCGAGCATACCGCCCAAGCAGTGGATCTTGAGATTCGGGACCTTGTGCTCGAGGCCGAGTCGCGCGTCAAAGAATTGCTGGCAAACAATCGTCAACAGCTCGAGAACCTGGCGGCAGCCTTGCTCGAATATGAAATTCTTGATGATGCCGAAATTGACCGTGTTCTTGCGGGATTGCCAATCGAACGGACAGCGACGGAGGCCCCGGCTCAGGACCCGCCTCAGGATCCGCCCTCCATGGTTGCCGAACAGGCTTGATCTGGCGACTTCCGAGGGACCGGCAGCTTGACTTTGGTCGACGCGTACAGATCCTGGGCATACTCAATGTTACGCCCGACTCGTTTTTTGACGGGGGACGATACGTCGACTCTGTGCAGGCAACAGAACACGCCCTGCAGATGGTGGAGGAAGGTGCTGACGTTATCGACATCGGCGGGGAGTCGTCTCGACCGCCGATCTATGGCCCAGCCGAGACGATTGATGCAGACGAGGAGTGTCGTCGGGTAGTTCCGCTGGTGGAGGCGATTCGCCGACAGAGCCAGGTGCCACTGTCCATCGACACAGTCAAGTCAGAAGTAGCTACTCGGGCCCTGGAAGCGGGGGCGGATATCATCAACGACATCAGCGCCTTCGAGGCTGATTCGGGCGCCATGGCCCAAGTGGCAGCCAGCACAGGAGTGCCAGTCATTCTTATGCACAGACGCGGAACGGCGGCTACGATGCAAAAGGATACCCATTACGACGATCTGCTCGGGGAAGTACGTGGCTATCTCGGCCAAAGACGGGACTTCGCTTGTGAGCACGGAGTAGCGCCTGGTCAGATTGCTCTTGATCCCGGCCTGGGTTTTGGAAAGTCTGTCGATGACAATCGTAGACTGATCCGCCATGCCGCCGAATTCAGCATCGACGGTTGTCCTGTCGTCATTGGTGCCTCGCGTAAATCCTTCCTCTGGAAGCCCATGTCGGTTTCCCCTGAACAAGCGCTGGAGGGTAGTCTGGCGGCGGCAGTACTGGCCGTGTCACACGGCGCACATGCCGTTCGAGTACATGATGTTGCAGCAACCGTGCGCGCCGTGCGAGTTGCTGAGTCGATTGAAGCGTCAGGCTGAATCACATGGACGATTTTGTTCTCTTCAGACTCTTCGGCTTTCTGCCCTTCAGTGTCATCTCGCTGCTGGATATCCTCGTTGTGGCACTGATTATCTATCGGTTGCTCAACCTGATACGCGGCATGCGCGCAGCGCAGATGCTCGTTGGCCTCTTTTTGCTGGCCACGGTTGCTCTTGCTGCTCGCTGGCTGGAGATGGCCGCCCTCGCCTACCTGCTCGAGCAGGTCCAGTCTATTCTGCTCATCTTGCTTGTGATCCTCTTTCAACCCGAGTTGCGGCGGATGCTGGCGGTGATCGGGCAGAGTCCTGTACTGAACTGGTTTTACAAGACCGAACCATCGAGAGTAATCGATGAGGTAGTAAATGGTGCGGTACAATTGGCCGAGAGGGGGTACGGAGCACTCATCGTCATCGCTCGTGAGGCAGGACTCGAGGCAATTATCGAGTCCGGTGTGCCTCTGAATGCGAGCGTTTCAGCAGACCTTCTGACGACGATTTTTACACCTCGCTCGCCTCTTCACGATCAAGCCGTTGTCATCCAGGGGGAATCCCTGGTGGCCGCACGTTGCACCTTACCTCTGGCTCAGGAGGTGGAGGACCAGCGTCTTGGAACGCGGCATCGTGCGGCCCTTGGCGTGTCACAGGAAACGGATGCCGTGACCATCGTTGTGTCGGAAGAGACGCAGACGGTCTCGATCACGGTTGGCGGAGGACTCGTCAGAGGGCTCGATGCTAGAGAACTGAAGCAGAGGCTCGCCGAACTGCTGTCGACTCGAGAGGTTGCTGCCGGTCGACCCGCACTTTCTGACGACGACTAAGAAGGATCTAAAGAGCCGATTGACACGGTCATTGGGTCCATCTATATTGAATAGTTATCGACAAAAAAGAATAATTATTCCATCAGGTAATCTCAGGACCAAACCCAGGCACTGCGCGAATAAATCTTGCCTACAGCCAAGCAAAGCCGACTTAGCATGATCCGCAAAGTCCTTCGCGACGAACGGGTCGATACACACGAACGAATGGCGGGCGCTCTCGGTCGACAGGGGATCGATGTGAGTCAATCGACGCTGTCAAAGGACCTGCGAGAACTCGGCGTGGTTCGCATACCGCAAGTAGATGGCGGATTCCGCTACTGTCTCCCCGACACCGGGGTGCAGCACGCCGACCGCAATGTCCTTGAGCGGGAACTGCGGGACTATGTCACCGAAGTGGATCGGGCAATCAACATGATCGTCCTTAAGACCTCGCCAGGGCATGCCCAGGCAGTCTGTGAAGCGGTAGATCGAATGGAATGGTCGGAAGTAATGGGAACGTTGGCCGGTGAGAATACGATCTTCGTCTTATCCCGCACGCCCGCGGAGTCGAAGGTGGTGACTGAACGTCTGTCGAACCTGACGGGGTTGATCGTGGAGAGCGCTTGAGTATGAATCACGATCTGCAGCAATACATAGAGAAGGCTTCGATTCTGGTCGAGGCGTTACCCTACATCCAGTCCTTTCGGGGCAAGACGGTTGTGGTAAAGTATGGTGGTAGTACGCTGACCACCGAAGCTGGCGTAGATACAGTTCTCAAGGATCTTGTATTCATGGAACTGGTCGGCATTAACCCGGTCATCGTTCATGGTGGTGGTCCGGCCATCGATCGTCGGCTGAGAGAGCGTAATATCGAGACCAAACGTGTCAACGGTCTTCGAATCACGGACCACGAAACGATGCAGGCCGTCGAGGACGTGCTGTTTGGAGAGGTTAACGCCGGCCTCGTGCAGGCGATTGAGGCTTTCGGTGGCAAAGCGGTGGGGGTGTCCGCACGAGATGCTGGAATCCTGACCGTTCGTCCACATCTGGCCCAGACACCTGCCGGGCCAGTAGAACTGGGTTTCGTAGGCGAAGTCGAGACTGTGGACGCCACGCCGCTACACGAACTGATAGGCAATGAAGTGATTCCAGTGGTGGCACCTATCGGCAGGGGCCCGGACGGGGCAGCATATAATGTCAACGCCGATACCGCAGCCGGCGAGATTGCGGCGGCCCTACACGCAGAGAAACTCGTGTTTCTCACCGACGTAATCGGGATCATGAGAGATCCCGCCGATGAGAATACCCTCATGTCGACAGTGCATCTCGGCGAGGTTGAAAGTTTGATCGGCGACGGGGTACTAAAAGGTGGAATGATCCCGAAAGTGCTTGCTGGTGTGCATTCTGTTAAGGCAGGTGTGCGCAAGACGCACATAATCGATGGGCGGATCCCGCACTCCATGCTCTTGGAGTTTTTCACTGACGAGGGCGTAGGCACGCAAATCGTCCAGTAACGACCGAACAAGGAACGCAATTATGAGAACCGATCAGGTAATAGAGCAGGAACAGCAATATATCCTACAGACGTATGGTCGGCCCGGGTTTGTGCTGGAGCGTGGCAACGGAGTGTATCTGTTCGACCTCGATGGCAATCGGTATCTGGATTTCGTCAGTGGACTGGCAGTAAACGCCTTTGGATACGGCGACTACGACATCCTCAAAGCGATCGAGGAACAGGCGGCACAGCTGATGCACGTGTCCAACCTCTATCACACCGTGCCGTCCACGGGGCTATCACGGCAACTGGTGGAAAACTCGTTTGCCGATCGTGTCTTCTTCTGCAACTCGGGGACAGAGGCGTGGGAAGCGGCGCTGAAGTTTACCCGCAAGTGGGGAAACACGGTGGCCGGCGGAAAATACCGCTATCTGTCATTCAACGATTCTTTCCACGGTCGAACATTGGGTTCTATTTCAACGACGGGGCAGCCCAAGTACCATCAGGGCTTCGAGCCGCTGCTGCCCGGTGTTGATTTCGCCGACTTCAACGATCTTGCCTCCGTCGAGAAGGCGTTGACGGATGAGACCTGTGCAATCCTTGTCGAGCCGATTCAGGCAGAGGGTGGCATTCACGTCGCGAGCCAGGAATTTTTACAGGGACTGCGCACTCTATGCGATGAGCGCGACATGCTGCTCGTATTCGATGAGATCCAGGTAGGTATGGGACGAACCGGCTCGCTCTGGGCCTATCAGCAATTCGGTGTCGAACCTGATGTCATGACGCTTGCCAAGGCCTTGGGCGGTGGTCTTCCTATTGGCGCAACACTCATGACACAGAAAGTGGCCGACGCGATTCAGCCTGGAGATCATGCCGCTACCTTCGGTGCCAACCCCGTTGTCGCCAATGTAGCCAACACCGTGCTGACAAAACTGATGGCCGACGGTTTTCTCGAAGGCATTCAGGAAAAGGGAGAGTACCTGCGGGCAGGCTTGGAGAAGCTGCAGCAACGTTATCCTGACAAGATCAGTGAGATCCGCGGACGGGGGCTCATACAAGGTGCCGTAATGACGGACAAAGCGCCGGCCGAGTATCTGGCCGCTTTCCGGGAGCGGGAGATCCTGGTGGCGCCTTGTGCTACCGATGTGGTGCGCTTCCTTCCGCCTCTGGTAATCGAAAAAGAGCAGATCGGCGAGGCCATCGACGTCTTTGATGAGATCCTTCGGCAAGGATAATGTCGCAGGCATCTGACCAGACTTCTGCTACAACATCTGGCAAGCCGTGGGGTGGGCGCTTTGCGGGCGCAACAGCGGAACTGATGGAGCGCTTCAATGCCTCCATCGGATTCGACTACCGATTGTTAGAAGTAGATGTAGCAGGCAGCAAGGTTTACGCACGCGCCCTGGTGCGTGCAGGACTGTTGACCGAGGATGAAGGGGAGCAGATCATCAGCGGTTTGGAGCAGGTTCGGATCGATCTGTCGCAGCCAGAGCACGTCTTTGAGCCGCGTATCGAGGACATTCACATGGCCGTGGAAACACGGCTGATCGAATTGGTCGGGCCCGTCGGTGGCAAGTTGCACACGGGCCGCAGTCGCAACGACCAGATCAACCTCGATGTCCGCTTGTATCTGCGCTCCGCAATCGTTGCCACAACCGGACGCATTCGACACTTCCAACAGGTTCTGTTGCGCAGTGCCAGGCAAAACGAAGCTACCATTATGCCGGGATACACACACCTACAGCAGGCACAGCCCATCCTGTTCTCGCACTATGCACTGTCGCTGTTCTGGGCTTTGCAACGTGATGTCGGAAGACTTGCAGATACGCAGAGCAGGGCGGA
>Ga0114999_10008499_pt1 | contig 11434 bp, 9 predicted proteins | sample ArcticOcean_MG_C_3_FD_89820 | JGI IMG/M metagenome (GOLD analysis project Ga0114999, IMG submission 89820) | Marine microbial communities from western Arctic Ocean - ArcticOcean_MG_CB8_126 | ecosystem: Environmental > Aquatic > Marine > Oceanic | place: Arctic Ocean: Canada Basin | collected...
AATATCTGGGGTGCCAACTGAAATTTGAACTGTCCCATCTTCTGATAATGCTAATGACACGGCTGTTTCACCACCAAAATTGAACCAGAAACCACAGGAAATTCCCCTACCTTGCCCACTTTTTAGGGGTGCTGTGTAGTGAGAGTGTGATTTTGCAGCCTCTAGAGTTTCTACTAAACCGATTTCTTCAAAAGTTGGACCAAAACTTGCTTTGGTTCCTTTGCGAGAAGCATTTTTAAGCCGAACCTCAATTGGATCCAAACCTAATTTCTTACATAGTGCATCAATTACAGATTCGACTGCAAACGCTGCCATAGGAGACCCTGGAGCTCTATAAGCGGCCTGCTTTGGCCTGTTTGACATAATGCTATAACCAACTTGGTGAACATTCTTAAGTGCATATGGCGCGAATGCACACATTGCTGTCAAGCCACCAGGAGCACCTGGGAAAGCTCCTCCTTGCAAACGGAACGTTCCCTGTCCAGCAGTTATCGTTCCATCCTTTTTCATTCCAATCTTTATATCCATAGACGTAGATGCAGTCGGCCCTGTGGCTCGAAAAACCTCCGTACGACTCATAACTATTTTTACAGGTCTATTTGTCTTGCGAGACAAAGCTAACGCCACAGGTTCAATGAACACTGTTGTTTTTCCACCGAAGCCGCCACCAATTTCTGAAGCCGTCACTCTTAATTGGCTTGTTTCCAAACCTAAGAGAGCTGCACAGACTTTTTGAAATTTAAAATGGCCTTGAGTTGTACACCATAGCTCACCTTTTCCATCACTTCCTAAGGATGCCAAACAGGCATGAGGCTCTATGTAACCTTGATGCGTAGCCTCAGTTTTAAAACTATTTTCTATAATTAAGTCTGCTTCCTGGAAGCCAACTTCGACATCACCATGGCCACTTTCATAATAACTAACCACGTTTTCGTGTAAGCCTGGTGGTACGGACTTATCTGGCGCACCTTTACGTATAACTGGAGCACCTACTGCCATAGCTTCATCTACATCGGTCACATGTGGTAATATTTCGTATTCTACTTTAACGAGTTTAACTGCATCCCTTGCTATTAATGCAGAAGTTGCGGCTATTGCGGCTAGGGCATGCCCATCGTATAAAACCCTTTCGTCAGCCATAACGTTCTCCAGGACATTCCAGTCTTCTGAATCTTTTCCACTAGTAAACTTGATATCTTTTGAAAAATCAGCTCGAGTTACAATTGCTTTCACACCCTTTAGAGCCTCTGCTTCACTAGTATCAATACTTTTAATTCGTGCGTGGGCGTGGGGAGATCTCACGATTGCCCCGTGAAGCATTCCTGCGGCGTAACTATCTGCACCAAACTTTGCGCGTCCGGTTACCTTGTCTATTCCATCAGGCCGTTTTGGTCGAGTGCCTACAAACTTAAAATTTGATTTATTTTGATCATCTAAAGCCATTATGAAGCCTCCCGCATATCTGCTGCTGTATCTAAAATAGCACGTATAATTTTATCATAGCCTGTACACCGGCATAGATTTCCAGCTAACCAGTATCTTACTTCTGTTTCAGTTGGGTCAGGGTTTTTTTCCAATAGAGCCTTAGTGGCAACTAGAATTCCTGGAGTACAGATCCCACACTGCAATGCGGCATACTCTATAAACTTTTCTTGTAAGGGATGTAAATTTTCATCTCTAGACATACCCTCTATCGTCTCGATTTCTTGACCTTCTACTTCTGCGCCAAGAACCAGACATGAGCAAACGAGTCGACCGCTTAACTTAACAGAGCAAGCGCCACAGTCTCCAGTTCCACAACCTTCCTTCGCGCCTGTAAGACTTAATTTATCTCTTAAACAATCTAGCAAGGTTTCTCGTGGATCACAAAGAAATCCTACCTCATCACCATTTACCGTAGCGTTAACGTGTATATTACTCATTTTTAAGACCTCGCGCGTTTATATGCTATTTGGGCTGCTCTTTTTGCCAGAACGCCAGCTACATGCGTTCGATATTCGATAGTTCCTCTTTTATCATTAATCGGCTTACAGGCAGCACTAGCGGCAAGGGAAAGTGCTGCTAGCGCTTTTTCATCTAAGGTTGTACCTATGATTGCGTCTGCAGCTTCCTTAACCAAGGTAACTTTCGCTGTAACAGCTCCAAGCGAAATCCGCGCATCAGATACTATGCCCTCTTTAACTGATAAATTTACTGCACATCCCACCACAGCTATATCCATCTCAGTGCGTGGTATTAAACGTAAATATGCATCCCCGCCATTTGTATTACGTGCGGGCAGATTAACTGCTGAAATTAACTCACCTTTTTCAAGGACTGTCTTTCCTGGACTGTGAGGAATATCCTCAACTAACACTTCACGGCTACCATTTGCACTTACAACTGTAACGCTTGCACCAGCTGCTATTAATGCAGGAACAGAGTCTGCTGCTGGTGAACCATTGCATAAGTTACCAACCAAAGTTGCTCTACCTTGAACTTGTGTCGATCCGATTAAATCCATAGCCTCAACTACTCCAGGCCACTGAGCTTTTAAATCTTTATGTTCATTTAGCTGAGCACCTGGGACAGCCGCCCCGATACGCCAACTTCCATCTGAGTTTTGTAGAATATCCCCTACCTCTGGGATTTTTTTTATGTCTATTAAAACGTCTGGTGTAACAATGTCAGCTCTAAGTTGAACTAACACATCAGTCCCTCCAGCTAGGAAACGAGTAATACCTTTTGCCTCCATTGAAATTTCAATTGCTTCAGAAAAGCTTTTTGGCGTGTAATACTGCATATATCCCCCAATCGCATGATAATTTCCGTCAAGTATTACCTTATAGTACAACACTTGCAATCTTATTTTTGAAAGGTCTTATACCAAAGAACAGACAAGGTTAAATTCTAGTATTATAGCTTTAGTTTTTAATTTAGCTGTCTTTATGAGAGATAAGTTTCTATAAGGTTCGACGTGAACAAATTTTATTTGTTTTTAAACTTATTTTAATGATTATTACGTTTGGAAAGCAATGCTAAGACAGAGTCTACCTTGGATAGCACTATTTTATATGGGTTCGGTCTGGGGCCTATCGTTTTCATTAGGGAAAATTGCAACAAGTCTGGGTGGCACCCCGATAGGGATAGCTTTTTGGAGTAGTTTGATTAGCGGGCTTCTTTTACTAATTTTTACTACGGTTCGAGGACGTCCCATGTGGATAACTTCTAGTAATTTAATGCTTTTTATTATACTCGCCTTGCTTGGGACAGCCATTCCAAGTGTATGTTTTTATTATGCAGCCTCAAAAATACCAGCTGGAGTACTGGCCATCACTGTAACTCTCGTGCCTATTTTAACATATGCTTTTGCAACTATACTAAAAATTGAGGTCTTATCTGTCCGTAGAATTACAGGAATACTATTTGGAACCTTCGCAATAATACTATTAGTTGTTCCCGATACCAGCTTACCCGATCAGAAAGCTGTTATCTGGATATTAGTTGCGTGCTTGAGTTCGGTTTGTTACGCCTCGGAGAATATTATTCTTGCCAAGCGAAGTTTGACAGGTATTGGTCCAGTCAGATTAGCCTGTGGGATGAGCCTTATCGGTGCGTGTATACTAGGTATCACTGGTTACTTTACTAATAACTTATTTATTATTTCCATACCTTTTGACCAACTAACTTGGACTATCTTAGGGTTGTCAATTATTAATGCTACAGCTTACACTCTATTTGTCTTTACTATAACACGCTCGGGACCACTATTCGCTAGCCAAGTTGGTTACCTCGTAACATTATCAGGTATATTTTGGGGTATTTTATTGTTTGGAGAGAATAACTCTGTGTGGATATGGTCTTCCCTTGCAATGATGCTTTTGGGTCTCGCTTTAGTTTCACCAAAGAAAAAATATTAGATTCTTTAAAAAATAAGGTTTTTTTGTGTTTCCGGCTTTAGTAAAATTACTGCTGTTACCCTAACCAGTTAAAAATCCTGTGGCTATTAGTCGAAGTCCCATAATCATAAAAGACCATAAAATAAACTTTTTAAAAATGTCTTGAGGGACTCTTTCACGGAGAATTTCTCCTGTACGAAAACCAGTAAGGACTACTAGTAATCCAATTAAAGATTTAAAGATAATATTGATAGTTAGAATGCCAGAGAGATAGTAGCCAAGTGCGAGAGGAAAACTTCCAACGAGGAATAAAAAACCTGTCACGGCTATAAATTTCTCTTTTGGAACCTCTCTAGCCAGGAGATACATAGCAATAGGTGGCGACCAAATTGAACTTAATCCCCCAAGGATACCAGAGACGATACCAGTTGTGATTTGCCACCCGTATTTTGGGCCAATTGGGAGCTTTACGCCTACTAAGGTGTTGATAGAAAAAGCTACCATGGCAATGCCAATGGAAATAGTTATTAGAGCGCTCGGGTATGATTTAATAAACATGGATGTTACAAAAATAGTTACTATTAGTGCTACTGCACAGTATTTATATTCTAGTATTACTTTTTTTCTGTTTTCAGAGCGCAGAAATTGGAGAGCGTTAGTGAATATAATTGGTACTATTATTAAAGCGATAGCATCTAAGGGATTAATAAATAATGTTAACAATGCCATTGCGGCTGCAGGAAGCCCGATACCTAAGAAGCCCTTTACTACACCAGCTACATAAAAAGTAACCATAATCATAAGAAAAATATGAGTGTCAAAATCTGGGATCAATAACTCTACTACTTTATCAAACATCAATCTTGTCACTTTCTTTAGGGTAAATAATTGAGAACAGCTTTAACCTTTGTACTTTTCCGGAGGATCCCTTTGGTAAATCTTCTAAAATGTGAATTTTAGAAGGAGTTTTAAAACTTCCAAGTATCGAAGTGCAGTGTTCAAAAAGCTTGTCTAAAGAAACCTCTTTTCCATCTTTTAATCGAATACCGGCTTCCGGTTGGTGACCGTAGTTTTTGCATGGAACAGAAAATGCTGCTGCTTCAAGAATATGTGGATGTTTCAATAATGCTTCATCAATTTCTCGGGGAGCGATATTCTCTCCACCTTTAATTATTAACTCTTTTATTCTCCCGGTTACAAAAACAAATCCATCACTGTCTAGGCGTCCTAAATCACCAGTTCGCAACCAACCTTGGCTATTAATAGCTTTTGAAGTTTCTTTTGGTTGATAGAGGTAACCTATCATTACGTTTGGGCCTTTTACTAAGATTTCTCCTACAATATTATTTGGGAGAGGTTTCTGATTTTCATCTGCTATCATTATTTCATTTCCGACTTCTCGCCCTGGGGATCCGATTTTTCGCATGTTTGGAGGCATAGGGTTAGAGAGTATCTGGGCCCCAGTTTCTGTCAGCCCCATTGTTTCTATAATTGGAATGTTGAAATGCTCTTCAAATTTTCTGTGGATGTCAGGAGATAAAGGAGCTGATGCAGATCGTGAAAATCGAAGTTTTCCAGTTTTTGTTTGTCCTACACTTTTATCATTTAAAAGATAAGAGAATATGGTTGGAACAGCACTGAACCAGGTACAATTGTATTCAGAGATGTGTTTCCAAAAAGTGGTTAGTGAAAATTTATAGGGCATCACAAGACCACTTGCTGAAACTAATGTTCCAAGAACTGTGACGCATAAACCATTTATATGGTATATAGGTAGCACACACATAGCGATATCATTTGTTGTTAGATTATGACCAATCATTACATTGCTTCCAGCAGCAATTAAATTAGCATGGCTCAGAAGAACACCTTTTGGAACTCCAGTTGTACCAGAGGTATACATGAGCAGAGCTGGGTCTTCAGGTTTAGAGCTGTTCTCTTTTTTATTGATAATCCCTTCTATATGATTGTTAAAAACAGGACCAGAATTGGGATCTATTTCGATAACTTTAATGTTGCTATTACATTTTTTTGTTGCCTTGTTTATTAATTGATAATTGTCCGGACTCAAAAAAATTAATTTTACTTGTGAATGACCTATTACATACGATAAAGTTTTTGCTCCTGATATTAAATTTAAGGGAGTAGCAAGATATCCACCATATGTGATACCTATGAATGTCAAGCAAGCTCCGATCGAGTTATGGCTAGCTATCCCTATTGGCTTAACTTTATTTAACCCAGTTTTTGAGATTTCTAGTGAGATAGAATTGGCGAAGACTTTAAGTTCAGACCATGTTATTTTTGTATTAGTATCCGGTGACGTAATCCAAATCTTTTCAGGGTAATGAAGTGCATTGTAGTCAACAAAATCTTTAATTGATGAAATCATTTACCGTACGTTTTCCAATAATCAGAAAAAATTTCACTCAGGTCAGGCCTGTTCTCGGGAATAACTCTGACTATTTTGACTCGATTCACAAAGTGCTCCCAATTCAAGTTATCATCAATTGAGTTTCCACCCCAGCTACCGCAACCCATGGAGAGTGAGAAGGGACTACCATTGTTAAAAAAACCACCCGTAGCAAAACAGTGTGCCTGGTTAACAATGACCCTGCATGTTTTGGCAAGAAGAGCAATTTCGTGACTTCTTCGGTCTTGATTTGTATGTATTCCTATTGAGTGACCGGCACCTTGGTAGTTTTGAATCTCAATTGCTTTGTCCAAACCGCTTTTGAAATCTGCCACCTTATATATTGATATGAACCGAGACATTTTTTCACCTGATAAGGGGTGATCCGGGCCTGTTTTCGACTGAGGTACAATTAAGAACTTACAATCCTTTGGAGCACTTTCTTCCAGATTAAGCTCTGATAGGATCCTGGGCATGTCTTTGGCAAGTAAAGTGGATGTCATTTTACCTTTTTGCCAATGAGTTTGCTCTAAAACAGCTGTTTGTTTTGAGTTTAATAGCATTCCACCCTCGTTAGAAAGGCATTCTATTAACTCCTTGTAAATTCCTTCAACTGCGATAATAGAATTTTCTGAAGAACAAGAAGTTGCATTGTCAAAAATCTTAGATTTAGCTATTTTTTCACTCGCATCTTTTATGTCTGCTGTCTCATCAACGATAGTTACAACATTCCCAACTCCAACCCCTATTGCTGGTGTGCCAGAAGAGTAACCAGCGTGTACGTTACTCCTTGATCCTGTTACTATAACTAGGTCTGCTAGCTGCATTAAACGCTCTGTTTTCATTTTTGTAGGAGGGCTAGGAATCATCTGAATTAGATTTTTATCAATTCCTATTTTATTAAACTGCAAATAAATTTTTTCTAATAGTGCTGAAAGTGGTTTTGCTCCTTTTGGGGAGGGTGCTAAGATTATCGCATTGCCGGTTTTTATAGAATTTATAATATTATTCGTTGGCGTTGCTATTGGGTTGGTAGATGGTACAACAGCAGCAATTACCCCCTTGGGTCTGAGGTATGTCGATAGACCCTTCGACGGCTCATCAGATAAATGGCCAAAAGTCTTTTGCTGTTTTAGATCCCTCATTAACCCTAAGGTTTTGTTGTGATTTTTTTTTATCTTATCTTTAACGTTTCCTAGACCCGTTTCAGATACTGCCAGCTCAGATAATAACTTATTATTGCTTGGTTGCATTAAAGCCCAAGCTACTGCTTGAGAAGCAGTATCAAAAATTTTCTGAGATCCAGTAGCCTCATATTTTTGCTGAACAATTCTAGCCCGTTCGACTAGTTTATCAATAATTAATAGGTCTTCACTAACTTTTTCCATTATCGGCTAATATCTCCTTAAGAAAACTAACTACTTTCACTAGATTTCTAACATTAACTTTTATTAATATTAATCGTTATATTTTATTTTTTAGAAATTAATTAGTAGTTTTATTAAGTGGTGGTAAGTGTATAGTAATTTTACAAGATTAGGGAATAATATGTTTGGAAATAAGCATAAATGGGCTAGAAAAATTGGATTTGGTTTTGGACCAAATGAACTTCCGCCTACCGATGTTGAGTCTTGGAATAATAGTCAGCTTACCAGTAATTTTAAGTCAGTTGGTGTGGCAAAAAGGTCTTTAGATGTTGGGGTTTGGCCTGAGGAATATAATTTTTCATTTGAAGACAGATTGAGGCGAGCGGGTGAATATGATCAGGGTAAGAAAGAAATTGAAAAGTCGAAGAAGCTAACATCGGTCGAAAAGAAAAAACGTGTTAGAACTCTTAGAGATCAAACTGATGTTGCATTGTTCGATGTATATAAGTTTTGGAACTCGGCGATATATGGCGATGATATGGTTAAGCAAAGATTAGCCCATTTTTGGACAAATCATTTTACCATTGGAGGAGGTGGTCGTCGGAATTATGTTATAGGTGATTTTATTTATAGAGTTATTTATGGAAATTTGAACTCATCCTTTGAACAACTTTTATATAAAGTTACTACCCATGTTGGGATGTTAGATTACTTGGATAACGCTGATAGTGTTGGGGAGAGGTCCGAGTCCGCTAAGTGGGCGCGAAGAAATGGAAAAATGCAGGGCCTCAATGACAACCTCGCGCGTGAACTACTTGAGTTGCACTCTGTTTCCCCAGATAGAATGTATACTGAGGACGATATTCGCAATTCGGCAAAGATATTAGCGGGTTGGGGGGCGAACACAGACTCTGTTATTCGTAAATTTTATAGAGAACAGAGACGGGACAATCCAGCAATTGGGTCACTCGAAAAATTCATCTATGAGCCATACTTTAAAGATCGAGCGGAGCCAGGGCGTAAGATAGTTTTAGATAAAAAATTTCATTCAGGTAAAAAATCCTTAAGACAATTAACAACTATGTTAGCTAATGATGATTTTACGGCGCGCCACTTATCGAAGAAGTTAGCAATTCACTTTATCGGAGAATCAGTTAGCGAAAGTGAAGTAGATTTTATTTATAATGTTTGGAAGGATTCTAAAGGCAACCTAGATGAGGTTCATAAAGAGGTTCTTAACGTTACAGCTCGGTCTAAAGAAAGAAAGTTCCTTTGGCCGTCTACCTGGATGTTTCAAGCTATTCGTTTTTCTGGGTCAAGTTTCTTACCTGGTTTTAAAGGTGGGAATGCCTCTTTTGCTAAAGCGGTTCCGAGTAAGTTAAATTATGAGCCAAAGAAAATTTTGGAAGAGCTCGGTAATAGTTTTTGGGAGTCGCGGCAGCCGGATGGTTATTCTGAAAAAAAAGATGACTGGGTTTCAACAGAGCATTTTGATCGTAGAATTAAAGTTGCGTCAAGGATCTACTCTTTTCAACCTGATAGACAGGGAGAAGAAATTGCTACTTTACTAGATTTTTCTGATAATACAAAAATGGCTATTGATAAGACATCAAGCATGAGAGATAAATTTATAGTGGCACTCTGTAGCCCTGATTTTATGGAGGTTTAAATGTTAACACGTCGGCACTTTCTTTCAGGAACAGGGGCTGGTTTATTTTTATCTGGTTACCCAGTTCACGGTTTTACAAAAAATGCTATTGAAGGAAGAATAGTCGTAGTTTTGTTGGAAGGTGGGATGGATGGGTTGCTTGCAGTGCCACCAATTGGAGACGACAATCTATTCAAGCAGAGAAGAGCGTTAGTTGCTTCAAATCCCTTAAAGTTAAACCCTCTCTTTGGGGTGCACCCCAATTTTGAGAAATTTTCTTCAATGCTATTAAATGATGAAGCATCTATTATTCATGCGACTTCTTTTCCTTACGTAGGAAGATCACATTTTGAGGGTCAAAATGTTTTACAGGGTGGTATGTTGGAGCCGTTTTCTATAAAAACAGGTTGGCTGGGAAGGGCTATGGATATTGCAAATATAGCAGGAAAAGCAATGTCATTAGAAACCCCTTTGATAATAAGAGGAGCTAATGACTTTGACAATTTTTATCCTGCTCGTATAAAACACTCTCGTTTACCTTCCTTTGAAACTTTAAGATTAATCCAGAGCACCCATGCAAGTAAGACCGCTAAAGTAATTGAAAAACTAACTAAAAACTCTATGAAGATGGGTGGTGTTTCGCAGGCACGTGACCCTCTTAGCTTGGCAGCTGAGGCTGGGCGGGCTATGCGCGAAAAAGATGGTCCACGGGTTGCAGTGATAAAGATTCCTCAGTTTGATGATCATTCAGAAATTGGAACAGACACGGGTCATCACCCTGAGTTATTTACATTAGTTGACAGAACCTTTGGGAAATTAAAGAGTGAACTCAAGGAAGAATGGAATAATACTATTGTACTAACAATGACAGAGTTTGGAAGGACCGTAAAAGAGAATGGATCAGCCGGAACTGATCATGGTTACGGATCAGTTGGTTTGCTTGCAGGGGGGTTAATAAATCGTTCGAGCGTTGTTGCAAATTGGCCGGGTCTCTCTAACAAAGACCTTTATGAAAAACGAGATTTATATGCTACTATTGACTATCGATCTATTTGTGCTGCTTGTTTGGAGGCAGCCTTTGGGTTGGATCACGATCTTATTTCAGACAGAGTATTCCTAGATAAATCTATTCCTCGCACTTACGGACACATTTTTGGCTAAATTTATAAATATAATATTAATAGTGTTTATAAATACTTTTTCCTTTGCTTCCAGTTTGAACGCCGACACTAACATACTTTGCCTTCAGAAGTTTTTAAAAAAAACTGTTTTTGAGCCTGGTTCCCTGGACGGGGTTTGGGGAGACAAGACAGAAAGCTCTATTAACAGCCTCCTAGATCAGGCTGGGATGCTTAAGCCAAATCAAAAAATTTCAGAGCTAGATTCTCAAGCAGTCTGTAACTTATTACATAGTAGTAAAAGTCACAAATTACTTGAGTCTGGTAAATTTAAAGTATTTCGTATTGAGATCGATTAAAAAGGGTTTTTAAGTTATAAAAATGTAGGGGTAGAATTACATGTATATAGTACCGGAAAAGTTAATTTCAGAATTAATATCATTGGAAACTAGTTATTCCTCAGTTGAGGCTGTCTTTTCGGCCATGGCAAAAAAAAAGGCGTATAACTTCCCAGTTATAAGAGAATCAATAGGGCATTCAAATGCCTTGTACGGGTTTAAGTCTGGTTTTGATAAGGTGGGTTTGTCACTGGGGCTCAAAGCTGGTGGATATTGGCCTGAAAATGAGAGCCTGGGTATACCAAACCATCAATCTACAATATTCCTTTTTGATGCAAATACGGGTAAAATTTCGGCAATCGTAGGTGGAAATTTGTTAACTGCTTTTAGGACCGCTGCGGCATCCTCAATTTCTATAAATCATTTAGCTAGGCGCGATTCAAAAGTTTTAGGAATGATTGGAGCAGGGCACCAATCAGCCTTTCAAATGCAGGCAGCCGTTCAGCAAAGAAACTTTGAGAAAATATTAGGTTGGAATCATCACCCAGAAATGCTCTCTCGACTAGAGCAAACGGCTGAGGAGCTAGGAATTCCCTATGAAACAGTAGATTTGGACCGTTTAGGGGCAGAAAGTGATGTTATTATAACTATCACTTCAAGTTTCTCAGCAAC
>Ga0114999_10008500_pt1 | contig 11434 bp, 13 predicted proteins | sample ArcticOcean_MG_C_3_FD_89820 | JGI IMG/M metagenome (GOLD analysis project Ga0114999, IMG submission 89820) | Marine microbial communities from western Arctic Ocean - ArcticOcean_MG_CB8_126 | ecosystem: Environmental > Aquatic > Marine > Oceanic | place: Arctic Ocean: Canada Basin | collected...
AGGCCGTTAATGCGTTTTTCCTACTCTTAGAGCATGCAACAGTAATGCCGTGTTTCTCGGAAAGGCGGCTGGAATACCATACATGAGTGCGATTCATCGCCCCGGAAGGCGAATTGCATCCATGCAAGGAGAGTGCGATAGACATTCGACGCGTTAGTGGGACGATCGAGCAATGGCAGCATAAACGGTATCTACGGTAAAGATCGTCAGTTGCAGATCAAGTCCGGTCGCCAGGAAGTTAATACGAGCAATTGGTCGCATGGTGGCTTTCTTGCCGACGGGCTTGATGAATATGATGTCGACGACAAGGTCGAGGGCATCATGGAAGGGCTCGATCACCGCAGTGGGCATTTTTCAGGCAAGGTGGTGCGCGTGCAGGATGATGGTCAGCGCGCAGTGCAATTGGTCAGTTTCGATAGTTCGGCGCTTCTTGCTATGCAGGGCGCGGAATCCGATGAGTAATTATCGCGCCGCGCCGCCCGTCGGGGTGCCCGAACGGACGGCGCTGCTGCAGATTAACGGCAGACGAGGAACTAGCGTTTCCAGTCGAGTGCATTCTTCGGTAAATAGAGAATCAGGCGGTAGCAATCCAAATTCTTGACCATGAACTCGTAGGTCGCACCCCATAAATAGAGGCGGAATTTGCGGTATTCGATTTCGCCGAAATTCTCGCAGATGAAGTCTTTGCTTTTCTCAAGGTTTATCGCCCATTGGCGGAAGGTGAGAAAATAGCTGTGCCGGTCATTTTGTACTTCCAGCATTTCAAAGGGCGTTTGGTTTACCTTCTCCATGAAGTCATGCAGCACGAAAAAGGAATGGTTGCCCGGATAGATGTGGCGCACCATGAAGGTCGATAGCTCATATTTCGTACGCGCCGCGCTGGCATCGACGAAAACCAACCCGCCCGGCTTGAGCAGGCTTTCAAATTTTTTCAATACCGCCAAGTAATTCGGCAGATGCTCAATCACGCCCATGATGACGATGGCGTCATATTTCTCTTTTGGCTCATAGGCGAGGATATCAACAAAGTTAATGCGGAAATGGTCCGCGAATTCACCCAAAAATTCATTGAGATAGGTTTGCGAGGTCGGTGAGTTGGTGACGCCGGTGAAATCCACGCCTTTGCGCAGCGCATGGCGGGCAAAAGCACCCCAGCCCGGGCCGATTTCCAGCACCTTCTTGCGCGGGCCGAGCTCCAGCATATCGGAGACATAATCGAATTTACGCTCCATTGCAGCGGAAAGCGTATCGTCGTCGCTTTCATAGCAGCCTTGGGTATAGGCCGGTACGTCCTTATCAAGAAAGCTCAGGAACATTTTCGGATCGGCATCATAATGAGATGAGATCGCTGCCCGGTTGGTATGCACTTGGCCGAATAGGAGTGGCTGTATAAAACGCCACGCCGAGACCATCGGATGGCGATCGTCCATGGAGCCGCGCAAGGCGAACATCTCGATGAGGTCGCCGTTAATATCAAAATCGCCTTTTAAATATGACTCGCCGATATTGGCTTCGTCGAGCGATCCCAAGGCGCGCACGGCGCGCTGATTATTGAGGACAATCTCAAATTTGGGATCGCCGGAGCCCATAAGGCGCTGCGAGCCGTCCGGCATTTGCAATGTAAAACTGGTTTCTATGCCGCTCAGCCGATTGGCAAATTTGTCGATCATGCCACTCGTCGAAATTCCAAACACCTGCTAACTCCTTCAAAAAAATCGCTTAATTTCCGCCTTGCTCAGGCTGTACAGCGCATTCAGGGGGGGCAAAATTTAGCCCGCCCGCGACTCGCGTCCGCCAAGCGGGGGCGAAGCTAGCATGTACTTCCCCCGGAATGAAATGGCGGAAAAGCACAAGGGACTATTCTGTCGCCGTAAGGATACAAGAGGGCAGGGCATGCACAAGTAAATGCATGCCCTACGCCTTATCTTGGCGCCGGAAGAAATTTTCCGTGCGCGATGCTGAATGGTGCCCAGGCCCGTTCAAGCGAGAGGAGTTTAACCGCCGACTAGCCGAGTACTTCCTTGGTTGATTCGGCCATGATCTCGACAATGCGGTCGATAGTGTCATTTTCGGTGATGATTGGAGGTGCGACGAAATAGGCATCGCCGCGCGCCCGGCTGAAGAAGCCGCGCTGCAAGGCCTGGGCATTGATCCTGGCGCCAACGCCGTCAGCCGCGTCAAACACCTCTTTTGTCGCCCGGTCTTTGACATATTCAATCGCGCACATCATGCCAAGGCCGCGCACTTCGCCAACATTGGGATGATCTGCCAGTGCGTCCTTGAGGCCAACCAAAAGCCGCTTGCCTTTCTCTTCTGCCTGACCGACGAAATCCTCTTTTTCGACCAGGTCGAGCATGGCGCAGGCGATCGCACAGCCGACCGGATGGGCGCTATAGGTATAAGCGTGCATCCAGGGCTTACCGCTTTCATTCATGGTTTTAACGATTTCGTCGCTGACGCCGATGCCGCCGAGCGGGTAATAGCCGGAGGTGATGGCTTTAGCGAATTGGATCAAATCTGGCTTTACGCCCCAATGTTCGAGGCCGAACATCTTGCCCGTTCGGCCGAAGCCGGTAATCACTTCGTCCGAAACCAGCAGCACATCATACTTATCGCAAATTTCGCGAATGCGCGGAAAATAGTCGTTCTGTGGAATAATTACACCGCCGGCGCCCTGCACGGGCTCAGCGATGAACATCGCCACTGTATCCGCGCCTTCGGCGAGAATGGCTTTCTCCAGCTCATTCGCTGCTGCGATGCCTTGGCTCTCGGAACCCTCAGGAGCTTCATAGAAGTAGGGATAGGGGCTCGGAATATGGCTGAAGCCGGGGAAGCGCGGCTCAAACATCGGCCAGTAAATATCAATGCCCGTCGCACACATGGCCGCCATCGTTACGCCGTGATATCCGAGAATGCGCGAAATCACTTTGGTTTTGGTCGGCTTGCCTTTGAGCTTCCAATAATAGCGCGCCATCTTGATGTTGCTATCCGTGGATTCGCCGCCACCTGAGGTAAAATAAAATTGGTTGATATTGGGATAGGTGATCTTGGCGAGCTTTTCACCGAGCTCAATAGCGCGCGGATTTGTACTGCCCGCATAGCCCGACACAAAAGCCAAGTCTTCCAGCTGCTTGCTGCCCGCTTCGATCAATTCGCGCCGACCATTGCCGGCAGTGTTGTTCCACAGGCCCGAAAGTCCATCAATGAAGCGATCGCCATTGGCGTCGATCATATAGGCGCCCTCGCCTTTGACCCAGACCTTACCTTTCGCGACCACGGCCTCGCTGTGCAGGGGGTGAATGATGTGGGCGGCGTCACGTTCGAGAAGGTTGGCTTCGGCATTGTTGGTGGACATATTTGATTTCCTCTGCATGTTTTAGGCGGAGTGAGTAAAAATACTGTTTGGAGTTCAGCTGCGAGTGTGCGCTGCGAAGCGGTGCAAGATCAAGAGCAAGTATGTCGTAGGCGGGGTAATTTTTGCGTCGTCGCGATTCCTTAAAGTCTAAGCTAGGTTTGTCTTATGAATGAAAAAATGACAAGCAAATTGGGCCCGATTGGTGTGGCGGGATGCGGGCGCATGGGGGCACCCATGGCGCGAGCCATGGTTCGCGCTGGTTTTGATGTTGCTGGGCTGGATGTTCTGCCCGCTGAATCTTTTGATGACTTGGCACCTCGTATGATGGGTGCTGCCGATTTTACCGCGACCCGGCACGTTGTTCTAAGCGTCGTGCGCGATGTAGCGCAGACGGAAGAATTATTGTTCGATATTCAAGCTCTGGTTTCGCGCCGGCCGTCGGCCATCAATACCCTGCTAATTTGTTCTACCTTGTCACCGCGCTATGTTGCCGAACTTCGCGCCCGCGTGCCGTCCGACATTGAGTTGGTGGATGCACCCATGTCGGGCGCCGTTATCTCGGCCGAAGAGGCGCGGCTCAGTTTTATGCTCGGCGGCGCAGATGATGTGCTGGGTCGCCTTCAACCCTTGTTTGATGCCATGGGCACGAAGTTTCATCGTATGGGGCCGTTTTCTGCCGGCATGACCACCAAAGTTCTCAATAATTACTGCGCCGCCAGCTCGACGGCAGCAACGCGGACGGTGTTGCGCTGGGCGGAGCAGCTAGGTGTGGAGGAGGCGCGATTGTTGGCCGTGCTGAATGACAGTTCCGGGCAAAATTGGCTGGCGTCAAATTTTAACGATATTGAATTCTCCCGCCACGGCTACACGCCGGAAAATACAGTTGGGATCTTGGCCAAGGATTTGCTGAGTATGTTTGATGCTTTGCCGGAAGAAGAAGCCCGGGGATTGCCCACCGCCCTCCTGGAAACAATTCGCAACCTAAAACCAATCGCGTGAATGCCAGCTAACTCTTGGCGATACCAACGTCGGCCAAAATTTCAAATGAACGCAGTCGCTTAGTGTGATCGAAGACATGCGATGTAACAATGAGTTCGTCAGCCTGGGTGCGGTGGGCGAATTCCTCAATGCCGGCCTTTACTGTTGCGGCGGAACCCGCCACCGCACAGGACAGCGTCTCTTCAAGCACTTGTTTTTCCGGTAGTGTTAACCCATCTGCGAAGTCTTCTATCGGCGGCGGCAGTGGCCCCGCCTGTCCGCGGCGGAGGTTCAGGAAACTTTGCTGTGACGAGCTACTCAACAGCTCTCCCTCTTCATCGCTTTCGCCAGCAAAGACATTGAAGCCCACCATGGCGTAAGGCTCATCTAATTGTTCTGACGGCTCGAATTCGGCGCGGTAGAGCTTGAGCGCCTGCATCATCGCGGCAGGAGCAAAATGTGAGGCGAAGGCGTAAGGCAGGCCAAGCATGGCTGCGAGCTGGGCGCCGAACAGGCTGGAGCCGAGAATATAAAGCGGCACCTTGAGGCCGGCGCCCGGCACCGCCTGGACAAACTGGCCGGGCTCTACCGGGCTGAAATAATGCTGCAATTCCGCCACGTCGCGGGGAAAGGCGTTGGGGTCGCTCTGGAGGGTTCGCCGCAATGCCTGCGCGGTGCGCTGATCGGTGCCGGGCGCGCGCCCGAGGCCGAGGTCGATGCGCCCCGGATAGAGCGCCTCCAGCGTGCCAAATTGTTCGGCGATAACCAGCGGCGCGTGGTTTGGCAACATCACGCCGCCGGCGCCAACGCGGATTGTCTTGGTGCCGCCGGCAACATGGCCGATCGCCACGGCGGTCGCAGCACTGGCGATACCGGTCATATTGTGGTGCTCGGCCAGCCAGAAGCGTTTATAGCCCCAGCGCTCAGCATGGCGCGCCAAATCCAATGTGTTGGCGAGTGCGAGAGAAGCGTCTCCTCCCACGATGATGGGAGAAAGGTCGAGAACGGAGAGTGAAATCATGTGCTCTATAGTGCGTGCCAAGCGGAATTAGGCAAGTGCAACAATTACCAATTGTTCCACAGTTACCAACTATTCCAATGTAGGATTTCATCCAGGGGCCGTCGCTTGGCCGGCTTGAAGTCAGTTCCCTTCGTGTAGGCGACGGGGAGGAGTCCGACCTGCTTGATGTTTTTGGGAATACCCAATATAGCGGCGGCCTCATCGGCATTGCAAAGGTGCAATGTGGTCAGCGTTGAGCCGAGCCCGCGAGCGCGCAGCGCCAGTTGAAAGCTCCACACGGACGGAAGAATTGACCCCATCAGGCTCGGCCATAGAAGGTCAGGATTTTCGGCCGGGTCCACGTCCATTTCGATGCAGGGAATGACGTGGACGGGTACCTCTGCCAAATGATCGGATAAATACTGAGCCGACTCAAATACACGCATATCTTGCGCGGCACCGGCGGCCTTTGCTTCCTGATAGCCATTTTCCAGATAGGGGTCAGCGCCCCTGCGATAAATGTCAGCAAGGCTTTTACGTTTGTCACCATCTGTCACGACCATCCAACGCCAACCCTGTTTGTTGGACCCGCTCGGTGCTTGCAGCACAAGCTCCAGACATTCGCGGATAATTTCATCCGGCACTGGCCGTTCCAAATCAAGGCGCTTGCGCACGGCGCGTGTGGTGGTGAGCAGGGCGTCGGTGACCGACAAGTCGAAAACGCTCATTAGATATCCCTTCGTAAAATGATCTCGTGCAGGGTAGAGCACTCGCGCACGCAGGTATACATCTAGCGAATTGAAATGGGTGGTTAGGGCTGCATCAAAGTTCGGATATGCGCCGCACCCGATTGCGCTAGGGCGGCTGGGTCATAACCGCCCTCTAATGTTGAGACCACGCGCCGCTGACAGCATTTCTTGGCAACCGACATAATTTGCTCGGTCAACCAGGCGAAGTCCGATGGCGCTAGTTTTTGATTGGCAAGAGGGTCGTTGAAATGCGCATTGAACCCGGCCAAAATGAACAGTAATTCCGGTTTGAAGTCGAGCAGGCGGGGAATGATCCCGGCCTCGAAAGCCTGGCGAAACTTAGCTGCCGGCGTATTACGCGCCACGGGCACGTTGACGATATTGCCCACACCCGTGTCACGGCTAGCGCCTGACATGGGAAAAATCATGGCCTGGCGGATCGATGCCACCATGACGTCCGGGTCTTTGCGGAATATGGCTTCGGTGCCATTGCCGTGATGAACATCGAAATCGATCACGACGACGCGCTTGAGTCCGTGCACTTTGCGAGCCTGCTCGACGCCAACCGCTACATTATTGAAGACGCAGAATCCCATGGTGGCGGCGGCGGCAACATGATGGCCCGGCGGGCGCTCCGCACAAAACGAGTTCTGCGCCTGGCCGCCAAGCACGGCGTCTACCGCCGCACAGACGGCGCCTGCCGCGCGCATAAATGCGCCGGTTGATTCTCCGCAAACAATTGTATCGGGCGAAATATGCGCTTCACCTGAAGCGGGAACGGCGGCAAAAACCTTGTCTATATAATACGCATCATGAACGCATAATACGCATCATGAACGCGGGAAATTTGTACTCGCGCAGCTGGTGGTGCGGCGCGCCGTTCAAGCGGAGAGAATTCCTGGTCCGACAAACGTTCCAATAGGGCGTCCAGCCGTTCTGCTGATTCTGGGTGGCCAAAGCCGGTATCGTGGGCCAGACAGTCAGCGTGTGAATAGAGGATGGTCGTCATTGAGGTTTCTTGGAGTTCGCGTGATTTGGCGAGCTATTTCTTATGCACGGGTGGTTTTGCTCCGCGCGGCAGGCACCAAGGCTCGGCACGCTTATCGGCGTTGCGGCAATATACGCATTGCAGCTTCAACCGGTTAAGACGGTCTCTTACTTGTATTTCACAGGCGCCAACAAACTCCACCTGATTATCGTCGCTGAAGCTAATGTGTGAAAGTGGCGCGCCGATTAAATTGGGGTCATTGAATTTCAGACGACGTAGCAGGCGGACAGTGGCCGGGTGAACCGAGTGGGCATAGATACTGCCTATTTTTCGGCTCGAATCCGAGATTAAGTCAGAAAAACTTCTTGCGAAAAGCGCACTAGCAAGGCTGCGCCGACGTAGCTTCTCGTCCACGATGACCGAATCCAGTTTCAGCGCACGGCTATTTGGCGCGATCTCTGATGGGTAGATGTGAAAATCGACAACAGCGCATAGGTTGCCGCAGCCCCAGAGACCGACAAGGGCCTGCTCATAGCCTTGCTTCTTCTTATCCTTGACGCTGGGGTCGAACGAAGTTTGGATAGGGCCGATTTCCTCTGAGGTCGCGTGATGCCCGGCGAAATCCCGATAGACCTGCTTGGAGACCTCCGCGATGGTCAAATGCTCCGTTTTCATACCGCGTGGCGCCATATTTACGATACTTTCGCTTAAGTAGTGAATTGCCAGCTGGCCAAAGGGTCCGAGATCAGCACCACGATATAATGAGGCGAGATTCCTGGTTTATTAGGCGAGGTTGCCAAACTATTACTCAAGATCATTAAGCAGCGATGAAAGCTCGGTCATTTTTATCGTTTGGCTTGGCTCTAACTAATTGAACCAAAGGCATACACATCTTCCTTGCTTTCGCTTGTCCAAGCAGGTGGTTATGATCCGCGCCGCACTTGAAGTCCGCCTTCACCGATCAACCCAATAATCGATTTTTTTAATAAGGAGACGAAATGAGTTCGAAGACCACAGCCACGAAGGAGAATGCTCTCAGTAAGCAGGAGATCGACGAGCGGCTCGGCGCAACGGCACTCGCGCGCATGGCCACTTACCGGCCGGACGGCATGATCCACCTGACGCCCATTTGGTACCATTGGAATGGCGAAGTTTTTCGTCTCACCATGGGTGCAGGCCGTATTCATCTGAAAAATCTGGCTGCCGACAAGCGCGTCTCTATTCTTATTGACGAAGATCCGCGCCTTGAAAAAGGCATCGCCGCCGGCGCCTGGGCGATCATGTGTCGAGGCAATGCCGAGCTTTCCCAGGATGAGGAAGTGGTTCGCGAAGTGACACATGCCGTGCTCGGCATGGCCCTCGGTAAAGAAGACGCCGATTCCTATACGGAGCCGGTCATGGCGGAAGGCCGCACAATTATTATCATTACGCCGCAGGATTGGCTTACCTGGGATTACAACAAAGGCGACGAATAACAAACTCCGCAGAGTTGGTGACGCCTTCGTCGCTAACCTTTGAAAGAGTTATTTTGCTGTTGAGGTATGCGGCGAACCATTGACGCATGAGATTTGGGATAGGGAGATTTAAATGAAAGCGCAAATTATCCGCTCTTTTGGCGGCCCGGAACTGTTTGAAGAGGCCACATTGCCGGACCCCGAGGCCGCTGCCGGCGAAGTACTGGTGCGGGTTCATGCCTCTAGCGTTAATCCGGTGGATTACAAAGTGCGCACCGCCGGGCCGGAGGGCATTGCGCCTGCGCTGCCGGCAGTTCTCGGCTGCGATATTGCTGGGGAAATTGTCGCGCTCGGAGAGGGTGTCAGCGATTTCAAGGTTGGCGATGCGGTCTATGGTTGCGCCGGTGGCGTTACCGGCATGCCGGGTGCCTATGCAGAGCTTTTCGCTGCCGATGCGCGTTTGCTGGCGCTGAAGCCCAAATCTCTCGACATGCGTCAGGCGGCGGCATTGCCTCTGGTTACGATCACCGCGTGGGAAGGCTTGTTTGACCGGGCCAACCTTCAGGCCGGTCAGAGCGTGTTGGTGCATGGTGGCGCAGGCGGCGTTGGCCATGCGGCCATTCAGCTTGCCAAGGCGCGCGGTGCCAAGGTCTATGCCACCGTCTCTTCCGCAGCAAAAGGTGAAATTGCCCGCAAGCTCGGCGCTGATGAGATAATCAATTACCGCGAAGAAACAGTTGAGCAATATGTCGCGCGGTTGACCGATGGCGAGGGCTTCGACCTGGTTTATGACGCCACCGGTGGCGATCAACTTGAGCTTTCATTTGAGGCGGCAAAAATTAGTGGCCAGGTCGTCACCATCGTTTCGCAGTTCACCTCTGATCTCACGCTGATGCATATCAAGGGGCTCAGCCTGCATGTAGTGTTCATGTTGATTCCGATGCTGCATGACATGGCGAGAGAGACTCATGGCAAGCTCTTGAGCGAGGCAGCAGCCATTGCTGAGGCCGGCAAGTTCAGCCCCTTGTTAGATCAACGACGCTTTTCTCTTTCGGAGGTTGGCGATGCCCACCGCCATCTCGAATCCGGCAAGGCGGTTGGTAAAGTGGTGATAGATATTGCTGGCGAATAGTCGAAAATTGTCTCAGGCTTAAAGGGACCAGCCGGAAGTTTCGCTAAAGGCGCGTCATGGCATTGGAAATTTGGCTCGCATTTGCATTGGCGAGTGCAGTATTGCCGTCTATTCCCGGGCCGACGGTATTGTTGGTGGTGAGTTATGCTCTGGCGCGTGGGCGCTTGAGTGCCTGGCCACGGTGCCGGGCGTAACGCTTGGTGATTTCACTGCCATCACGGCTTCACTTCTCGGTGCGGGGGCGTTGCTCCAGGCTTCGGCCGCAATTTATCGACCCGGCGCGTCCGCTCCTGATGCAAGTCGTTATCCTGGAGGCGACCTTCCTCTTCCTCGCAATGCTCAACATTATTCTCTGGGCTTTGATGGTGAGTGAAATCCAAGCGCGTTGGCCAGCCACATTGCGCCACGCCAACCACATCGGTGGCGTGTTTATGATTGCCGCCGGCTTTCTCAGTGTTGCTCTCAGGCGGGTGTAATTGACCGCAGCCTGACAATCACGGCTTCATATTTTTATCAAATTGTGTCTGTTCGTACGCCCGCTGACCGGCAGCACAATGCTTCGGTCATTATTGCTGGTTTTCGCTCTCTGCCTGCCGCTTTTCGCCGTACAGTCCGTACATGCCGAAGAGGATTTTGGCGGGCTACCCCCCGCCGGGGGACGGACGGGACGCGGTCTTTGACGCCTGTATTGCCTGTCACTCTACCATGCTCGTGGCACAGCAACGTTTGGCGCGCGACATCTGGGATGAAACTCTTGAGTGGATGGTGGAAGAGCAGGGCATGGATGAATTGACCGACGACGAGCATCAGGAAATTCTCGACTATCTCTCAAGGTATCTTTCTGCAAACACGCCGCGATAATTGCGCGCAAAAATCGGCTGAATGGGTCATGCAAGAGCTGTTTCCTGAATGGCCTGGGGATTGCCCGCTAAGTTGAGCTCTATAGGGTGGCTTCCGACCGGTTCTCGCTGATCGGGCGACCTGACCAGTCGGCAAGTCCTAGCCACGCTGGGCTTGTGCCGTCCGAGGCGAGCATCGGCACCGCAGCAAGGCGGTAATAGACACGGCGGCCGGCACGGGCAATTGCCCATAGCGCAATTGAGGGCGCCGTTCCGTCAGCAGATTCGCGCCGACACCAGAGAGCTTTTGCATGACCGCGGCGGCAAATTCTGGTTCGTCTGCAGGCGCGCGGTAGTATTCGCCGAGACGATTGACCAGTTTGGCGCCCACTTCTGCAACATGAACTCGATGTTGCTTGGACTCCAGACTGCCGTGAACGCAAAATTCGCGCTCGCCGTTCAGGCTGCGTAGTAAATTCTCCGCGCACACCCCATTCTCTTGACCACCCAGACTATACCATAAATTGGTCAGGATCTCTGTCTTACACTTATTTTTGTTCATAATTACAACTAGATTCCGTATGTTTGGCTACTTTGTCGCATCCAAAAAGGAATAATTTGGTCGGAACGTTCTGAAACGTTACAACTCACCATGTAAGCACTCATTACATCATAAATATATTAATCAATTATGTAAATATCATCTGACATCCGAGTTTCGAATGGGGGGATGTGTGCATGGCGGTGCCTGGTTTTATATTGCTGCCGGCGGATAGAAAAGATGGTGATATTGGGCTTGGAACTTGACGCTGGCGCCTGCCGCATGGGGCAGACATAATCCGCGCACCTTATGCATTTGAATTTTCCCAAAACACCGATCTCCAGCCCCGCGATGCGTACTGAAGTACTCCATAGGCATCATCGCGTGCGCTATACTTG
>Ga0114999_10008506_pt1 | contig 11429 bp, 8 predicted proteins | sample ArcticOcean_MG_C_3_FD_89820 | JGI IMG/M metagenome (GOLD analysis project Ga0114999, IMG submission 89820) | Marine microbial communities from western Arctic Ocean - ArcticOcean_MG_CB8_126 | ecosystem: Environmental > Aquatic > Marine > Oceanic | place: Arctic Ocean: Canada Basin | collected...
ATATTAACAATGTTCAAAAAATTGATATCAAAATAGCTAAAAGTTATTTTAAAAACAAAGCTATTACCAATCTGAATCAAAACCCAAAAGGTATTTTGTTATATTTTCCCAATCAATCAAAACTCATAAAATCATATATTTTACTTAACGCCAACATAAATGAAAAATTTTTCATTATTGCCATGGGTTCAAAAGATATTACAAAATTTTCTCCTAACCAACAAATTGAACTAGTTGAATATTTAATAAAAATTATAGAAATAAAATTAAAAAAGGAGCTATTATGAAAGGATACAGGTTTATTACAGACGATGATACTTCAGAGTTTTGTCACCGCGTAACAGAAGCATTATCCAATGGATGGAAATTACACGGTGAACCTAAAATGACATTTGATAAAAAAAGAGGAGTAATGCGTTGTGGTCAAGCTGTTATAAAAAGCTCTCCTAAAAAAAAATATTCGAAAAAAATGTCCTTAAGTTCGATTTAATTTTGTGATTTTTTAATTCACATTAGTTAAATATGAATAGCTCTACCATCAACATTCATTGCTGCCTCTTTTACAGCTTCGCTTGTAGTTGGATGTGCATGACAAATTCTAGCAATATCTTCAGCGCTACCACCAAATTCCATTGTTGTTACAATTTCAGCAATTAATTGTCCCGCATCATGTCCAATTATATGGGCTCCTAAAATAGCATCTGTTTTTTTGTCAGCTAAAATTTTTACGAAACCTTCAGACGTTGATGTTGTTAGAGCCCGGCCATTTGCCATAAAAGGAAACTTACCAACTTTATATTCTATTTTTGATTCTTTTAATTGTTCTTCAGTTTTACCAACAGATGCAACTTCAGGATTTGTATAAACTACAGCAGGTATCATATCATAGTTGATGTGTGTTTTTTGACCATTAATAATTTCAACGCACGCGACCCCTTCCTCTTCAGCCTTATGAGCTAACATAGGTCCTGGAGCAACATCACCTATTGCAAAAATCCCATCGACACTTGTTCTAAAGTCCTTGTTTATTTCAATTGCTTTTCGTTCAGTTAACTTAACACCAATTTTCTCTAAATTTAATCCAGTTGTATTTGGTTTGCGACCAATCGACATTAACACCACTTCATATGTTTCTTTTATTTCTTTTTTATCTGCAGATTGAATGGAGACTTCAACATCATTTTTATTTGCTTTAGTTCCAACAACCTTCTGTGATAACTTGAATTCTAATCCTTGTTTTTGAAGAGATTTCATAAACTCTTTTGCAATTTCACCGTCCATTGTTGGAACAATTCTGTCAAGAGCTTCAACAACCGTTACTTTAGAGCCAAGTCGTGCCCATACCGACCCCATCTCCAATCCAATATACCCTCCACCGATAACTAACATAGATTTTGGGATAGATTGAAGAGAAAGAGCACCTGTAGAAGTGACAATTTTTTTCTCATCAATCGGTATGCTTGGAATTTCAATAGAGCTGGAGCCTGTTGCAATTATAAAATTTGTCGCAGTTAATTTTTTCTCTTCTTTTGAAGACTTAATCGCAACCGTATTTTTATCTATAAAAGATGCTTCTCCACTTAAATGAGTGATTTTATTTTTTTTAAATAGAAAGCCTATTCCTGTTGTTAATTGCTTAACAATTTTATCTTTACGTTGCATTAATTTAGATAAATCAAGATCAATTTTAGAAGCTGTAATACCGTGTTCTTTAGCATGGTGAGAAAAATCAATAAATTTTTCTGATGAATTAAGTAAAGCTTTTGAAGGAATGCAGCCTATATTTAAACAAGTACCTCCCAATGTTGCTTCTTTTTCAACACACGCTACTTTCATGCCTAGTTGTGAGGCGCGGATTGCAGCCACATATCCTCCGGGTCCGGATCCAATAACAATAATATCAAAATCTACCATTTAAATTCCTAGTACAATTTTAGATGGATTTTCAAGTAAAGTCTTAATGTTAATAAGAAATCCAACACTTTCTTTTCCATCAATAATACGGTGATCATAACTAAAAGCCAAATACATTATTGGGCGAATAACAATTTCATTATTAATAACAACAGCTCGCTTTTGAATATTATGCATACCCAGGATACCTGACTGTGGTCGGTTAATAATTGGTGTGCTTAACATTGAACCATAAACCCCTCCATTTGAAATAGTAAAGGTGCCACCTGTTAAATCTTCCATTGTTAGGCTTCCCTCTTTAGCTTTCGTACCCAACTCAACTATTTTTTTTTCAATATCACCAAAAGTCATATCATTTGCATTTTTTAAAACTGGAACGACTAATCCTTTTTCAGTTCCAACAGCTATGCCAATATCAAAATGATTTTTATAAATTATATTATCATCTCGTATCTCTGCATTGACAGCAGGAAATTCCTGCAAACTCATAACAACAGCCTTAACAAAAAAAGACATAAAACCTAATTTCACTCCGTATCGCTCCATAAAATCATCTTTTTTTAAATCACGGACTTTGATAATTTCAGACATGTCTAATTCATTAAATGTAGTTAAAATTGCTGCAGTATTTTGTGCGTCTTTTAGACGTGTAGCAATCGTGCGTCTAATTTTTGACATACGAACACTCTCTTCTCTATCGGAAGTTTTTAGGCGTGTTTTAGGACCGCTCATATAATTTAAAACATCTTCTTTTGTCAATCGACCATCTTCACGATTTGATTTAATTAAATTAGCATCAAGCTTATTTTCAATGATCATTTTTTTTACAGCAGGTGATAATTTTAAAACATCATTTTTTATTTCAGAAGATTGTATTTTATCTTTTTCTGGAGAGACAGTACCTTCTTTAAATACATCTGTTTCCTTAGGTGTATTTTTTAGTTTGGGGGACTCTTCTTTTTTTTCTTGGTCTACATTTGATTCGTTAGCATCTAATTTTGTATTGTTAGCTTCTTCGATAATGCCTAATACTCCGCCTATATTTATGTCAGCCCCTTCTTTCACATTGATTGAAGATAGGGAGCCAGAGCTTGGAGCGGGGACTTCAACAGTAATTTTGTCTGTCTCTATTTCAACAAGAGCATCATCAACTTCAAAAGACTCTCCTACTTTCTTCAACCACTTAGATACCGTTGCTTCAGTTATGGATTCACCAAGTGTTGGCACTATTAATTCAACTGACATAATTTATATTCTATCTATCATTTTAATTATTTTATTCAATTGGCAGTTTATATTGAATTAAAGAAACGCCAAGTTTCTCCTTTAATATTTCTTTGATATCTGCATCAATTGCAAGACGAATAATATTATTTTGATTGGCAAGATGTCGTCCAAAAACGCCAGTTGCTGGAGATGCGGCTGCTCGTCTTCCTATAAAATATAACGATTGTTGTTTTGCTTGTATTTTTTTTAATACTTCTTGAACTCGACTTCTTATAAATCCCCAGGCACCCATGTTTTTAGGTTCTTCTTGGCACCATATAATTTCACAATGAGAAAATTTATTAATTTTATCTTCGAGAGCATCATAAGGAAAGGGGTATAGTTGCTCTATCCTGACTATGTGAATATTTTCTTTATTAAATTTATCAATATAATCTTGTAATTCAAAATATATTTTTCCTGAACAAAGGATTACGCGTGAAATTTTATCTTGTTGTTTTTTAGAATAGACATTATCTAAAACTCGATGAAAGGTAGATCCATTAATAAAATCATCAATTGGTGATGCATTCTTTTTGTGACGTAATGTAGATTTTGGTGTCATTAAAATCAAGGGCTTACGAAATTCACGAAGCTGTTGACGTCGCAAAATATGAAAATAATTTGCGGGACTGGTGCAATTAGCAACTTGAATATTATCTTCAGCACACATTTGCAAAAAGCGCTCTAACCGTGAACTGGTATGCTCAGGTCCTTGCCCCTCGTGACCATGAGGTAACAACAATGTTAAGCCTGACATTCTTAACCACTTTCTTTCACCTGTTGTGATAAACTGATCAATAATTGTTTGAGCACCATTTGAAAAATCTCCAAATTGAGCCTCCCAAATTACCAAAGTTTTAGGATCAGTTTGAGAGTAGCCATATTCGAAACCTAAAACACCAAATTCAGAGAGAAAACTATCAACAATTTCGAAGAGACCTTGTTTTTTTGTAAAATGACGAAGTGGCACATGTCGACTTTCATTTTCTTGATCATATAAAACTGCATGTCGATGACTAAAAGTTCCTCTCCCCACATCTTGCCCAGACATCCTGACTCCAAACCCTTCATCAAGTAATGTTGCAAATGCCAAACTTTCAGCAGTTGCCCAATCAATATTTTTTCCATGTACAATGGATTGCTGACGTTCTCCAAAGATTTTTTTTATACGCTTATGAGCATTAAAATCATCCGGGATTTTATGTATTTTATCACTTATTTTACGCAAAGTATTTTCAGGGATAGATGTTTTTCCTTTTCTAGCACCCAACGAAGCAGTTTTAAAGCCAGCCCACGTACCATCCAACCAATCAATTTTGTTAGGCTTGTAGTTTTTTGCATATTCAAATTCCTTATCAAGAAAATTTTTAAAATCTATTTGTTCTTTTTTTGATTCTTCTTCTGTAAAAATTTTTTCTTCTAACAACTGCTGTTCATAGATCTTTAATGTAGTCGGATGTTTTTTAATCGCCTTGTACATTAGTGGCTGAGTAAAGGATGGTTCATCTGCTTCATTATGACCAGATCGGCGGTAACAAAACATATCAATAACTACATCCTGTTTGAAAAGATTGCGGTACTCTGCTACTAAGCGACAAACATGTACCACAGCTTCAGGATCATCTCCATTAACATGAAATATTGGAGCCTGAACCATTTTAGCAATTTCCGTGCAATAAGGGGCAGATCTTCCGTAATGAGGAGTTGTAGTAAAACCAATTTGATTATTTATTACAAAATGTATTGTTCCTCCAGTTCGGAAACCTCTAAGTTGTGACATTGCAAAAGTTTCAGCAACAATTCCTTGACCGGCCATTGCTGCATCCCCGTGGATTAAAAGACCAAAACATTTTTGATTATCTTTATCGTTCATTAAGGTTTGTTTGGCTCTAACTTTTCCAATAACAACAGGATCAACAGCTTCTAAATGTGACGGATTGGGGGTTAATGATAGATGAATTTTTTTATCTCCAAATTGCCTATCATTAGAAACACCCAGGTGATATTTTACATCTCCTGATCCCAGAACTTCATTAGGATCATTAACATTCCCTTGAAACTTAGAGAGAATTGCTCTGTAAGGCATTCCTAAAACAGTTGCGAGTAAGTTTAGTCGACCACGATGCGCAGTTCCAAAAAAAATATTTTCCACACCTGCCAAACAAGATTGTTTCACAATTTGCTCAATACCTGGAATCATTGATTCGCCACCTTCAATGCCATATCTTTTAGTTCCTAAAAATTTTTTATCTAAATATTGTTCAAATAATTCTGATTCCACCAACCTGCTAAAGATTCCTTTTTTGCCCTCTTTGGTAAAATTAGTTTTATTATTAACTTCTTCTATTCGTTCTTGCACCCACTGTTTTTGTTCGGGTGATTGTATGTGTAAAAATTCTACACCCACAGAAGAAGCATAAGTTGCATTTAGGATTTGCAAAATTTCTTTTAAAGATGCACTTTCTAAACCTAGGCTTCCGTCAATAAAAATTTCTCTGTTTAAATCACCTTCTACGAAACCATGAGATTTATAATCTAACTCAGAATGATGAGTTTTTTTATTTAAAGTCAAAGGATCTAAATTCGCAATAAGGTGACCATTGATACGAAAAGCGCGGATTAATCGCAAAGCTCTTATTGAATCTAATGTTGAGGTTTTAAAACTATTAAAATCAGTGTTGGAATTTGCACGGATAACTTTATCAAAAGAAACATCATCAATAACATTTGATGGTCGCTTCTTCCATTTAGGGCCGCCAAAATCGCTTAGAACTGCTAGCTCGTCTTCATTAAAAGATTTAAAAAAACTTCTCCAAATTTGATCAACTGATTCTGGGTCCTCTGAATACTTAAAAAATAACTCAGCTATATATGGTGCGTTGGCGCTATTAAGAAAATTATCGTTCATTAAAAAAACAATCTATATATTTATATTTTATCTATACAAATAATAGTATTGGATTTTAAATATACCATTTTTGCATTTCTTTAAGCATTGTTTCGCCTAACTTTGCAGGTGAAGGAGATATAGCTACACCTGCTTTTCTTAATGCTTCAATTTTTGATTGGGCCGTTCCTTTATTTCCTGAAATAATTGCTCCTGCATGACCCATTCTTTTACCTTTGGGGGCTGAGATTCCAGCTATAAATGCAACCATTGGTTTTTTCATAGAAGCCATAGCAATAAATTCAGCGGCCTCTTCTTCAGCCTCACCACCTATTTCGCCTATCATTAAAATTCCCTTGGTTTCGTCATCTTGTAAAAAAAGATCCAAACAATCTATAAAATTCATACCATGAACAGGGTCTCCGCCAATACCTACACACGTCGTTTGTCCTAGACCCACTTCAGAAGTTTGCCAAACAGCTTCATATGTTAATGTGCCAGATCGACTTACAATACCTATCTTTCCTTTTTTGTGAATAAAACCTGGCATAATACCAATTTTACACTCATCAGGTGTAACAAGTCCTGGGCAGTTTGGTCCAATAAAAAATGTTTTTTGTTTAATAATTCTTTTTTTTATTTTTACCATATCTAGAACTGGGATGCCCTCCGTAATACACGTAATTATTTTAACATTAGCGTCTAGTGCTTCGTTGATTGCCTGTGTTGCAAATTTAGCAGGAACATAAATAACTGTTGCATCTGCGTTTGTTTGTTTAACAGCTTCTTTTACTGTATTGAAAACTGGAAGATCTAAATGAGTCGTTCCACCTTTTCCTGGCGTAACTCCTCCAACCATCTGCGTTCCATATTCGATCGCTTGCTTTGAATGAAATGAGCCTTGAGAGCCAGTGAAGCCCTGACATATAACTTTAGTGTTTTTGTTGATAATTATTGACACTTATTTTGCAAGCTCCACTACTTTTTTTGCCGCCTCTGTGAAATCCTCAATTGAAATTAAACCTAAAGTAGATTTGTTTATAAGATCTCTACCTTCTGATGCATTGGTACCTTGAAATCGAACAACAATGGGTAATTGAAAATTTAATTCTTTCACCGCCTCAACAATTCCGCTTGCAATCATGTCGCAATGAATAATACCTCCAAATATATTAATCAGTACTGATTTTACGTTGGGATCTGATTGTATAATTTTAAATCCACTAATTGCACGTTCTTTATTCGCAGTGCCTCCTAAATCCAAAAAATTAGCAGGCTCTTGACCAAATTGTTTAATAATATCCATAGTTGCCATCGCTAACCCCGCTCCATTAACCATACAACCAATAGAACCTTCTAATTTAACATAGTTCATATCATTTACAGCTGCCTCTAATTCCAAAGGATCTTCCTCGGTTAAATCTTTTAAATTTTCTAATTCCGGGTGACGAAAAATAGCATTGTCATCTAAGCTTATTTTTGCATCCAATAAGACAAAATTTCCATCACTATTTAGAACTAATGGATTAATTTCAATTGATGCTGCATCAATAGATATAAAAGCTTTAACTAGTTTTTTAGAGATATCTTTAAATTGAATAAATTGGTTAGGACTTATTTCCAAATCTTCTTCCAATGTATCGGGTATAGAAATTTTTTCAAAATCATTAAAATGTATTGTGTGAATTTTTTCGGGATTTTTCTCAGCCACATCCTCTATGTCCATTCCTCCTGCAGACGAAACCATCATCGTGAGTTCAGAAGTTTTACGATCAATTAGTAAACTAAAATAAAATTCACGATCAATTTTACATCCTTCTTCAATAAAAATACGATTAACTTTTTTGCCATCAGGACCAGTTTGTTTTGTAACAAGTATATTGCCCATCATGGAATACGCTAATGAAATAATCTTAGATTTCTCATCAGCAACCTGGACACCACCCTTGCCATTAAAAGACTTTTTAAAGTGACCTGCTCCTCTACCTCCTGCATGAATTTGAGATTTTACAACCCAAGGAGGTCCTTGCAAAGTCTCTAAGTCTGCTTCTATTCCATCCAATCCATCAATATAAAAATTACCTTTTAATAAAGGTAAATCAAACTGACTTAAGATATTTTTTGCTTGGTATTCGTGAAGATTCATTTTTTATAAACTGAAATTACACTATTATCAGATAATTATCTAAAGTTAGATAAAGATATATTTAAAATCATTTTTTTTTAATAAACTTAGAAGCAAGGTCTGTTAAATTTTTAACTGATTTTACTGAATTATTAAATTGTTTTTTTTCTGAAGCAGTCAATTTTAGTTCTAAAATTTTCTCAACTCCTTTTTTGCCAATAATAACTGGAACACCAACATATAAACCTTTAACGCCGTATTCGCCACTCAGGTAAGCTGCACATGGCAATACTCTTTTTTGATCTTTTAAGTAAGACTCTGCCATTACAATTGCTGATGAAGCAGGGGCATAAAAAGCTGAGGCTGTTTTCATCAGTCGACCTATCTCACCACCTCCGTCCCTGGTCCTCTCAATAATTTCATCTATTTTTTTCTTTGTAGACCATTTTAAATTAATTAACTCTGGTACAGGTACTCCTGCTACTGTTGCATATCTGATAATGGGCACCATAGTATCTCCATGACCACCTAAAACAAAAGCACTGACATCTTCAACGGACACTTTAAATTCTTTTGCTAAAAAATATTTAAGACGCGCACTATCCAGGACGCCTGCCATACCTACGCACATGCTCGGCTTTAATCCAGCAGCTTTTTGTAAAACGCTGACCATTGCATCTAAAGGGTTAGTTATGCAAATAACAAATGCTTTTGGGCAATTTGTTTTAATGCCTTTTCCTACAATTTTAATGATGGATGAGTTTTTTTCTACCAAATCATCTCGGGTCATGCCAGGTCGTCGTTGAAAACCAGCCGTTACAATAACAACATCAGCATCTTTGATATCTTTATAGTTGGTTGAGCCCTTTATGTTAGAATTAAAAGATTCAATCGTTGATGATTGAACTAAATCAAGGGCTTTTCCTTGCGGCATTCCATCTGCAATATCTATTAAAACTACGTCACCTAATTCTTTTAAACCTATCAAATGTGCAAGAGTTCCGCCGATATTTCCTGCTCCGACGAGAGCAATTTTTTTTCTCATGAGGTCTCTATATAAGAATTATAATTCTGTAACAATAGACTTCTTAATATCAGCAATTGCTTTTGCAGGGTTTAAGCCTTTCGGACAAGAGCGGGTGCAATTCATAATAGAATGGCATCTATATAACTTCATGGAATCATTAAGTTGATTTAAGCGCTCTTTTCTCTTTCCATCACGACTATCATTTATCCATCTTGATGCTTGAAGTAAGACAGCTGGGCCCAGATACTCATCGCTATTCCACCAATAGCTGGGGCATGAGGTAGTGCAACAAAAACATAGGACGCATTCCCACATACCATTAAGTTTTAACCTTTCCTTTGGAGTTTGTTTTTTTTCCACAATCGATGTTAAATTTTTTTGAGGAACTTGACTTTCATTTCTATCAATCCAGGGCTTTATGGATTCTAATTGTTTGTAGGCATCATTTAAGTCGGGGACTAAATCTTTTACAACTCGCATATGAGGAAGGGGGTATATTTTTATATCTTTTTTTACGTCGTTCATTGGTTTAAGACAAGCCAAGGTATTGACCCCATCTATATTCATAGCACAGGAACCGCAGACTCCTTCTCGACATGAGCGCCTAAATGTTAAGGTTGTATCCACTTCATTTTTAATCTTTATTAAAGCATCTAAAACCATTGGGCCGCATTTTTTTTTATCTATCTCATAAGTATCTAAACGAGGATTCTCTTTTTTTTCAGGATCCCATCTATATATAATTAATTTTTTTGGATCTTCAGAGATAGATTTTGCGGGATGATTAATTCCCTCAGTCACCTTTGAATTTCGAGGTAAGGTAAATTCAGCCATTTAAATTAATACACTCTCTTTTTAGGGGGGATGGATTGAACTTGATTTGTTAATGTGCTCATATGAACGGGACGGCTTCCCATTTTCACCGAACCGGCTTCATTAAGCCATGCCAAGCTATGTGCCAACCAATTCACATCATCTCTTTCGCTAAAATCTTCTCTGGCATGAGCCCCTCTACTCTCTTTCCGATTAAGAGCAGAATGAAGAGTAACTTTTGATTGAGCCATTAAATTATGCAATTCTAAAGTTTCTGTTAAATCCGTATTAAAAATTAATGATTTATCTTTTACTTCAATGTTTTTCATAGAGTTTTCAACCTCTCTAAATTCTTTTATTCCACTTTCAATCAATTCACGCGTCCTAAATACAGCACATTTTTTTTGCATAATGTTTTGCATTGCAATTCTGACTTCACCTGCTGTTGAATCGCCTTTCTGATTACGTATTAAATCAAATCGCTCTAAAATTTTATTTGTTACCCTTTCGTTGATTTCTATCTTGGGAGAATTAGGTTTTACCTTTTCTTTAGCAGTGTCACTCGCCGCCTTTCCAAAAACAACTAAATCAATTAATGAATTAGTACCCAATCTATTTGCCCCATGAACTGAAACACATGCCGCCTCACCAATCGCTAACAGTCCGTCGCAGATATTTTCAGGATTATCATTACTCGGACGCAATACTTCTGTACGGTAGTTTGTTGGTATGCCTCCCATATTATAGTGAACGGTTGGCAAAACAGGTATAGGTTCTTTTGTTAAGTCTACGCCTGCAAAAATTTTAGCTGTTTCGGAAATGCCAGGCAACCTTTTATGCAATGTATTAGCATCAATATGCTCAAGATGAAGTAGTACATGGTCACTATCTAAACCGCATCCTCTATTCTGATTAATCTCTATAGTCATAGCCCTGCTAACAACATCTCGGGAGGCAAGATCTTTTGCATTTGGAGCATAGCGCTCCATAAATCTCTCTCCATCTCTATTAGTTAAATAACCTCCCTCGCCCCTCGCCCCCTCAGTAATTAATACGCCCGCGCCATAAACTCCAGTAGGGTGAAATTGAATAAATTCCATATCTGATAAGGGTAAATTTTGACGAAGTACCATAGCACTTCCATCTCCTGTACATATGTGTGCACTGGTAGATGAAAGATAAGCTCTTCCATATCCTCCAGTAGCTAAAATAGTTTGATGTGCTAAGAATCTGTGCATCGTGCCATCCTCTAAGCACCAAGCCATAACTCCCTTACAACCTCCTTCTTCACTCATTATTAAATCTAACACAAAGTACTCAATATAAAACTCAACCTTATTTTTTAATGATTGCTGATAAAGAGTATGTAACAAGGCATGGCCTGTACGATCCGC
>Ga0114999_10008509_pt1 | contig 11425 bp, 10 predicted proteins | sample ArcticOcean_MG_C_3_FD_89820 | JGI IMG/M metagenome (GOLD analysis project Ga0114999, IMG submission 89820) | Marine microbial communities from western Arctic Ocean - ArcticOcean_MG_CB8_126 | ecosystem: Environmental > Aquatic > Marine > Oceanic | place: Arctic Ocean: Canada Basin | collected...
CACCTTGGCAAGGTGATGCTCTACCCCTGAGCTACACTCGCATCAGGTCGGCAAATTTAGTTAAATATTCAGTATTTCAAAGTGTATTACTTATTTCCTATTATTTTCTGTATCTCATTTAGCTTCATTAAGGCCTCCAAGGGAGTCAAAGAGTCAATATCAATATCAACTAACATGTCCCTAATTTTTTTCATAATAGGATCTTCCACATCAAAAAAACTTAATTGAAATTTATCATCATTATTTATATGTTTCTTATTTTCTCTCCTTGATTCCTCAAGGACTTTTAATAAAGATTCAGCATTTTCAACAATTTGAGAAGGCATGCCAGCCATCTTAGCTACATGAATCCCAAAACTATGATTACTACCTCCTTCTTGAAGTGTTCTCATAAAAAGAATCTCTTTGTCTTTTCTTTTAATAGACACATTATAATTTTTAATCCTAGAGAATTGATTTGTCATTTCATTTAGTTCATGATAATGAGTAGCAAATAAAGTTTTTGCTTGTGTCTTATGATTATGAATATATTCTGCAATAGACCATGCAATAGAAACCCCATCATATGTACTGGTTCCTCTTCCAATCTCATCCAATAGAATTAAACTATTGGAACTAAGATTATTTAAAATACTTGCAGTTTCATTCATTTCAACCATAAAGGTTGACTCCCCCATAGAAATATTATCAGAAGCTCCAACTCGTGTAAAAATTTTATCTACTAAACCTATATCTGCAGACTGGGCTGGCACATAACAGCCAATTTGTGCCATTAAAACAATTAACGCTGTTTGTCTTAATATAGCAGATTTACCTGACATATTTGGACCAGTAATCATCATGATTTGCTGATCTTTTTTATCTAAGAAAAGATTATTAGGGATATAACTCTTTAAAGTTTCTAACTGCTGCTCAATAACAGGGTGTCTTCCTTTTATTATATTAAGCTCTGAGCCATTAGACATATTAGGCTTACTATAATTATAACGAGTCGCAATCTTTGAGAATGATAATAAGCAATCTAATTTTGAAATAATGTGTGCGTTTTTTTGTAGATAAACAACCTGTAAAGAAATAGTCTCTACTAATTTATAAAAAAGATCATACTCAATAACAGAAATCTTCTCTTGAGCAGATAAAATTTTAACCTCATAATCTTTAAGTTCCTGAGTAATATATCTCTCAGCATTTACTAATGTTTGTTTTCTAATCCAGTTATCTGGGACTTTATCTTTATGCGTGTTTCTAACCTCTAAATAATATCCAAACACATTATTGAAAGAAATTTTTAATGAAGAGATAGAAGTTTTTTTAATCTCTTCCTGCAACATATTATCTAAGAAGTTTTTACCTGATTTTCTGATCTCTCGCAACTCATCTAGCTCGGTGTTAACTCCTAAATTAATAACATTTCCTTTATTTAATAGTGAGGGAGGGTTTTCACATAATTCTTTTTCAATTCTTAAGACAAGATCCGTGCAAGTAGTTAGTTGATCCCCCAACAAATTTAAAGATTTTAAGCTAGATTTTAAGCATGCATCTTTAATTGGAAGAATAGAAACTAAAGAATCTTTTAGCTTTTCTACTTCTTTTGGATTAATCCTTTTTGTAGATGCTTTAGAAACTAATCTCTCTAAATCTCCAATCTGATGAATATTATCTTTCAGAATATTATTAATATCAATATTCTCCTTCAAATAGCTAACAATATCTAACCTCTCATTAACCTCATCTATGTTTTTGAGTGGGAGGGCTAACCATCTCATAAGTAATCTAGAGCCCATAGATGTTTCAGTTGAATCAATAATATCAAACATTGTTTTAGCATCCTTATTTGGAGAATAAAAAAGCTCTAAATTGCGCATAGTAAACTTATCCATCCATAAATACTTTTCTTCATGAATTCTGGAAATTGATAAAATATGAGACGTTTGATTATGTTTTGTTTCTTTTAAATAATGAAGAATAATCCCTGCACTTATTACAGCTTCTGGCAAATCACTAATTCCAAAGCCTTTAAGTGACTTTGTTTCAAATTGATTAATTAATAATTCATTCGCATAATCTAATTTATATGGCCAATCATCAATAGAAAAAGTAAAGTAATCTGAACCAAAATCATGTTCAAATTTCTTGTCTAGACTTTTTTGAGATAAAATCTCTGAAGGATTAAAAGACTGAATGAGCTTATTAATATAATCAACACTTCCCTGAGACACTAGAAACTCACCAGTAGAGATGTCTAAAAACGAGACTCCAATCGAGTCTTTACCATAATAGATAGAAGATAAAAAATTATTTTTCTTGGTTTCTAATGTTAAATGATTATATGACACCCCAGGTGTCACTAATTCTGTAACCCCCCTTTTAACTATTTTTTTTGTTAGCTTAGGGTCTTCAAGTTGATCACAAATAGCAACTCTATGCCCTGCTCTTACTAATTTTGGTAAATAATTATCAATTGAGTGATGTGGGAAGCCAGCAAGTTCAATTTTAGAAGATCCATTTGCACGACTTGTTAAAATAATTCCTAGTATTTTAGAAGCTTTTATTGCATCTTGACCAAATGTTTCATAAAAATCGCCAACACGAAAAAGAAGTAAGGCATCTGGATACTTTACTTTAATATCATTGTACTGCCTCATTAAGGGAGTAACTTTAGTTTCTTTTTTTTTATCTAAACTCAAAAATTTATTAATTAATTTAGCAACAAATATAATAGATGAGAAAGTTAAAAAACAATGAATTAAAAAGAATCACAATAGAAGAATTTAAAATAGCTAAAAAAAAACCTATTGTTATCATTTTAGATAATGTGCGAAGCTCTCACAATGTTGGCTCAATTTTTAGAACATCAGATGCTTTTCTTATTAAAAAAATCATTCTTTGTGGGATAACACCTACCCCGCCAAGTAATGACATTAGAAAATCTGCGCTAGGATCAACAGATTCAGTTGATTGGGAATACCAACAAGACACTAATGATGCAATTGATCAACTAAAAAAAGATGGTCACTATATTGTTGGAGTTGAACAGGTAGAACAAGCAACTAATATTAGAGATTTTCAAAACAACAAACCTCTTGTGCTTATTTTTGGTCATGAAGTCAATGGTGTTGCACAAGAAACAATAAATAAATGTGATGAAATTATTGAGATTCCTCAATTTGGAACAAAACATTCTCTAAATATTTCTGTAAGTGCCGGAATAGTTATATGGAAAATATCTGATATTTTTTAAAATTATTTATCTAATCAAATAATATCTTATTTTAATTATATTTTAAGAATAAAAAAATAAGAAACTATAAAGAATATCACAATTTAATTTTCTTATTTTTGCCTTTATAACAAAAAAATCTAAAATGAGAATCTCAAAAATTATAAGTTCAATCATAATAATATCTTTCCTCTCTTCATGTGGCCTTTCTAATATGTCAAGTAAGTTTGAGACTGTTTCTATCAATGTTACACCACCAACATTACAAGTACATGCAGGACAAATTGGAGTTACAATTGATGCTAGTTTTCCAGAAAAATACTTTGCAAAAGCTTCAACTATAGAATTTACACCAGTACTAATTAATGAAAATGGCGAACATAAATTTAAATCAATTACTATTCAAGGTGAAGAAGCCTCTGGAGGAGAGGCTACTATCTTTTACACAACTGGAGGAAGGTTTTCATACCAAGATAATATTGAGTATAAAGAAAGCATGCTAAATTCAGAACTTGAATTAAGAGCTGTGGGTAAAGCAAAAGACGAAGAATTAGTTTTTGATTCTCGTAGGATTGCAAAAGGAGTTTTAGCTACTTCAACGAGAGTTCAAAATACTGAAGATCTCGCTTTTGCTCAAAGCAACTATGAAAAAGAAACCATACTAGCAGAGTCAGCAATCATTTATTTCTTAGTTAACCAGAGTAATATTAGAGCTACTGAAAAAAGTAATGATGATATTAAAAGGCTAGAAGAATTTGCTAAGAAAGGTAATAAAACACATTCTATTGAGGTAAAATCATTTGCCTCTCCAGAGGGGTCTGTTGATCTAAATGATAATGTTTCAGATAAAAGAGCAGCAAGCACGTTAAACTACGCTAAAAAGATTTTAAGAAAAGTAAAACTCGATGGAGCAAACAATACTGAACTATATTCAGAAAAATCTGAAGGAGAAGATTGGGAAGGATTCAACAACCTAATGAGAAACTCAGAGATAAAAGACAGAAGAAGAATAACTAAAATAGTAAATTCTGTTGAAGATTTAGAAAAAAGAGAACAAGCAATAAGAGATATGGCTGAAATTTATGATGCTATTGAAAAAGATGTGCTTCCACGACTAAGAAAAGCTCAGATTACAGTAAAATCATTTGAGCCAAAAAAAACGGATTCTGAAATATCAGAGCTAGCTAGCACCAACCCCTCTGAATTAGATGTTAAAGAATTATTATACTCTGCATCACTAACAAAGAATATTGAGAATAAGATTTCTATTTATAGTACAGCGAGTGAACTTCATAGTGATTGGAGAGGCTACAATAATATTGCATGTCTTTTACTAGAGTCTGATAATATCGAAGAAGCTGAAAAGAATCTATTAAAAGCAGAAAAATTAGATAAAAATCAAGTAAGTATCTCAAATAACAAGGCAGTTATTGCTGCATGGAGAGGAAATTTACTACAAGCAAAAAAGTTATATAACAAATCCGCAACACCGAAAAATAAAGCATTATTAGACCTTAGAATGGCAAATTATAAGAAAGCAAGCCGCTTCTTTAAAAACAAAAACACACATAATGCAGCCTTGGCTAAAATATTAAATGGTCAAAATAGTAACTGTAATGAAAGCACAGCAGCATGTGATTATCTGAACGCCATCTCTTATGCAAGATCAGCTAATGAAAGTATGTTTCTAAAATCTTTAAAAAATGCTATCAGTAAAAATAAAAGCTACAAGGTTGAAGCGCAGAAAGATTTAGAATTTGTTAATTACAGAGATAATGAGAAATTTAAAAATCTAATTAGCAACTAAACCTTCAATACATCTACATTATAATATGATGTAGGCCGATATTATAATCTTTATTCATTAAAGCCTTTATATTATTGTAAACATCATGATTTTCTATAAAATCTACATTTGAAACATCTAAAATTAAAGCCGGGAATTTTCTTTGCTTTTTCAAATAATCAAAATAACTATTTTCAATAGATTTTAAATAGATGTCTTTTATATCTAACTCAAACTCCCTGCCTCGTTTTTTTATATTTTTCTGAAGCCTCTCAATATTTGCGTGTAAATAAATTAAGAGGCTAGGCTGTGGTAATGAAGAGAGCATTATATCAAATAGTCTATTAAATAATAAAAGCTCATCACTTTTAAGATTTGTTTTTGCAAAGATTTTAGACTTCATAAAAAAATAATCTGAAACCTTAGTTGATAAAAACAAATTATCAACCCACTTAGTTTTAAGTTGATGATAACGTTCAGACATAAAAAATAGTTCTAACGAAAGGCCGTATTTTTGTGGGTCTTTATAAAACTTTGGTAAGAACGGGTTTTCTGAAAATGACTCTAATATTAATTCCGAATTAAAATCCTTAGATAATTTCCTAGATAATGATGTTTTTCCTGAACCAATATTACCTTCAACAGTTATAAATTTATGCTTCATAAATATCAACTTTTTCCACATCAATACATTCATCAAGCAACTTAGCAATAGTCTTATTAAGTTTAGGGTGGTTTAATTCTTCTGCAATTTCATATAGTGGTAGCAAAACGAATTTTCTTTTTGACAAATACTTGTGAGGAATGCATAAATCTATAGTCTCTATAATTTCATCATTATAAAAAAGAATATCAATGTCAATTACTCTTTCTCCCCATTTTTCTAACCTTACTCTACCAATTTCTTTCTCAATAGCCAGAATAGACTTAAGTAGTTCGTGGGGGTTCTGATTTGTAACTAGTAAAATAACTTGATTTAGAAAAAATGCTTGACTATCTACCCCCCAAGGTGAACTTTCATATATTTTAGAGTGTTTTTTAATTACCCCTAACTCTCTAGAAATAAAATTGTTTGCAATTTCTAAAAACTGGATTCTATCTCCCAAATTACTTCCTAATTGCAAATAAACTTGATTCATAAAATTACACACTAAATATGGTTTAAAAGTAATTAAATTATAAATTTTAGAATTATATTTGTCCAATATTTATTAAAGAAACTAAAGCATGAAAAAATTTATTAAAAACATATTCTCAACCTTAATAGGAATCCTTTTATCATTTTTCATGATAGTAGTAGTGTTTATTGGTATTATATCACTAGCATCTGGCCTGGGAAGTGATAAGAAATCCATAAAAGCAAATTCAATTCTAAAAATTGATTTATCAAATGAGGTTGTAGAAAGAGCATCCTCAAACCCTCTAACAGGCCTAAGTTTAACAAATCCAGAACCAAAAAAACAAATTGAATTAAAAGAAATTTTAGATAATATTGAGAAAGCTAAAAAAGACGTAAATATTATTGCAATATATATATACAGCCCTATTGTAAATGCTGGATTATCTAAAACTGAAGAAATTAGAAATAAGCTGCTTGAATTTAAAAAAACGGGTAAGCCTATCATTTCGTATAATGAAGTGTATTCAACTAAAAGCTACTATCTAGCCTCTGTTTCAAATAAAATCTTCTTAAACCCTCTAGGGGTAGTTGATCACAAAGGATCATCAGCAACTATATTCTTTTTAAAAGGATTATTGGAAAAGCTTAATATAGATCTGCAAATTTTTCGACATGGAAAATTTAAAAGTGCTGTAGAAACTTTTACTCTTAATAAAATGAGTAATGAAAATAGAATACAACTTCAACTTATGCTAAATAGCTTTAGTGACAATATAATGGATAGTATAGCCAATCAAAGAAACTTATCTCTAGAAAAAGTACAAAAAGATGCAGATCAACTAACTCTAAACTCATCACAAAACTGCTTGGAAGAGGGTTATGTAGATGGATTAATATATGAGGATCAGGTTGAAGATAGCCTAAAGTCACTATCTCCAGATAACAAATTAAACCTTGTATCGTTAAATCATTATTCTTCAGTACAAGGTGAAGAAAAAGATATAAGCAGAAATAAAATTGCAATTATATATGCTAATGGAGAAATAAAATCTGGAAAAGGAGATGTGTCTACTATTGGATCAAAAACAACATCAGCTGCTATAAAAAAAGCAAGAAAAGACAAAAATGTTAAAGCAATTATTTTAAGAGTGAATTCTCCTGGAGGAAGTGCCCTCGCCTCTGATGTTATATGGCGAGAAACTACACTAGCCAAAGAAGAAAAACCACTAGTTGTTTCAATGGGAGATTATGCTGCATCTGGGGGGTATTATATAGCTTGTGCAGCCGATAAGATTGTTGCAAACCCAACAACATTAACTGGCTCTATTGGAGTATTTGGCATGATACCAAATATGAAAGAATTTTACAGAACTAATTTTGGGATAACGGTTGATACTGTTAACACAAACAAATATTCTGACATGGGTATATCTAGAAAAATGACAAATTTTGAAAGAAATAAAATTCAAGAAACTATTGAAGATATCTATAGCGAATTTATTACAAAAGTTGGTCAAGGTAGAGGCATGTCTACCAGCGCAGTAGATGATATTGGTCAAGGAAGAATTTGGTCAGGATATGATGCAAAAAAAATAGGTCTTATCGACATATATGGAGGTCTTGAAAAGGCAGTATCTATTGCTGCAGAATTAGCTGAGTTAGAAGATTTTAGAATAATATCTCTACCAAAGAAAGAAGACCCTCTAACACAAATAATTAATGATTTAAAACAAACAAAACTATCTAATTTATTATCTGAAAATTTTGATTTTATCAATTTAAAACATATTAAAACTATTAAAAACTTAATGGAATCAGATAAAATTCAGGCACGTATTCCTTATATTATAAATCTAGAATAAAGACCCTTGAGAAAGAGTTTCTTCAAAAGAAAAGTCAGCCACAAAGCCTTCATGTGCTCTAACATTAAATACTTGATTGTTATCCATTAAAAGATACTGACCTTTTATACCTTTTAACACGCCTTCAATAGAATTAGTTTTTTCAAGTTTCAAACTTTTAACTTTAAAAGGATACTCCAATACTGGATATCTAATGTCAGTTACAGTATTGTCTGGAAGAATATATTTTTTCAAATCATCAGGAACATACTGTGAAAGTTCAGATTTAATCTTTACAAGGTCAATAGCTATAGGCTCACCAGATAACATTTTTCTCCAATTTGTCTTATCAGACACATATGTTTTAATAGAAACCTCAATATCTCCAGAAAACCTTCTATTTGGAACTTCAGCTAATACTATAGCTTGACTTGCTCCTTGATCCATCCATCTAATAACGCCCTGTGTAGAACGTGTGATTCCAACTTTAATACCACTAGAATTTGCTAAATAAACATAATGTGGAGCTATTTGAAATTTTTTTTCCCATTCTAAATCTCTTTCTTCAATATTTAGATGGGCGGTACATAACTCGGGTTTAAAGATACTTTGTGATGCAAGAGGTGAACTCCAAAAACAATTATAACAAAAGCTAGACCTATAAAACTTTTTCATCACCTTGCCGCATTGACAAAGAACCTGCCCTCTCCATTTAATCTTAATTTTTTTTCCAATCAAGTCATTCATGAGATGACTTTTATCGTTAATATTAAATGTATAATGAACAACATCATTTAAAGAAGTGTTCATCTTTTTAATTATATCTGAAAGCATATTTTTTGTAATTTTAAAAACTTAAATATATTATTTTTTTGACAAGACTACCATTTAAAAACACCATTCTTTCGAGTATCTTAAAAAAACGCATTAATCAAATCAAGCTGGTTAATAAAACACCCTTAGAAACTCAACAAAGAAACTTTGAATACCTTCTTAATAAAGGAAAGAATACCAAATTTGGTTCTGAACACTTTTTTAAAACAATAAATGGGTATACTGATTTTGTAGATAAAATTCCTGTTAGAAATTACGAAGAACTATTTCCTTATATAGAAGAAATGCGATCTGGGGGAAAAAATATTTTATGGCCAGGAGAAACAAAACTATTTGCTAAATCATCAGGTACAACAAATGCTAAAAGTAAATTCATTCCTCTTAGTAAAGATGCTCTACATAATTGCCATTATAAAGGAGGAAAGGATATGTTAGCCCTATATCTAAATAATAATAATAATAGTAAATTCTTCAATGGTAAAGGAGTAATAATAGGTGGCAGTCAAAATATAGGGGCAAAATTTATAGATGGAGATCTTTCTGCAATTCTTCTGAGTAATTTTCCATTTTGGGTAAATATGCATAGAGTGCCTGATCTTAGAACAGCAATAATGAAAGATTGGAGCAAAAAACTAGCTAAAATCACTCATCAATCTATTAAACAGAATATCACAAATTTATCTGGGGTTCCTTCATGGATACTCATATTTCTTAATACTGTAATTTCAACTACAGGTGCTAATAATATTTCTGAAGTTTGGCCAAATCTAGAACTCTACATGCATGGGGGAATAAACTTTTCTCCATACAAAAATCAATTTGACAAGTTAATACCATCTGATAAAATGAATTACCTTGAAACATATACTGCATCAGAAGGCTTTTTTGCAATACAAGATCAAGCTGATAAAAAAGATATGCTTCTTATGTTAGATTATGGGATATTCTATGAATTTATTAAAAAAGAAGATTTTAATAAAAATTCATATAAGACAATAACAATAGAAAATACTAAAATTGGTATTGATTATGCAATAGTAATAACAACAAATTCTGGTTTATGGAGATATTTGCTTGGTGATATTGTTGAATTTACAACTTTAGGCCCATACAGAATCAAAATAAAAGGTAGAACAAAAAGCTGTATCAATACATTTGGTGAGGAAATTATGGTAAGTAACACTGATTATGCTATAAAAATAGCGTGTCAAGAAACGAATTGTGAATTAGTTGACTATACTGTAGCACCGATATATATAAATAAAAAAGCAGGAGCTCATGAATGGTTAATAGAATTTAATAATCAACCAACTAGCATAGAAAAATTTAAAAATATATTAGACCTAAAATTAAAAGAAGTTAATTCTGATTATGAGGCGAAGAGATTTAATAACCTTATAATAAAAGAACCTAAAATAACTATTATAAAAAAAGGTGTTTTTTTAAAATGGTTAGAGAGAAAAAAGAAACTTGGGGGGCAAAATAAAATTTCAAGATTAAGTGAAGATAGAAAATTACTTGAAGAATTAAAACAACTAAATAATACAAGTTTTCAACAATAATTTATCTCATTATTTTTTTTATCTCTAATGAGAATTCTTTTTTATCTTAGTAAAAAAATAAAACATGCATATTGCAATAGCAGGAAATATTGGTTCAGGAAAAACTACATTAACTACTTTATTATCAAAACACTTTAAATGGAAAGCCCAATACGAAGATGTTGAGAACAACCCATATCTTAATGATTTTTACAAAGAAATGCAACGATGGTCATTTAACTTACAGGTCTATTTCTTAAATAGTAGATTTAGACAAATTATTGATATTAAAGAAAGCGGAGATAAATATATTCAAGACAGAACAATATATGAAGATGCATATATATTTGCTCCTAATCTTCATTCAATGGGACTTATGAGTTCAAGAGATTTTGACAACTATAAAGAAATCTTTAATCTTATGGATGGTTTTATAAAAGGACCTGATTTATTAATTTATCTAAGAGCTTCAGTGCCAAAATTAGTCGAGCAAATTCAGAAAAGAGGTAGAGATTATGAAAATAGCATAAGATTAGACTACTTAACTAGACTCAATGAAAGATATGAAGCCTGGATTGATGAATACGATAAAGGTGAACTTATTATTATAGAAGTTGATAATATAGATTTTTCAGAAAACCAAAACGAACTAGAAGAAATAATCAATAAGTTAGAAAATAAATTAAAGAAATTATCTTAACTATTTCTCGCCTTTAAACTTAATCTTCATTTCATTAAATTCAATTAGCCCTGAAATAAAAACAGGCCCATTATCGTTTAAATTATAATAAACTTGAACATTCTCTTGATTACCTGCAATATTTAGAATCCCAGATACTTGTTGTGCAAATCCTTCCATTCTAGCAACTGCAAAACTAGAGTTGCTGGCTCTAAAAGATATTATCCCTGTACAATCAGCTATAAATTGTTCACAGGCCTTACGTCCTGAACTACACACCAAGTCACTAGAAAGAGTTAGTTTCTGTAAAACATTCAAATCTGCACTCTTATTATATTCAAAATCATCAACACGTGCAAAAATTAGAATTTCTTTACTATCAATTTAATCTACCTGAATAGAAG